>ENA-OPBM01001479-OPBM01001479.1-human-gut-metagenome-genome-assembly--contig:-NODE-1479-length-13735-cov-2.943860_pt1 | contig 13735 bp, 7 predicted proteins | sample MGYA00241069_ERZ501454 | MGnify/ENA primary metagenome ERZ501454 (study PRJEB25962, sample SAMEA2042625) | human gut metagenome | biome: human gut; feature: human-associated habitat; material: faeces... | reverse complement strand
GTCATAAGAACCGAACCGACGGTAAGCACACCGCACATTGCGATTGCAGTTATTTTTTTAATTATATTTTTCATTGTTTTTCCTCTTTCTATCAGTAGGGGCGCTCATTGGACGCCCGATTTGATTGAATTTTATGTTTTCGCAAAATCAGTTGATGTTATGGAAGTTGTGTGTAATTGGCGACATATATATAATCTGTCTTATCAAAAAGATTGTACCATTACTTCGTCAGTTTGCTTTTACATGAAATTTTTATTTAACTCAACCCTACAATATACTTCTGAATCAAGGTTGCGTCAACAACACTGATTTCACCGTCACCGTTTACATCGCTGTTAAAAAGCTGAAGCTTGTCAAAGTTCTCAATACCTACAACATATTTTTGAACAAGAGTTGCATCAGTAACAGAAATGTATCCGTTTAAATCCGTATCACCGCAAGTTAAACCGACCAGAGTATCTCCGATTATTCCGTAATCGCAATGAGCTCCGTCTTTAAGTCTGCAATAGCGGTATGACATTACTTTTGTATCTACACCAAGCTGTCTTGAAACATATATTTCAGCATAGCCGTCCTTATCGGGAGCAAAGGAGGTTACCGCACCTCCGCTTGTCGCATATGCGCCGGATCCCGCATAGCAATTAGCACCGATGCTGTCAGTTCCGAAATCTTCGTATGTAAAATCAAAATCCTTGTAAGAACCGTCGCTGAGCTCAGCAGTCATTGTTCCGTTTTCATTGAACAGACGGGAAAAATCGGAAAGCTTAATTTTCCCCTTGACATATTCACCGCCTGTTTTGTCAAACTTATAGAATGTCTGAACATTACCGAAATAACCGTGCCCCTGCGTCATCATATATTTTACGAATTTTTCGCCCTTTGGAAGATTTAAAAATCTCGGTGCGTTGATACAATCCTTAAACCATATATCGTAATCCTTTTCTTCGGTTGTTTGGAACTTTGCACCGAAATTTTTATCGGTATTTTCAGTGTATCCCGTTGTTGTCACAAAAATCTGATTGTTTGAGATTTTCTGCGTTGTACCTGTAACTTCAAAGTCCTTGCGATCTTCATACTCGCTTACCGCACCTGTCATAAGAACCGAACCGACGGTAAGCACACCGCACATTGCGATTGCAGATATTTTTTTAATTATATTTTTCATTGTTTATCCTCCGTTTTTATTGTTTATCTGTCCGAACCGACAACATATTTCTGCAAAACAGTTGCATCTTCACCGCTTGTATTATTGAACTCATATTTGTAATGCTTGCCTGCGGATGAAGCGAGCAAATCTATAACAGTCCAATAATAATACTTTTGATTTTTCGGAAGATTCAACTTCATATTATACCTCTCAATTGTTAATACTTGTCTAAGTTTATCAATCTATTTTTCTTATGTCAATAATTATAAAATAAATTCGGCATTTACGGCAATATATGCGTATTTTTCAAATATTAACTATTATAAATGACAGACAAAATACTCGGTCATTTCTGTTTTAAACAATCGGTCTTTAAACAAAAAACAGACTGCACCGTGATGCAGTCTACTGTAAATTATGACACACGCTCACATATTACATAGTAACGGTCAAAACCGCCGTTGCCGTCACTTATGCAGGTAAACATCGTGAGCAAATCTCTGTCCTTCTGCAAATAGCAGTCGCCTGATTCGCTCGGCTTATTGACTTTGGTTTCAACGACCTTGTAATTGAGTGTATCCCAATAATTTGTGATTGAAACCCTGTCACCGATTTTGAGGTTTCGAAGGTTGTCAAAGAATATTCGACCGATGTATCCCGTGTGACCTGCAAGGACTGCGTTTGTATTCTTACCGCCGATCGGCAATGAGGTTGCACTCATATGTGCCGCACCGTAGCTCATATTTGAGCTGTTCGCACCGAGGTAAATCGGCAGACGCATATTTATTGTTTCGGCGGTAACATAGCCGTAAATGCCGTCGGTTATGCCGTAATCCTCAAGATTGACAGCAGCCTGTGAATAGGTATCGTTGCGGAGCATTTCATACTGGTTCGTTTCAAGTTTTTTGTTGTAGGCAACGCTGTCATTGAAAAGTCTGTCGAGGTCAGCCTTGAAAACAACGGGCTGTTTGGAAGTACGCTTGCCGTCCCTATCAATTTTGTAACCCTCTTCGTCAACCTTGCCGTCCTTGACCGCCTGTTCAAAAGAGCCGTCCTCAGCTTCTTCAACACGGGTATCAAAGCCGTCAGCCTCACCGTTTGAAATCTGTGTTCCGATAAAATTTGATATAGTGGGGAATGCGACAAGACCTATTCCGACAACGAGCATTGCTATTGCCACACCCGTAAGTATTTTTTTAATCATCGGAATCACCGCCCGAATTATTCTGATTTTCGTCAGCCGAGTCATCTCTCAGCCGTTTTGCACCGTTTGACTTCTTCTTTTTACGCTTGAGCAGAAATACAACCACAAACACAACAAGTGCAACAAAGCCGACAATTATGCCGATTGCGACTGCATAAGGGATTTTGTAACCGAGAAAGAATATGTAACCGTTGTCAAATTTTGCAAGCGACTCGCCCGTTTCAATATACTTTGTATCGTCATAATCGACACGCTTGCCACGCACGAGAAGTCTGTGAGTATTAATGCCGTATGGGGTACAGGTGAGGAGCGTTACAAGGTCTTCGCCGTCAACAATCCGCAAGGAATTGATTTCCGAGGGGAGAACAACTTCGATTTGATCAACCTCATATTTCAGCGTTCTGTCGAGGATATGAACATAAAACTCATCGCCGACCTTCATATCGGTGAGATAATCGAAAAATGTTTCGCCCGGATAACCCGAATGGGCAGAAATTACGGAATGTGTGCTTGCACCGCCGACAGGCAGGGAAGTGTTTTGAAGATGCCCTGCACCTTTGGAAAGAATCTCTTCGCTTGTGCCGTGATAAATCGGCAGATAAACATTGATTTTCGGCACATCAATATAGCCGATAAGACCGTTATCATCAATATTGAGAGTTTTCTCATAATTTGCACCGATTTTCTGAAAAGCCTTTTCGTCGAACGGGTCGGTAATTATCATATTATTTGAAAGGCTGTTATTGTACTTAGCAGCCTCTTCAAACATTTTTTGAGTTTTCTCACTCGGCATCTGAGCAACCCTGTCGGTGTACTCCTTAACCCTGCTTCGACTGACATAGTTATTAATTGCGGAGCTGACAAGCGGATAGCTCATTATGCCGATTCCTGCAACAAATATTAAAACTATTAGTAAAATTGACAGCTTTCGTTTCATAAAATTTTCCTTTTCTGCGTGTTTTTGTTCCGTAGTTATTATACTATATTTTACTATTTATCGCAACTGCGTGCCGCAGTCCCAGTTCGTGAAGATAGTTTGTAATGTCAAAAAACATATTATACCCGAGCGAAAGGTTTAGTTAAATGTAAAATTGAAAATTGAAAATGGAAAATTAATGTCGGGAAGACAGTTTGTAATGTAAAAAACATATTATGCCCGACTGTAAAAATGTAATGGTTCTCCCCTACAGACAATACACAATTTTCATCACATCAAAACATATTATATAAACATAAATATTCATCCGCTTCTACAGCTCTTCTGTAAATAGAACGGGGATGCGTTGCCGCATCCCCTGAAAATTACATATATCATATCACAGATTTTAAGATAAAGATATTCGATTAATTATTTAGCTGCTTTCTTTCTCTTAAGAACAAAGAGAAGAACGCCTGCACAAGCGATAAGTGCTGCACCGCCAACATAGAACATCATTGTACCCATACCACCTGTCTTAGGAACAGTTACAGGGTAGTTAGCAACAGCAACATTGTCACCGTCTGCAATGTTACCTACAAATGTATACTCCTTGCTCTTGTCAATGCTTACTGTAAATACTGAGCTGTTGAGGTTGTAGCCTGTAGGAGCTGCTATCTCTTTTGCATAGTATGTCTGTGTAGCATCAAACTTGAATGTTGTTGTTGTGCCTTCGAGAACAAATGTAGCCTCACCGGTAGCGTCTGTCTTAGCAACTACTTTCTTGCCGTCAACTGTAAGAGGTGTTTTAGCTTCTGGGTCTGTGAATATCTGGAATTCAGCGTCAGCAAGCTTCTGAGTTTTGTCATTGCCGTTAACCTTAACAACCTTCATGCCGTATGTAAATACATCAGGTGAATTTTTACCGGGTTCAAAGTTTGTATCAGAATCGTTGCCGTAAACAAGACCGTCTGTGTTGTGAATAGCTGTTTTGAGCTTAGCCTTTTCGTTTAAATCAGCTGTGTATGTAACAACAACTGTTTTAGCATTATAGAATTCCTCTGATTCAAGTGTAGCAGATTCGAATACAACTGCGAATGTAGCAGTTGCCTCACCGTTCTTGCCTGTGTAAGTATAGTTCTTTTCAATAGAGTAATCTGTACCCAAAGTAAGAGCATCAACTGCGCCGTCGTACTTAACTACAACTGAATTCTCGTTGAATGTAAGACCTTCATCCATTGTATCAACGATTGCATACTTTTTGAGCTGGTTGTCGATTGAACCTGCTGTTGAAGCTGTAAGTGTGTAGGTTACAGTCTTATTGTTGTCGCCTACATATGTCTTGTCAGCTGTCTTGTCAACTGATACTGAGCTTGTTGAAACCTTTTCAGCAAGGTTGTACTCTGTCTGGTCAACAGAAACATAATTTTTACCATCAAAGTAAGGAAGTGAAGCAAGTGAGCTCTGAACACCTGTTACCTTAGCGGGCTTAGAAGTACAATATACATAGTAAAGACCTGGGTCTGTTACTGTTGCAGTAGCCTCTGTAACTGTTGAAGAAAAGCTGATTGTTGTAGCAGCTGTACCGAATGCAGCTTTGTCTGTCTTGTAGAGGTTATCACAAGCCGTGATGATTTGCTGTGACTTTGCATCTGAGTATGTGCCCTTTACAGCATCCTCAAGTGCTTTGTCGGTGATAGTACATGAGTACTCACCTGTTGTAAGGTTGAGGTCTGCAATCTTGAAGAAGCTGAATGTGTAATTACCGACTTTGTCAGTGTCATTTGCATCAACTGCAAGTTTGTACGTAGCTGAATAGCTCTCTGCTGCGCTTGCTGAGAATGGGATCATGAGAGCGATCATCATTACTGCAAGAACAGCTGCAAAGATTTTCTTTGTAGTTTTCATTTTTACTTTCTCCTTTGTGTTTGATTTAATATATGTAATTATATTCTAACCGAATGGTTAAACGGGTTGGGGTGGCTGCATGGCAGACACCGGCTAACAACGGTGCCCGTAGCAGTCAAAGAGGTTTTCTATGAAAGAAACATATGATTAAAAAATCACCTGTTCTAACAAGTTAAATCATATTGGGTTACTTTCTGCGTCCTGCTCTGCGTTTTTTACGAACTTTTCCGTAATAGATTGCGTAACCCGTGAACATTGTCACCGCAAGACCTGCAACCGACAAACCGAGAACAACATAGCCGTTCATACCGTCACCGCTTGCCGAAGGCATTGTAATTGCACCGTCAACATAATTATATGTAACATTGTACTCACCCTTAACAGGGAGTGTGAAGTAGGAAAGTGTGTAGTTCGGGGTGTAACCATCTGACGGTTTGTACTCAAACAGACAGTATGTTTGATATGTTGAAGTACCTGTTATATAATTGTCGGAACTTTCGTTCCATACAACTTTACCGTTTGTTTTTGTAAACTCGCCCTGACCGTCCTTGAAGATTGTCAGATTGTCAAACACAGCCTGACCGTTGCTGTCTGTCTTTTTAGAAACCATATGAGTTTTCATTGAGGCATCATTAATGATTGTATTGATATCATCTGCAGTAAAGATACCCTCCTCGGATACCTTCATCACAGCAAATTCCGTATCACTTACATTACCGCCTGTCTGATTCTTCTTGTTTACTGTTGCGCTTCCGTGTGTGGTTTTATTTTCAAACTCGGCTTTATCAACAGAAGTAGAATTGTTGAAGTATTCTGCAAGCTCAGCATCGGTTTTGTCTTTAATAGCTGAGCTACTAACCTTAATATACTTAGCCGCCGTTACTTCACCGCTTTCAAGCAATTCAATCTCGGCAAGCCAGGTGTTCGTATCCATTATATAATCGGATGCATTTTCACCCTCGGCAAGAGCCTCGGTAATCTTAAATCTGTAAACACCCGCAGTGACTAATTTGAGGTTTTTGAATTCAACCTTACCGTTTTTGTCAGGTGTTTTCAAATTCGTGGAAACTGTTGCTGCGCTGTTTGTCTTGATAAAAGTCTTGCCGTCGGTATCAAGTTTTGTTGTATCCATTGATCCAAGACCTGTCAATGTATAACCGAACTTGCTGCCGCTGTAAGCCTGACCGTCAAGAGTTTTATTTACCGAAATGGCAATGTTTGTAGGATTAACCTTATTGATAAAGTTAAGCGCATTTCCTGTTTCGGCGAGAGTACCGTCTTTGAAACTCTGATTGCCTACTTTGTAGGGAACATAACCTATAACTCTTTTCTCTGTAATCTTATAGGTTGCACCTACAGGAATATTGAGAAGCTTAATGCTTTCGCCCTTTTTGATTGTGAACGAACCGTCCAAGGGTGTACGGTAAGCTGTGCTTGAATAATCACTTGCGCCCTTCTCTTTGAGCTGATACTCAAGAGGATAGGTCTTGTAGTCATAGGTTGAACCGCTGCCGTCAAAGTCGAGAGCAATTGCAAATGTAAACTGCTGACTTGTGTCGTAGTCGGTTTTACCGTCTTCATCAACAACATTCTTTGAAATTTCAAGAGGTGCTGTCACTATCTTGTTAGTATAGTCGAGCTGGAGCTGTGCATAAGCCTTTTTATCAGCGGGATCCGCAAGATTGAATTCCGACTCCGTAGCTGAACCGCTCTTGATTATTGAACCGACTCTGTTGTTAACAAGCTCCCAGTTCGTTGTGTATTTAAGCTTACTGCTGTCTGTTGACTCGTTAACCTTCATATCGTTGCCGGTCTTGAATGAGTTGTCAAAGTCAGCTATATAATTATCTTTAAGTGTGAAACCGCTGTTTGAAAGAGTTTCACTGCTTGTGCTTTCGTCTGATTTTGTAAGCTTGTAGCCTTTACCGGAGGTATCGTTGCCGTTCTCTTTGATTGTATAATCAAAAGTTTCATTAGCTTTGAGGTCATCTGAAATTTCAGAAACAACATTGCCTGTATCAAGTGCCTTTGTAACCTTGAGGTCATTGTTGGCAGGTGTCATTGTGAAGTTTACTGAGAAGTTAGACTCAGCCTCACCACGCTCCATATAGAATACTACCATATGGTATGTCTTGTTAGGATCAAGCTGAACACCATTGTTGATTGTCTTTGTAACGGTGCCAAGGTTTGTAGGATGTGACGAACCGTCTGCAGAATACTGAGTGCCGTTACCGTTCCACATTTTACCGTAAAGATTTGAAAGTGTAAGGTCACCTGAAAGTTTATCGTTACTTACATTATTCTGCTTACAGAAAATAGCACCTGTGTTGCTTCCAAACTGTGACTGCTTAAACTGGTAGAAACCGTCTGATACTTTATACGGTTGAACATACTTAGTTTCCGAACCCCATGTATAAACGCAGAAGCTAGCATAATCACCTATCTTAACCCAAAACTCATCACTCGGAACTGTAACTGTTGTCGATGATGATGAAGTCGATGACGGAGTTGAGTAATCGGCAAATACATTTTTGGCAGTTGCTTCCATTGAATTAAAGTCAATTGAACCGCTTGCCTCTTTATGGTCACCGCCGAGGTCGAGAGCAAGCTCTGCGTTAGCACCTGTTGAATCCTCACCGATATAAACCCAAAGGTCATCGTCACCGCTGAAGTTAAAGGTTGCAGGTTTGTTGTCTGCAAGTAAACCGTCCTTCGGAACTCTGAAGTCTATATCAAGTCTGATACCGAAACCATAGTTATGGTTGTAACTTGTACCCTTGCCGGCTGAAGTATCAATAGTATTGAGTGTATCGTTCTTTTGTGCGTCACTGCCTTTACCCGTTGTGTTATTAAATGGGAAAATACCATAACCGTTACCTTGTGTACCGCCGAAATTTGTCAATGCATCTTGTACACCATACTGTTTGCCCTCACCGTAGTTAATTTTGGTAGGTGTGAGGCCGTTCCATGTAAAGTAGATGTTATCGGCTGCATCCTTTGTAGTAAATTTATAAGTAGTAACACCTGCATCGTCAGTAGTTGTACGGAACGGGAAAGATGACTTATAAACATTGGCAACTTTTGCATCATTAACTTTTGCATCATTATATTTAGCGGTTGAAAGTGCCTCAGCATCAAAGTAAGGAGCCTTGACACCATTTGCAACCTGAAGATTGCCCTTACTGTCAAGCCTGTTGTACATAAGACCCTGTAAGGACTGGTTATAATCACCGCCACCCCATTTCATACCGTTGGAGTTGTTTACTGCATAGTAATAGTTATCTTTATAATTGTTGATGTTTGTAAGTCCTTTTGCGTGGGTCTCAAATATACTGTACCAATCACCACCATTATACATATTGCCGAAGTAGAGAGGATACTTCCAGTCAGATTGATGATCTAAAGCAATGTCGCTTATGTACTTGTTGAAGTTATCAAACTGATACCAGTAATTTTCAATATCACCATCGTTGTTCTTACCCTGACACTGAAGATACCCTTTCTCCTGCTCCATATCAGACAAGTAGTCAAAGTATGTTGCGTCAACGCCTACGATGTTAGGATTATCTTTGAATGAATTTTCAACGACAGCACCATAGTTTACATTGTCTATTTCCGAGAATTTTGTCCAGCCTTCGCCTCTGGCTGTCTTAACATATGTAGCCGTGTTCTTGCTGTAGCCCGAATCATCATATCCCGAACCTGTCGGATATGAAGTTGCGGAAGATGCACCGTTGAGGTTATGTTCGTTCGGATGGAATCTTAAAAGCGCACCCGCCGGAATTCTACCGCTGAACACCACAGAACCGCTTACCTTGGTGTCTATGGTGTCTTTTGTAAGCTCAACTGTTCCTTCATAGGCATCGTTGTAGTCAAAAGTTGCATAAATCTTTGAAAGCGACTTCCAGTCATCGTTTGAAACATAAACTGTTTTATATTCTGCTTTCGACTGTTTGTCGGGAGCTTGAACAGAAAGGTATTTACTTTCTTTGAACGAGCCGTCAGTTGTAAGATAAAATTCTGTGTCACCCGAAGCACCCGAAATGTCGAGGGTCTTGATGAACGGGTTAGTCCACTGACTTTTTGAAGCATCATAAAGAGCATTATCGGCACTGTATGAGTCGTTAATACCGAGGTCGCTTGTTTGTGTTTCGCCCTTGTTGCTGAAGATTACATTTTTATGGGATGACTTAACATCTACATAGTAGCAATCGCTGTCTGAAGATGTCTTTGTCATTGCAACACCCGGCCACTCTGCGTTGGAGTCAGTATCGTTTACCCAAGAATATGCATAAGCCTCATTATAGGTATTATTGCTGTTCTTAAGATAGATACGGCGGGAATCTTTTGCAACAGTCTTTTCGGGAAGAGTAAATTTAACCCCGGAAGAAAGCTCAATTCTTGTTGCACCGGATGGTGCAGTGGTTTCAAAAACTCCCGAAGAATTTTTGCTTACAGTATCCGTTTTGAGAACCGTGCCGTCATCCTTAGCAAAACGATATGTAACAGAAGAAAAATCTTCCCATTCCTTATTCTTGGTCAGGTTAATATAAATCTTCTGTCCCGAAGATGTTGCCGCAAATACATTAAGCAACGTACCCGACACGGCACATACCGAAAGCACGATGGTAAGTGCAAGCACAAGGGAAAAGCTTTTCTTTACGGTTCTGCAAAGCTTTTTACCTAATTTCATAATTTTTTCTTCTCCTTCATTGCCGATTACTTTGTTTTGGCAGTCAAAGTACAATTAAACAGAACTGCATAGGACAGTCCAACATATCTGCCAACTAATTATGAAACGCAATTTTTTGAATTTGTTCTTCTTTTTTACTTGTATACAATTATATAATATTTTATTGCATATTTGTAGAGGCAATATAGCTAAACTTTGGGTAATGTTTTTGGTTATTTTGCATATCTGCAAGCACGATTTAATATTTTTGACCATAATGTGATTTTATTGCTTATTTATCGCCATTTTTTGTGTTTAAGATAAATTATACCCATTGTACAACCTTAACAGGCAGTTAAAAAGTCAATTTCAGCACTAAATTTGTTGATTTTTAATTCTTTTTCAAAAATATCAAAAATTTTTATGCAGGTTTACTCCATGCTGTGCGTGCGAAAATATGTATTATTTTGCGATTGCTGCTTTTAAAATGCCCCAAAACCTACATTTTACTGAAATTTTCAGATATATTTTTATAATCAGTTTCTATATCCGATAAAATTAATCACCGAATACCTTGAAAATTCGGCACAAATAAAGGGCAGAGTATTGCTCTCTGCCCTTCAAAATGTAATTCACTTAAATCGCAATTATACAAACCGCTTTATGCAAACATATTAAAGATCTCTGCCGCAGCACTTCTTGTACTTTTTACCGCTGCCGCACGGACAGGGATCGTTTCTGCCGATTTTCTTGCCCTTACGGATAGTCTTGTTGACAGAATCCGTACCGTCTGCAGAAGTTTCTGTAGGCTGAGCAACCTGCTCACGGTGAAGCGCTTGCTTTACGGCGTCCGACTGTTCAACAGCTTCTTCATCATCGGATGCAGACTTTGCCGCTGCGGCAGCCCTCTGAGCTGCTCTCTTTGCCGCTGCAATTGCATCCTGTCTTTTCTGAATCTCATAAACACGCTTTGGCATAATGAGCATCATCTTGACAGTATCTTCACGAATGCTTTCAATCATCTCATCAAACATATCGAAGCCTTCAACTCTGTACTCAACAACAGGGTCGTGCTGACCGTATGAACGAAGTCTGATACCGCTCTTGAGCTGATCCATATTGTCGATGTGATCCATCCAATGTGTATCAACATTCTTGAGGAGGTAAACACGCTCCATCTCACGGATTGTTTCCTCGGGAAGAAGTTCTTCGTTTTCCTTGTAGATTTCGAGAGCATCATCAACGAGCATCTTCTGAATCTCTTCGGGTTCCATATTTTCAAGATCTTCAAGGCTGAAATCATACTTTGATTCATCTCTTATAAGCCAGCCTGCGTAGTAATCCTTGAGGCTTTGGAAATTCCAATGTTCTGCAGGACCTTCGGGGAGATACTGCTTGATTGAAGTTGCGATTGTATCCTCAACCATTTTGAGGATTGTTTCGTGGAGATCCTCACCGTTAAGAACCTGATCACGCTGACCGTAGATGATTTCACGCTGTTTGTTCATAACATCGTCGTACTGGAGGACATCCTTACGAATGCCGAAGTTACGAAGCTCAACCTTTTCCTGTGAGCCCTCGATAATACTTGTGAGCATTTTATTCTCAATAGGCATATCTTCGGCAACATTCATACGCTCCATCATCATTTTCATTCTGTCACCGCCGAACAGACGCATAAGGTCATCCTCGGTTGAGAGGAAGAAACGGCTGACACCCGGATCGCCCTGACGGCCTGCACGGCCACGGAGCTGGTTATCAATACGGCGTGACTCGTGTCTTTCCGTACCCATAATGTAAAGACCTCCGGCCTCTCTTACCTTTTCAGCCTCGCCTTTAATTTCTTCCTTATACTTGTCATTCAGTTCTCTGAATGTATTTCTTGCATTGATGATTTCTTCATCATCGGTTTCCGCATAACCTGTAGCTTCTTCAATAAGCTCCTCTGTAAAGCCCTGCTTACGCATTGCGGCTTTTGCCATATACTCTGCGTTACCGCCGAGGATGATATCGGTACCACGACCTGCCATGTTGGTTGCGATTGTTACCGCACCGAGTTTACCTGCCTGAGCAACAATTTCAGCCTCTTTTTCATGCTGTTTTGCATTGAGGACATTGTGCTTAATGCCTCTCTTTTTGAGCATTTTTGAAAGAAGCTCCGACTTCTCAATTGAAATTGTACCGACAAGGACAGGCTGTCCCTTTTCGTGAGCCTCAACAATTGCGTCAATAACAGCGTGGAACTTGCCGTTTTCTGTCTTATAAACCGAATCGGGGAGGTCTTTTCTTAAAACAGGCTTGTTTGTAGGAATTTCAACAACATCAAGCTTGTAGATTTCCTGGAATTCTTCCGACTCTGTCTGAGCAGTACCTGTCATACCCGAAAGCTTTTTGTAAAGACGGAAGTAGTTCTGGAATGTGATTGTAGCAAGAGTCTTGCTTTCGCTCTGAACCTTTACGCCCTCTTTAGCCTCAATAGCCTGGTGAAGACCTTCGTTAAAACGACGGCCGTACATAAGACGACCTGTAAACTCGTCAACGATGATAACTTCGCCGTCCTTAACAACATAGTCAACATCAAGCTTCATAACGCCGTTGGCCTTGATAGCCTGATTTACATGGTGCTGAATTGTAAGGTTATCGGGATCGGTAAGGTTTTCAATACCGAAAAATTCTTCGGCTTTCTTAACACCACTCTGTGTGAGGGTTGCTGTTTTCTGCTTTTCATCAACAACATAATCAATGTCGTTTTCCTTGTAATATTCCTCCATATCCTCTTTTGCGTCAAGTTCTGCAAAACGCTGAACTTTAAGAGTTTTTGCAAAAGCGTCAGCCTTTGCATAAAGGTCTGTTGACTTGTCGCCCTTACCCGAAATAATAAGAGGAGTTCTCGCCTCATCAATGAGAATTGAGTCAACCTCATCGACAATTGCAAATGCGTGCGGGCGCTGAACCTTGTTTTCCTTGTAAACTACCATGTTGTCACGGAGGTAGTCAAAACCGAGTTCGTTGTTTGTTCCGTATGTAATGTCTGCGGCATAAGCCTTTTTTCTGCCCTCGTTATCGAGATCGTGGCAGATAAGACCGACCGAAAGACCGAGGTATCTGTAAAGCTTGCCCATCCACTCGCTGTCGCGCTTGGCGAGGTAATCGTTGACGGTGACGATGTGGACACCCTCGCCGGTCAGTGCATTCAGATAGGCGGGCAGCGTTGCCACAAGGGTCTTGCCTTCACCGGTCTGCATCTCGGCGATGTCGCCCCGGTGCAGGGCGATGCCTCCGGTGACCTGCACCGGGAAATGCTTCATACCCAGCACACGCCATGCGGCCTCACGGCAGACAGCGAAGGCATCGGGCAGAATATCATCCAGCGTTTTGCCGTCGGCCAGCTTCTGCTTCAGTGCAGGAGTCTGGGCCTGCAGCTCGGCATCAGACATCGCCTGATACTTGCCTTCCAGAGCCAGCACCTGTTTGGTGAGGGGGTTGATCTTTTTCAGTTCCCGGTCAGAGAAGCTGCCAAAGAGTTTTTCAGCTAAGGACATTGGTCACACCTCATGATTCTTCAAAATAGCAAACGTCCGGGCCATTTTATTGCCCCAAAACGAATATTCACACATAAATATATGATACACCAAAAGCCCCATCCCGTCAAACCAGATGGTGAATTTTAGCCGGTTATTGAATGAATTTTCTGTAAATTCCTTCGACCTTTTAGACCACTGTATGGTATCGTCACTTTTAATGTAGTATCAGACATGGTCTGTTGCGCCGCGCACCGCATAGTAAAAAAACGCCCTAAGATTTCTCTTAGAGCGTTTTGATCAAGTCGGCGGCTACCTATTTTCACAAGCCGTTTCCAGCTAACTATCTTGGGCACGAGTGAGCTTA
>ENA-OPBM01001476-OPBM01001476.1-human-gut-metagenome-genome-assembly--contig:-NODE-1476-length-13755-cov-4.101460_pt1 | contig 13755 bp, 19 predicted proteins | sample MGYA00241069_ERZ501454 | MGnify/ENA primary metagenome ERZ501454 (study PRJEB25962, sample SAMEA2042625) | human gut metagenome | biome: human gut; feature: human-associated habitat; material: faeces... | reverse complement strand
ACTGTTAGTTCCGAAGCCAAGCTGACCGTAACTATTATCCCCAAACGCATATATTTTTGTGCAATCTGCTAGTGCCCACATATAACAGTACCCACACCCCTGTAGGGTAGGGGTGTGGGTATGATCTAGTATTGATTATGAAATATAAACGCTATTACACAAATAACGAGCACATTGTAAACGTGGGAATCTGTAGGGCAATCTGCGTGACTCCTGTCAAATTGACATATGCACCCGTGTCCGGCAAGGTAACGTTTAGAATGGAGAGGTCCGTGCCTTTTACCATCAGCTGGCAGATGATTTTGTGGAATCCTCCATCACCCACAACATACCCTGTCGTCATAGCTTGGCAGGCCATAGCGATATCATACGGGCGTCCGTATTTTGTCGAAAGTGTGCCGATACTATACTTTGTGTCTCCCTTAATTGTTTGGGATGCACAATTAACGGTCAGTCTGTTGTCGTCTGCTTTTGCGAGGGTCCAGGTGTTTGCATAAATGCATTCTGAAAATCCACCCCATGAATATTTTGTTGCAATGCCAGCGGGTGCAAGCTCAATGCTGTTGTATGCAAATTGCGCAGCATAGGCACCCGTTTTGATGGCACTGACAATAGCGCCTGCCAGCAACTGATATCCTGCATCATTGGGGTGAATGTTGTCGGACGAAAACAGTGTATAATTGTGCATGATCTGCTCACATCCCGGCAGGTATGCACAGTTGCTCTCACCACATGCGGCATATGCGGGCAGTACGTTATTGGCAATGTTGGCTCTGGCTTGCCTGTCCGGGCTCCATGCAATCATACCAATATGCACAATGGCATTCGGGAAATTTGTTTTGCAGAGCCCTGCAAAGGAAGCGATGTCTGCCGTGATTGTGTTGCCGGTGTAGTTGTTGTCATTGTACCCACCGAAAACATAAATATCGGTGATTTCAGTCGGGTCTGGGATTGTGGGCAATACGGACGTTACCAGGTCAGCAAATTTGTAGCCAACCCTAGAAAAACCATATCCACCTTGGCATGCTTTATAATATTCACCGGATGCAAGGCCCAGAATTTGCGGGACTTTTTGAGCCCATCCCATGCCAGGACTTACACCGGCCCCCTCTCCCATTGAATAGCTGTCACCGATAAATAGGTACTTTTTCGGGCGGGCAACGTCATGCAGCTTATCAATATCGTTTTGCAGCTTTTTGTCTGCCTGTTCGCGGGCAGTCTGCTCGGCTGTGATAGCCTGCTTGCGGGCGGTCTGCTCTGCCGTAATAGCCTGCTTGCGGGCGTTCTGCTCTGCTGTAATGGCCTGCTGCAGCTGTGTATCTGCATGCTCACGGGCGGCAATTTCGTCGGCGATCTGCTGTCTGGCGGTGGTATCTTTGACATTATAGGAGACGGCATCAATGTTAATTTTGTCAAACTCTGCCATGGTACCCTCCTTACTTCTTGGCTGCGTCCGTGGTGTGGGTTTCGGTAGTAATTGTAATGGTTTCGTTGGTCGGCTGATAGGTAACAGTCACGCGGGAAAGTTTCTCAATCTCTTGAGCTTTTTTAAGCGCTTCGTTTGCCGTTTTTGCTGCCTCATTGGCTGCGGTGTTGGCGCTCTGCGCGTTGCTGCGGGCAGTGGCGTCTTTTACGCTAAGGTTTTGGCCACCCAGATTAAAAATAGATACATCAGGCATTGTACTTACCTCCCTGTAATGGTAATGGTTTGGTCTGTTGGACTATACACATGGACGTCACCGCCGTATACGGTACTTGCCGCACTGGACGGGAATCCCATGTTAATACTAGTATCGCGTACCCGATACCACGCCGTGGGCGTGCTAAACAGTCGTGAAATAAGGTCAACCACGGAAACTTCCACGCAATTCGTGCCAATCACCACAAGCGACGTTTTTGGGATGACCTGGGGGTTTGTGCAAAGGATATCCCCAACAAAAAACACACTGTTTGCGGGTAATTGTTCGGTTGCGGCCTGTCCGTTTTCCTGCTGCGGGGCTGCTGTGATAGCATTTTTGAGCGGGTCAATAAAATTTTGCAGGGTAAACACGGGGGTCCAGTAGTCAGTATTTGTGATCTGCACCCCCTGGGGGACGGGCTGAACGGAAAGATATGCAGTGCCGTCCTGCGGGTCCAGAACCAGGGTGTTTTGCGCGTACTGGCTGGCGATGTCCCACTTAATGGGGTCTGCGTACTTAATTGTATTCAGGCTAACAAAATTTGCAAGCCTCCGGTCAATGTCATTGAGCGTGTCAATAATCCAGTCAAGATTAAGATCGTGGAAATTGGTGTAAGGTGCCTTGTGAATCGGATAAATGTCATTCATTCGCTGTCATCTCCTTAATATACCAGTAGGCAAAAGTTTGCCTGAATATCTGCAACGATCTTATTCACCGCGTTTTTGGCCGCAAGCGCCAGCTCCTTGGCGATCAGGTCTTGCGGGTCTTTGCCTGCCCGGCCCCTTTCCGTCATCGTGTCTTTATACTCATCCTGCGCTTTGGTGGTCCCGTCATTGGTGGTTGTTTGGTCGTCGGTGGTGGTGTCGGTGCCGGTGCTGGTGATCTTGTTACCGGTGCCCAGGGTGGTGGTACTCTTTTCGGCGGGCACCATGGTGCCGCTGTCAAAGCCTGTCACATCCCTTGTCGTGTTGTCACTGCCATTGTTTTGGCCGATGGTAGTAAGGTCGGGGGTGCGGGTGGTTTTGCCTGCTACTACATTTTTGCTGTTATTGGTGCCGGTGTTGGTCCCGTGGTGATCTGTGGTGCGGGTGCGATCATCGGAGGCCAGCACGTCATAGTCAAGGCCCAGGGCTGCCGCGTACCGGGTCCAGCTGGGTAACATGGTTTCCGAAAACACCCCAAGGGCCCTCTGCATCGTTGGGCCGTCGGCATAAAGCACCTCAAGTTCCAGCGTATCAAATAACAGCTGATTGCATACCGCGGCTTTTGATACACTGTCAGGGACTTTAAGGTCATCGAATAGTGTGGGGTATCCTGCCAGCAGTCCGTTAAAGCTTAGTGTTGCGTGCATTGTTGGTCACCTCCTGCATGCCAGTGTCGGGCGGGAATCTCCAATCAACCCACAGCTGCGATCTGTCAATCCCGAAAAGTTTGTGGACCCGCTCACAACTGCGCTGCAGGCTGTCCAGCCACAGCGACGCTTTTGCAGCCGTCTCCACGTTGTTGGAATTGACCTCATCTGTCAGCATGCGCTCTTTTTTGCTCGTGTTGGTGTTGGGGATACCCACCTCCGTGTCAAAAAGCGCCTTGATGGTTTTGAGGGCCGTTAACAGCTCGTTGGTGATAAAATTGCCTTTGAGGTCTGCCGAAAAGTACATCCACGGGGATTGACCGGAGGCCCCATTTTTTGACGCTTTGAGCAAAGAGGAATCGACGAAAACAGCGGGGTCCCCCTGCATGATCTGGTCGAACATTTTCTTGAAAGATTCCGCGCCCGCCTTGTTACCGGCGGCGAACACATACGCCAAACGGCTGTTGATCAAATTGCTCTGGATGGTCTGGGCGGCAAGGGCCATCAGGTCCCCATAATATGCCACAATGTCCACCATGCCCCTGTAGTCGGGCTGCAAGTTGATGATCTCGCACTGCCTGCCGATCTGCAAATACGGGTTGCCCTTGATAAAGGGATTTGCAACGATGGAGTGCGTGGGGTTGTAAAAAATGTTAATGCCGGTCAGCCCCATGCGATCATATACCAGGCCGTACCGGTCGGTATCAAATACCGTCACACCGCCATCCCCGAATACCAGGTATTGCAAGCGGTTACTGGGCCAGGTGTCGGGCAGGGTCCACCGTACCATAGATACCGCTTCCAGGAACAGGTACTTGCGAAAATAATAAGACAGATTGTTGCCCCTAGTGTGCATGACAGACGGTGTTACCGGTGATACATGAGCATTGATCTGCTCGTAACTGTAGGGTGCCGTCATAACAGCTTGCCCCCCTTTGCCATCTTAAACAGCAGCCACACCGGTAATTTACCGGTAGGCCACGGCCCCGGCCCAGGACCCGGCCCCGGGGGATTGCTTGCATCCCATTCTACTTCCCAAGTTCCTACCTGGTTCGGGATGCCAAGAATGGTGGAGGGGTCGGTTCTGTTGGCGGTGCCATAGCCGCCTACCCAATATTCCCAATGCGTATGAATGCCGCTTGCGTTGCCGGTCTGGCCTTGCTGCCCAATAAATTGGCCCCGTGTGATAGTTTCGCCCACGCTGTGAATTTGCTGGGCAAAATGAGCAGCCAGCCAATAGCTGTTATCGCTCATCTTAATCACGATATAGTTGCCCCAGGAATCGTTACCGGTCGTGCCACCTTGCCACTTATGTGCCGTGACGATTGTACCGGCCATTGGTGCATATGCCTTGTGATCTTTGTGCACGGTGTCAATGCCGCCATGGTAGCTTCCGTCGGAGTATGCGGGGTATGCCGCTGATACCCTAATTGGTGATACCCCTGTAATACATTGCTTATATACTGCCATTGTTTTGACACCTCCTATTCCAGAAAAAAGCCGTTGCGCATAAAGCTTTTGACGCTGTCGATCTCGGCAGCCGTCGCCGGTAAAGCAAGATCCGGGTCGTCGACCATGATAAAGCCCGGAATCGTGGACAGCTGCACACGCTGGCACAGGGGCCGACCGTGATCTGCGTTGTTGTCGTCCACGAGAATTTTGAACCGGGCCACCATATAGGGCGCGGAATCAAAGGCTATTGTGGACCCTGTAGCACCTTTGCTTGCAACGTCTGCATTTGTCGCTTGTGCTGCATTGAGAATCCCGTTGCCAACGTCCGACAAACTCCCTCCAGATAATGCCGCCTGGAGGCCTCCGAACGCTGCAGCAATACCGGTTTGGACTAGCCCCCCGCTGCCTGAAGGGATACCAAAGTTAATATTTGAGAGCTGCACCGAAACACCTAGTTTTGCGGTCGTCTCATGCACTAACTGACGCGCATTGGCAAATATGCGCAAAATGCTGTCGCCGGTGAAAAGGTCCGTCATATATTGTATAGATAATGTTGTTGCCCCCCACAATTTGGAGGCATCAAGGGGTATTACACCAAAGGGCTGCAGGAAAATAGTGTAATCCGTGTATGGGGCAGCATTGCAATACTCCCCACGATTTGCCGCCTGGGGGTGCTTCGGTACAGTCACACTTACCGATTTTTGAAAGTTATTGTTATCTTCGCCCAAAATCCAGCCGGGGACATCCACAGACCACCACCCCACGTCGATCTTAGCCACAAGCGGCAAATGCGCGGTGAGTTCAGCGATGTCAAATGGAAAATAGTTGCAACTTACGATATACTGGTACGGGTTGAAAAGGACCTTTGTTAAATTGTCGCTGATTTCGGAATTGTCGATACTAAGGTATGATACATCAGTCAGCAATTTTGCAGATAGTTTTTTAGCGTTTCCGGGGGTCATAACTACATAGGTAATAGCCCCGATAGAGTTGGCATTTTTGGCAATAAACCCTAACACGAAAAAACCACCGCTGATTGTTTCAGCAAAACCGCCCTGAAAAGCGGTTGTCACACTCTGCACTTTGGCGGTTGCCGGATAAAGGCCGTCTGAAATTGTACCGTCATACTTGGCGGACGATCTCACAACGTACTCTGTAGCGCTGCTGATCTGGGCCCGGTAACTTGCCAGGGTGTCAACGGTCAGCGATGCAATCCAGCGTGCGTCCGAATATGTCCAGTTTGTAATCCAGTAATACCGGCCAAAGATGGGTATATTGCAATAATTGTACCCGGTGGGGTTACTCTCTGTAGCAATCTTAATTTCGGGGTCAATGATGGTGCACGGGCTTTTGAGATTGATCTCAAACGTTTGCCCACCGCTGGGCAGCTTGGTGCTATTGGAGCGTTTGTATATCTGGTAAAATATTGCTTGCATGCTGCGCACCTCCTTATAAAATAACCGGCGGGGCCAAAGCCCGCCGGTGCCGGTCAGGACTTGGAGGGGTCTGCGTCCTTGTGCATGGTGGTTTTAAGGGTGGTGGCTTTGGCTGCGCGGCCCTCGCTGGGCGCGGTCACGTCGCCCTTCGTCATCAAAAACAGGACGGAGTTTTCGGTGAAATCATCGTACCAGCTCCAGCCGTAATGATACCAGAAATTGGTGTACAGGCCGCGTGCGTTCATGGGCGTCGGGACGACGCGGGACAGCTTCGGAGTGTAACCGATTGCATCCCAGTCCAGCAAGCACCCGAACACGTTGGTCAGCTGCACCGCTGCATTTTTGGCTGCCACGCCTGCCGTACTGGTAACAACAGGGGTTGCGGCGATCGTTTCCCGCTCGTCGATATCCTGCCAGAACGTGACCTGTTCCGCGTCGCGGTACCGCAGCATGTCGTCGTGGAATACCTCCGGAATAACGCGGGCATCAATCTGGCTCTGGGTCCCGCTGTACAAGTACAGGTGCTGGCGATCATACGGAGTATGCCGCATAATGCTGTAAGTCTGGCCGCCGATCTCCCAGTTCTGATGCCAGTTGATCGTGCGTTCTTTCATCAGCCGCGAAATATCGTTAATACGTCCATACGCGTATTTTGCAAAGCCGGGGAAATTAGCCTCCTTGTACACGTCGGCAACCGTCAACTTGGTGCCCTGCTGCGCGTTGTACTCGTCCAGCAGGTAAATAACGCTTTTTGGGCTGGTGACAGTCATGCCGGTGAGGTGGTTGGCCATCAGGTTGTTGGCAAGGTTGCGACGGTCGGCCTCAATCTGATTGGACAAATGAAGGACGAAAGAGGACCAAAACTGTGCCAGCTCTTCGGGGCCCTTAAATGCTGCCTGCATTTGGGTGTCGGCCTGGGTGTATACGCGGCTGTAGTTGGTCTGGCCGTAATAGTTGGTCTGCAGGACTTTGGGCTTGTGGACCTCGTACATGTCCACGCTCTGGCCATCTTTCAGCGCCCAGGCCTTGTCCGTCACGGGGTCGGAATCGCAGAAATTGATCTTGCGGACATGGTTGGCCCAGTCGTCGCCGGTAACCTGCAGGCGCTTCATCGGCGCGTCATAGGGCCGCACCGCAAAAATAGTGCGGCCCAGCACCTGGCTGATTGCCTTGGTGTAGTTGTCTGTGCCGGTCAACAGTGTGGCCTGCGCGACAGACACAAAACTGGACGTGTCCACGATGGGCGACGTGGGTTCCTGGCCGGTCGCCATCTTATTGATCTCGGTCAAAATTGCGGCGATATCCGCAAAACTCATACCAAGCGGCATCTTATTTCACCTCCTGCCCAAAAGTGGGGTCAATAATCCGGGCCGTTACCGTGCTTGCATCGGCTGCGGGCTGCTGCTGGATACCAAGGCCCAGCGCATTGGCCTGCATCGTCTGGGTCATGGTCTGCATTGCCTGGGTGGTGGACTGCTGGCCCTGCAAAATCTGCTGCAGCAGAGCTTCAAGGCCATCATACTGGCCGACGGACTGCGGGGCGGGCTGCGGTGCGATCTGCTTGGCGGGCGGGGCCGCCAACGGCGGGACCTGCTGCGGAATAGCAGGATTCTGCACAGCTGCGGGGGCCGTCTGCGTGGGCTTGTCCATGGCTTCAATCTCGGCTTTGGTGTACCCGGCCATGGCAAGGGCCGCTTTTTCACTGATTTTCAACTTTTGTCGCCTCCATAATAACGTACATGTCATGTGCCAGGCACTTAACTACCTGGTCTTTGTCGCCCTTGGTGACGGGGCCCACGGCGCAACACTGCCGCGTGCGGGCATCGTTGGCCCAGTCACTGTAGTAACCGATACCCAAACGGGTGCACAGGTCAGCCAGCAAGTATGCACGATCGTTGGTAATCGACTGAGCAAAAATAATGTAGCATCCCATGGCGATCACCCTTTTTTGATGTCGTCCAAGGCCACACGCATTTCGGTAATAGCTGCCGTGTTTTCCCTCACGACAGTGTTGCACTGGTACCACATCAGCAAAAATGCCGCGATGGGAAACCCAACGTTCGAAATAGCCTGAATCACAGTGTTAGCATCCATTTTGTGCACCTCCGTAAAAAAAATATGAATAGAATAAAATCCCCGGTTCTTGCGCTGGCTGACGCTTGCCCGCCCCTTCTGGGGACTGCCTTTGGGCACCGGGGATTAACTTTATTATATTCGATTGTGGGAAAAAGTCAAACGGCGCTGCAGTATTCACGGAAAAAAATTTCATCCGAATATCGCTCAAACTCAATTTGCCGCTGCAGATATGCGGGCCAGATATACCCATACGCGGCCCTGAATCGTTTGCGCTCATAGTCGCCGGTGCCGTACATCGGCATTTCGCCGGAGCGGTGCCTACATACATAATATATGGGTTTGCTTTTGTGCTCGTAGATACAGCACCGACCGATCTGCACAAGTGGGTAATATTCGCGCAAGGGGCGGGACGCCACCAGGCTTTTTTCCTCTGCGCTGTACTGGTTTTCAATCGCGGACCGGTAAAAGTCGGTACCACTCATTGACCGGTACAGAGCCGTATTTGCTTTTTTCTTTGCGACGGGGCTGTCTACCAAGTCAATCAGCAAAATGCCCTTGTCTTTTAGCAACTTGACGCGCTCTTTTTTGCCGATCATCTTTTCTACCATGTCGGTAATATCCCATTGCATATAATAAGGGTTCGCCATGCCCACGGCATTCGACATGCACAGCAGCGTGATGGGTTTTTGTCCTTGCAATTCGCGGTTGCGGTTGACCGTTTCGTATATGTTCGCTAGGCCCACGCCCTCTCCGCGCCGGTAATAGTCGGATTCCTCTTTTTGGTATTCATCCAGGATTATAATATCGGTGTTAGGGCTCGAAAAGCCACGGGTGCGGGCCATTGTGACAACATTGCCCAGCACCCCAGACATTTGCGCCGGTCGAATAGGTACACCAGTGTCAGTATAGGCCCCTGCATTGCCCACCTCGTACATGCCCGCAATTTTTGACATTTTGAATGGCGCATAGTGTGTATGCAGGTCGTTGTTCAGCGGGGACCATGGCCACATCAACGGAGACGAACAAATCAACTCCGCCTGCTGCGGCGTGCGACGCAAATACAAAAACTCTTCCTCTTCCACGTGCACATGCTTGATGGCTCCGTATGTTTTGCCGGTGCCGCGTCCGCCCCAAATAAAAATGATGGGGGCCCCGGTGGATAGAATGCCGTCAACCTCTGAAAAGTTGGGCCAGCCCTCGTCTGTATAAAGCTTAATCATCAAACTGCCTCCATGATCTTATACCCCAATATCTTGGCGTATTCGTCGGTGATGCCAAGAGTGTAAGTATTATCGCAAATACATAGGTTTCTCGTTATGTGGACCGTGTGGCCGTTAACCACAAAGTCTGGCACCTTTGGGCGATCATTATAAATGACCTGGTTACCAGCTGCCAGGCAAAACGTAAAGCCTGGCTTAAAGGCATCAAACCCACCCCAAAGGGCCAATTCCAGCCCACCTTTGCGCTTACTCACTCCGGCTATTGTGGTAGTAATCCTGCCGCCCTTGGTGTAGGTGGTCGCGTATTTTTTTGCTCCCCAGGTCATAAATTCCGTATAACTATGCTCCTGCTCGTACACGCCCATATAGTGCACATGCCCTTTGGGGTCTGTAGCACAGGCACCATTATCTTTTGCAAGCTGTTTCGCGGCCTTGTTAAATTCCGTCAAGTCAATGTCACCCATGTACTTGACGCTGTCAGTATCACAGTACACGCCGTTTTTGCCTGCGGCCCATTGTGCGATCTTGAGGCGCTTGCGTGTGTGGGCTGTTGTCCACACTCCCCATTGGTACGGTAAAAACAGGTGCGGGCAATGGTCGTTATAGCTGCCCTCCGGGTCATCGGTGCACTCGCTCCACAGGTTGTCGGGGTCGTCCTCGTCAAAAAGCGTATCCAGCTGTAGTGGATCTTGTGCTGTCATGCCGTAATAACTGTTTAAGTCGCCTTTGGCTTTGACGTAATACAAGTCTTGACCCGCTACACTTTTTAATGATGTCTTGCCGGTGTAGCTCTCTTTGACACAATCTGTCAAGGGCTTTGGCAGCTTGCCATAATCGGACGTGTACAGGTCCAGCACATTGAGGGCATCCCAGTCATATTCCTTCGCGATAATCCTAAAATCAATATCGGTTATGGTGATCTCAAAGTAATCTGCAGACAGTAACCGGCCGTTGTCGTTTATGTACCCTTCACAGTGGCGGACCTTGGCAAGCGGGATGTAAGGGAAGCCCCACCACTTAAACCGTTGACGTAATCCTTTGATCTGCAGGCGCATCAGGCAGGCTTTGCCGTGCCGCATACATTGCATAAGTCGCTGCACCGTGGCTGGTTCCTGCCGAAATGGGGTCATTGGAAAATAGCACTCGCATTGTACTGCAGGATAAGCGCTTGACATATCGACGGACCCAACGTTTTCAAGATGCAACCCAACATAATACCGATTTGCATGGGTGTCACCGCCCCGGAATGCTTCGCGCAACATCTGGTACAGTTCCCACGACGGCAGTAGGCGCTTGACCCGGCTGATGCCCCATTTGTACATTGCCTGCCGCGCCATGCGTCGAACGTATCCGGTGCGCGTCAATGGCATTGTGTACAAGTCGTCGCCGTCGCGATTCATCTCGATCAGCAGGCACTCCACAATGCACCGCACATCATTGATACAGTATGCTAGTTCTGTAGATGTTAATGGGGTCCAGGGGTACCGGACTTTTGAGTAGTCAAGGGCCCCTGTTAATTTTGCATGCGGAGCACCCAGCTGTTTGCCCCATGCATCCAATGATAGGTTACTATGCCGCATACTGCACCGGTATTCTATCGCGCGGTTGTCACATTTCAGCACTCGGCGGGGCTTGCTTGCAAACACTTCACCGGGGCCAAAAGTCATGACCCCGGAAAGGTACTGAAACTCATGAGCAAGGTTATGCACATACATGCACAGATACCAGCTGCCTTGCGGCCCACTATTGGCCCGCAAGTAGTCGCTGATTACGTCGGTAAAATGCAGCCATTCGTCCCAGGTGCGGCCTATGATGGTAACATCCAAGCCAAGCTGACATTGCCAGATATACATGATAGTGTGGGGGTTGCCGTCTGCATCGGTGCATACTCGGCTGGTTTCAATGTCAAATGCGCACGGCATATTGACGTACAAGCGCTTTTTGTTAGTTTTGCGCTTTTTGCCCTTGGTGTGCTTGCAATCCAAGTGCTCCATGAGCCACGGCACGGGATTGTAATTACAAGCCTCCACCAAAACCTCCGCGCAAGTCGGCAGAGCTGCTGCCGTCGCTGTATTCCCAGTCTTTGCCATAACTGACCTCGCCTTGCTGCCATTTCATAAAATCATCAATGCTGACATTGTAGCCGCCTTTTTCCCGCCAGTACATGACAGACTGATCTGACGGATAGTAATACACACCGGAGGCTTTGACGATCTCCCACCATTCTGACAAGGCCGTGTACTGATCTTCTGGGACCTTGGCCACGTCAATGCCACCGACTTTCATCTTTTCCGCAAATTCCTCGCGGGCCCCACCCACGGTGGACCCTTTGGAGCGGACAAAACGCGCGACATCGGCAAGGGCTTGTTCCAGCGCTTTTCGATCTCCACGCGTTGCCTTGATGGTCGGAAAGCCTCCGGCAAATTCTTTATAAATGTCGCTCGTGCTGCTGATCGGGTCCTTTGACAATCGCTTGATACGTTTTTGCGCAATGTCGCGTAAACGCGTGTATTCTTTGCGCATCTCGCTGTCCGGCCAGGATTCCAGGGCATAGGGGGTATATAATTCGGGACCATATTTAAGGGTCGCCCTTGCTTTAGCTGCGCCTGCTGCCATGCTTCTCACGTTCCTTTTCTGTCCAAAATCATCAGATACCAGTCCAGGGGATCTGTTTCAATGCCTAGATGCCAAAAAAGGGCTTTGGCCCAGTCGGAACAAAAAAACTTTGCGTCTTTTTCGACCACTCCGCTATATACAATAGCCATTGCAAGGCCCTGGAAGGGGTCATCACTCTCCCGCAATATGGACTTGTTAATGCTTTTCATGGTGATCTCCTAACAAATAAGGCCGCAACACAAGTGCTGCGGCCACCGGTCAAATTAAACCAGGTTCAGGGACAAAACCTGACCTTTCTTGGTGCTAATCAGCACGGGTTTGATCTTTACAGGTTCGGTCCAGGTGTCGGGGGTGCCCAGCAACGTGAACATGCGTTTGAGCGACTGATAGACCCCGACGGACACACACGCGTACGACTGACCGTCATCCGTGATAAGGACGATACGCGGGGCAATCGCCTTGCCCTCCGGTTCATCATCCTTGCGGACCTCCACGCACTCAACGGACACATGCACCAAGGACAACACTTCGTTGACGTGCTCTTTCAGCTTGTTGGCGGGGTTGCTTGTCGCGTTGTAAAACGCAACTGCTGCAGAGCGGTCAGCAAGGTTCATGTCAGTGTAACCTACACCGGTGTTCATCACATCGGAGATCATCATGGCACCGTTGTTCTCGGACTTAGTCATAGCTTCAGACATAATACAAAACTCCTTTCGTTGTGGCCCTGTCATCATCAGTACCGGGCGGGCGGTCCCGGTAGACGGCCCGGAGGCCGTTTCGACTATGTCAGTCGCTGTATTCATGGTAGCGGGATTCAACCGCATCAAGGACCTGGACAGCACCCTGGAACATCAGCTTGGAGGACTGACAGATGCCTCTAAACGCTCCCAACAGGTCTACTTCCTCCTTGCAATGGGTGACGGCCTGCCGGTACCCTGCAAGCCAGGCACTTTTGCAGGCCTCGCGGGGCTCCTCATATTCGCAGCACGTCATGCGGCCATCCGGATGAATCTCAACGATAAACTTGCGCATTTCCATGTAATGGACCTTCTTTCTTTAATCTTTGCCATAATCAAGGCTTTGATCTTTCAGGGCAAATACCAGTTTGGTGATCTGGGAACTATCCGCGAAAATGAACATATGGTCGATGATTGCTTCACGGTACACACTGGGCATTGACCGTAATTCACCGGACCAGAGGGGCACGGCCCCTTTCATTGCGCTGTACACATCGGCTCGAATGTCAGGTGATGTGGAATAACAGATCTGATAAGCGTCCATGGGGGTCAGGTTGCACTTCTTCATGGTCACAGCTCCTCAAAGTACCACTGGGCATTCAGGGGCTCTTCAAAATCGGGGTTGCTGCCGTTGCATGCGTCGGTGGTATAGTCGATAATGTAGGCGACATCCTTAACCAGGTAATTGCCATCTGCATCACGGTCAAGGGACCCTGCATTCAGGTACTCTTCCACAAAATCCAGGCCGGTGTCCTTGTCGTACAGATGGACCTCTGCAGTTTTGCCAAATGCGTCTTTAATAATCATGGTGATTATCTCCTTTCATCCAAGAGGGGCTGATCTGGGCGGGCCCGGGTGGGCCATCCAGTGCAGCCTCTTTCATCGGTACAATTATAGTATACTACATTCTATAGTGCATATGTTGCTGCAAACATTGCAAAAATTGCTATATATTTCATTTTAGTGCTTACTCCAAAAAATAGTTAATAACACCAGCAGATAAGCACACAACAGACCCTAATCACCAAAATCATCATTGTACACCCCTCTCAAAATATCAATCACAGCACCAAGGACCCACAACAGATTAAGCATTTTTTTTTTTACATCTCCTTTCTAGGTGATATTATAGCGCACGTTATTTCATAATCAATACTAGATCATACCCACACCCCTACCCTACAGGGG
>ENA-OPBM01001473-OPBM01001473.1-human-gut-metagenome-genome-assembly--contig:-NODE-1473-length-13770-cov-3.122421_pt1 | contig 13770 bp, 13 predicted proteins | sample MGYA00241069_ERZ501454 | MGnify/ENA primary metagenome ERZ501454 (study PRJEB25962, sample SAMEA2042625) | human gut metagenome | biome: human gut; feature: human-associated habitat; material: faeces... | reverse complement strand
TTTTTGTGAAAATAAACTCTAACGTACAAACCGTACGCCGACGAGTTCATTTTCGCAAAATCCGAACTATTTTCTCGACCTCTGCCAGCGTGTAGACACTTTTGTCTACACGCTGAAGCGACTTGAAAGTCGCTTTTTGTATTAAACATCAAATTGGCATATATACTTTTTAAATGCTCTGAAATCCTCTTTTGTTAGGACAACTTCACCATAGCAATAATCCTTATTTCTTATCACTCCCCATATTCTTTTTACCTTGTCTGCAAATCTTCTTATAAAGTTTTCTTGTTTAGAATAAAACTTGCTTGTTAATAAAGTTGCAAACATAATTATATCAGCGTCCGCATCTTCTAAATCAACCTTAAACTTCATTGCATCATCACAACCACATTTACAATCCAAAATCAAATTTGTCTTATCCTCTGTCATAAATACCGCCATACTGTATTTCCTCCTTACACATATTATACTTATAGTAGTTTTTACTGTTTATATAATACACCAAACAAAGTCCGTAAAACAGGACTTTACAAAAAATGAGTCCGACTTTGTGCCGAACTCATTTTATATTTTATTCGGTTATATCTTCACAAACCATTGTAAGATTATCAAGACCTACCGTTCCGTTAGACTTTGCGGCTCTAAGGTAGAATGAGCCTATTTCCGTTATATCATTTGAACTGTAGAAATCCAAATCACTAAGTTCGGCTGTTATGTCGTTATCATTTTTCAAAGTCACCTTAATCTTCTTTGCAGCGAAATTAATTTCAGCATTTAGATGTATCCATGAACCGACAAAATCGCTTGACACTGTTTGACCGTTTACAAGCAATGTACTTCCGGAATTGTATTCAACCGCAATTATATGTCCGTTATATTTTTTACTTTTGTTTACAAAGCCGTAATTCACGTTGTTACTGTCAAATTTCGGAGATGTATCGCCGATTGAGAATTGACTGTTACCCGCCGTTCCCTTTGGTGCAAATTTAATATCGGCATTTACCGTAACCGTTTTATTTGTACAATCTATAGTGTCAAGTTTCTGCCATACTCCTACCGTTGAACCCGTTGACGCATAGCTTAAATAACTGTTTTCATTATCCTTTGCAACAGTCAATTTAGGACTTCCGCCGCCGTATGTCAACACACTGTCATCAATAGTATAATTTTCAAAATCAGCATAGAAATCATATTCGCCGCCTACATCATATACAAGAGTAAATACGCTATTCTCCTCAAGTTTATCTGCAGTATATACCGACTTTTCGGCGTTATACTTATATGTGTACACCTTACCGTCACGTTTAACAACTTGGTCTTTACAGTAATCAGCCGAAACGGTATACTTATCTCCGACATAGAAATCGCCCGTTTCCGTTACGCTTTCCATAATATCATTACCTTGATTGTCTTTAAATTTAATTGCAATATGAGCCTTTGTTAAATCCGTTACAGAAACCATTGGTACAGTGATATTTTTCGATTCGGTTGCCTGTGAAAGTTCAAGTTTTTGTCCTGCGTCACGGTAGCCGTCTGCTGTTGCACTGATTAAATAATCACCCTCGCAAAGCAAATATTCACCGTTTGAATTAGGTGTAAGCACTGCACCGCTTATACCGTCTTTAACAACAATATTCGCGTCAACACTTTCCTCACTCTTCGAATCAACCGCACCGAATGTCATTTTATACTGCGGTCCGCTGACTTTGCCGATGCTTACATTATCAACAATACACGATCTGTCGGCATATCCATGACTTGAACTGAAATTTATACCGCCAAGACTTCCTGTGCTGTCGCCGATTTTTCCTGTAAATTCAGCAGTCTGTCCGCCGTCATATGATACGGTTACATATGCCTTATTTGAACCGAAATCAATTACATTTTTAAAGTGAGTCGGTTTATTTGATGATGAGCTGTTATTTCCTCTTGATATTGCCGCCGACAATTTTGAATAATCATCAAGAACATCATTACCGCCTATTTTAACATTCGTATTACCGGATAAATCATATGCACAAATTTGTGTTGATACGATTGCTTTACCGTTTGCGTCTGTAAGGCTGTATGACATTGTTTTACCGCTGTGCTTACCGAATGTAATATCAAATTCAACCGTCAATTTTTCGCCTTGTGAAGTTACTACAGGGTTTGCATACTGCATTGACGCACTTCCAGTTGAAGTACCTTTTGTTGAATTGTTCATCAAAATCTGACCGTTATTGTTTACCGTATCACCTGTCAATGTAAACGCATTTGCACCGTTAGTATCGTTTAAGTCGGTATCAAATGTCCACCTGCTTACCTGTGTTTCTTCGCCTTGAGTATCAGGAGTTATATTTTTTACAGTATTCTTTGTTTCATCATAAGTACTGTCCTTATCTACTCCGACACGAATATAGTATTTTCCTTCTTCTTCGTTCCACGGAATGTATTTGTAGCTGTCACTGTCAAGTATTTCGCCGTATACATACTTAATATTATCCGCCGTAATATCCTCCGATATTTCGCAATCAGCTGCCAATACAACAGACTTTTTACCGTATAAAGAACTGAAATCTGTTTTTAGAGTTATATAGTTGTTCTCTGCCTCTGACTTAATCTTACCGAACGTTTTAAACGGTGCAATCGGCTGCATATCGGTTAAATTATCTACTACATATATCGCATATGCCGTTGTATTATCTGCCAAAGCCAAATTGACATTTACCGTTGTTTTGCCGTTTATTTCAGCTTTATTCATAGCTGTTGATACCGCATTGCCGTCCTTATCATAGCCGACAGTAAATACAACCGCATTTTGTGTATTTTCGGTTAAACCGATTAAATCAACAGTCTTTACAGTATTATTTTCCACTGACACATTACCTACAACTGCCTTTGGCTCATATGTCTTGTCAATACCGCTGACTTCCGTATCTTCCGTTACGGTTGATGTTTCTTTTGTTGTGTTATATGTTGTGTTGTAGCTTTCAGGTGCGCCGAAATACGAATTTATATTATTCTTAGAAAGCACCATTTTGTCTATGACTACGCCTGTTGACACATTGTACACTCTTACAGTATGATACCCAGCCTCAGAAACATTAATCTTTGTTGTAAGCTTTTCACCGTTGCACAATACGCCTTTTGACCATGCGTCCGTCTTGCTCCTGCTTCCGCTGTATTTATTAGTCCCGCTTAACACGATAGGAGTACCGTCATCTGTCGCTACCGCCAAACGCATAGTTCCGCGTTCATTGAGAGTAGGCATACGATAAACGTCCAATGTGTATGAACCTGCATTTGTGAAGTAAACCTTGTACTCCATATATGCCGCTGAATTGGCCAAATCACTTTCCTTTGCATTTGAGGCTGTTTCAGGATAAGCTTTCATTGTGTTTCCGCTTCTGCCGAAGTCTTTCTCTTCTTTCCATTCATAGCCGTTTACATCAAATTTATCTGTGTAGTGTTCAGCTTCTATCGAAACAACTCCGCCTGCCTCAACATATGTTTTTTCAGAAATTTGTTCTGTCGGATTTTCGATTGTTACGGCAATCTGCTTTGTATCAACAACATTATCACCTATTTTTTGCTCAACGGTAACCGTTGCATTGCTTACTCCGTCTGCCGCCTTTGATTTATCAACGCTTATATGCACTCTGTCACTGCCGTATGACTTTCCGCTTGTCTTGTCAAATACAAGTGCATTTGAGTCTGACGTAATTTCATAGTCAAGTCCGCCGTAACCTTTGTTAATTACGTCAATAAATTTATCATATGTATCATAAGTTGAAACTGTCATAGTCGGATTATCCGAATAATCCATCTGCGAATCGGTCATTACCGCAAGTTTGGTATAATCAAGCGCTGATACTTTCGGTGCGTTAAGTTCTGTAGTTATATGTGCGTCACAACCTTGCAATTTTGACGGATTGTTATTCATAATGTTATTCCAGTTGCCGTCCAGCATAGAGTTGTAATAAGCCATATCCGTATTGATTTGCTTAACCGCATTATCAGCTTCTTCAGCATACTTATTAGCCGCCGCACCTCTGTTTTGGCTTACATACAGATTTGCTCTGTCGGTCTGTACATAGTCGATAGCCATATTTGTTGCGGTACGTATAGGGTACAATGCAAGTTCAAAGAATGACGCTTGCTTATCTGTCGGAAGTTTTTCGTATAGCTTTTCCGCTCTTGCACAAATATCTTTATATTCGTTTATATATCTTTCACCCTCATCACCGTATGCAGTCATCGAGAAATCACCTGTTCTTAAAAATTCAGGTCGCTTTGCGTTTGCAATTTCATAATACTTATCCATTATATCAGCATATTCTTTTGCGTCCGTTTCATTCATATTAAAATCACGTTTTGCGTTCTGTTCATATATTGAAGATATTTCTGTATTTGATGTTGACCATACGTTTTTAGCCAAATCGGCAAAGTATTCAATTTCTTTTTCAGCCGGTTTCAAGTCACCTACGTTTAATATCCAAACCTTATTTGCACCCATATCATATGACTTTTTAAGTTCTTCACGAATAAGTCCCGGCTGTGTGCTTGAAAGCCACAGATAACTCGTAGGATAACCGTAATAAGAAATATGATAGTAGATACCTGTTTTACCTGCTCTTGCACGTTCCGCATCGTCCGCATTTTGACGTACATATCCGTAGTTGTCATCTGTCCACATAATTGTTACATCATCAGGAATTTTTAACGCTCCTGTGTTGTATATCGCTTGTACGTCTTTATACGGAATGAATATTTGAGGTATATCCTCGATTTTACGACCGTCTGTGCAAAGTTCTTCTTCAAGAATTTTTCTTTGTGTTGCAATAATTTCGTTTAATGCGGTTGTTGTGTCCATATTTGTTGAGAATGAACCGTCATGAACACCACGCATACCAAGTGTATAGATATTTTCGTAACTGCCGTTTGTCTTTACACTGTCACGCCAGTAATCAGCCAAAAACTCCTTATTATCAACCGCATTACCGTCACCGTCATGATCAGTCCACATATATGAAACCGATCTGCCGCTGTCGTCCTTTGTATTGATGTACAGCTTTTTGTCAGGGTGATCCGCAAGCCATTGTTGCTGATACGGATAAAGTTCACCAAGGTTATTTCTCAAAAGTGGCTCAGCGTGTGAGGATCCCATAACTATACCGTATTTATCGGCAAGCACCGCATTTTCGGCGTCCAAATGGAATGCGTTTGAATACTGGTGCATCGCAGGCCATAGAGTGTTAGCCTTTAAACGAAGAATAAGCTCGTATATCTTTTCATACGTTTCCTTATTCATATTTCCGTCACCCATTGAGGTTGACCATTGGTTTAAGTTGTATTCATCATTTAGGAAAATCCCTCGATACTGAACACTCGGCTCATCTTCCGTATATCCATCTTTAGGAAGATTGATATATAATTCGTCCGCTTTTTCAGGCTTTACGTCCGCCCACCATTTCCATGGTGACACCCCGATTTTTTCACAGAAATCATATATGCCGTAAATCGTACCGCGTTTATCCGAACCGGCAATAATAAGATTACCGCCGTTTTCTTGAACGGTAAAACTTTCCCACTTATCCTTTATTTCTGAAACGTCAATCGCTCCCATTTCCGCAAGCAAATCTATCGCCTTACTGTTTCCGAGTGTACCGACTATAATATTTGCATCACTCCAATCGGTATCTGCCGGCATAGTCGCTTTCGGTGTTTCGGTATATGTATAGCTGTTTGCAATCGGTGTAACAGTCAATTTGTCATTTTCTGTTTTCCACACAAATGCTTTTACCGTTTTACCGTCAAAACTCGGAAGTTCTTTAAAATGTGCCGTTCCGTTTGTACTGTTTATGTTGTCCTCCGATATAAGCACCTTTTCTATCGTTCCGTCAGTGTTGTACACCGCAATAATGCCCTTACCGCTTTCCGTAAGCAACTTGTAACCATCAACAGACATACTTGCCGATGAAATATTAATACCAGAAATTTTCACTTCATCTGACATTGACTGAATATCTGCATTAATCGTAACAGTCTGCCCCGATACGTCTGATAAATCGTCTTTCATATCTCCCACAGCACGAATTACACTATCATAATCATTGCTGTCAACATAAATTTTAGCTTGCTTGTCTTTTCCGATAAGCTTAACACCTGTGTCGGCAGAAATGTAACCCGATACGGAATTGTTTACCGTATTGTCTGCCAACGCCGTCATAGGTACGGCTGTCGGTATCATCATTGCTGTCACAATAAGTGCTGAAATAAACTTTTTCATATACCTTTCCTCCATAATATATTTGTTAATCTAATTATATATTAATAAAGATATATTTTCTATGACTATATTCGCTTATTTATGATTTTATTTAACTATATTATCATTTAGTGATTTTAAGCAAAAAAAACTCAGATTTCATAGAAATCTGAGTTTATGGCTCGGCGTGACGATTTTACTGTCATCAGAAATTATGACCATTCCATCCCCAATCGGCAATAGGATGATATGTTACATAAATCGCATTGCTGGGAATACCCAGTTCCTGTTCATATATCTCGCAAATCTTCGCTGTCATATTATCATAGTCCAATGCTGATGCGTTGCCGAACAAGCTGACTGAAACATACGCACCTTTATCAAGTTTATTACCTGCTATCCATAAATCATAATCATCTTCGATTCCAACCATCAAATAAGTTTCGGTCTTATGAAGTATTGTAATAGCTTTTCCAAGCTCAGACTTGATTTTTTCTTTCTGTTCCTCTGTTACTGATACTGTAACTTTTGAATCAATAAATGGCATTTTCTTTCTCCCTTCATTCTTATATAAAGCTTACTGATTTATCAAAATCTATCTCGTGCGGCTCTTTTTCCGTAGCTCTATGTCCTACCGCCACAGCAATTGCAAACTCGTGATTATCAGGGAATTTCAAGAGTTTTGCAAAATAATCTTTTTTCTCTCCTCGCATAACATCGTCAATAATTCCTATTATCAAGCTTCCAAGTTTCATTGACTGTGCTGCGAGCGCAATGTTCTGGACTGTTATTCCCGCGTCAAGCTTACTCCACTTAAAATCCTTATCTGCGCTTAATATCAATACTGTTGGCGCGTTATAATAGAAATTATTTGGATTGCTTTCGATTTTAGCTTTTGTTTCATCATCAGGAGCCGCTTTTAGCATTGTTAATTTACATTGAGTATCTATTTCTTTCAATATCGGATTATCCCCGTCAATAACTGAAATATGCACTTCCTGCATATTTCTTGCGGTCGGTGCCTGCAAGCCTGCCGTTATCAGTGCTTTAATCTCAGCGTCTGTCAGTTTTTTAGCTGTATATGCTCTTATTGAGCTTCTTTGTGAAATCGTTTTTAATACCTCATTCATTGATTATTCCCCCTCTAATTCAATCTTTTCTATGGAATATTCATTGTCGTTTACATTCATGACTGCCATTGTAATTGGCAGATTAAATCGTTTTCTTCCGCAGCTTCCGGGATTCAACCAAAACTGACCACCTATATTTTCTTCACAATACTTATGCGAATGTCCAAAAATAATTATATCAGCTTTTATGTCCTGCGGTATGTCTTTTCTGTTATGGGTAAGGAAAAATTTTAAACCGCCCAACTCAAATTCAAGGCTTACAGGCAGGTTTTCTGCCCATTCCTTATCGTTGTTTCCTCTTATAACAAAAAGCTGTGCGTTTGGTTTCATTACAGATTTTATTTCATCTAATACACCCTGTGAATTAATATCTCCTCCGTGTATTACTGCATTGCTGCTTTTTATTATTTCTATAACCTCTGGACGCAGCAAGTTATGCGTATCTGATAAAACTGCTATTTTCATAATGTATATTATTTCGAAAGTAATACTAAATATTGAAATAATTTATCTAACCGCTCTATTTCTTCAAAATAAATTGCTTCTTGTTCTTCAAAGTTTTGCACTCCTAAAGTTTTTACAATATACATTTTAGTATTCTCTTGTTTTTCCTCTGAAAGCAAATGATCAAGATATATGCGGTAATCATGGAGAATACACAGCGGAGAAACAAGTGTTTCCACATCTATTGTATCTTCGAGTTTTTCACACCATTTTAATAATATTTCTTTAATAAGACGAATTGATTGCCACCTTTCATATTGAGCATCTCGTTCACTTTCAGTATACAGTGTTTTATATAGCTCTCTAAGTTGACCAACGTCAAATCCCTCTACCAGCACTTTGTCAAAAGCATTTATCACTCCGGATATACTCTGTTCAGTAAATACAAGCAGACGTCCTATATTTTCAGTCTGAGATGAACATTCCTTTTCTAAATGCGTCAGATCAATATTATATTTCTTTTTTACGTTCAAAATAAAATTATCTTTATTCATCAAAATTTGTTTTTCTTTGATCGGTCTGCTAAACATACAATTCATTTGAGCTTGAAAGAATTCCGAATCAATAATTAAATGGTCTGAATCCACATTAAACCCTTTTAGAATTGCTTGACTCTGGGCATCCATATAATTTAAATCGCCTAACCAAAATACTAACTTTCCATTACTATTAAAGCCAAACGGCACACTCCAATCATATTGATATATTCCTGGTATGCCTTGATTATAGAGCGACTGTATAAATTGGTTGTGTGCCACCACGTGCATCAGTTTTCCGTCTATCATCATTTCGTGATAGGCAAATATTCCTCTGCCGTACATCAGTTTCCACGACGAGTGTTTTATAGTATTGAGCATTGAAAGCCATATATCCCCTCGTCCGGTTACGTGGGATTTGATAATCTTTTGTATACTGAAACGCGATGAAACATCTTCGGGCAGAATCGGAATAACAAGCGTCCACAGAATAACCGCCATGCCGATTGCCGTGCAAATTCCGATAATGCGCTGTTTTGTCCCCTTTGCGTTTATGAACACATACGGCATTATCATAACCGCAAGCCCAAGCAACCCACCGCGCGAGCCGGATGTGAAAACCATATATGCTCCGAGAGCAAGCAAAGCCGCGCATATAATAGTATAGATTTTGTTGTCTCTCAGCTTTTTTAAAGCGACTGCCATAGGCAAAAGAAAAAATCCGGAAAAGTAGTTCGGATCGCTTGTGGTTCCGAATATTATCATCGTGTTTCTGTCGCCGTACCAATCCGCACCGATAAATCCAAGCGTAATCAGTACGCCGAGCAGTGTAAGTTGTGTAATCTCAAACGCTTTAATTTCATTTTCAGCATATTTGCGCATGGTTATAAGAAACATCAGACCTATCGTTTCAAAATATCCGCGCACATATTGCAGCGCCACCGGGCTTCTGTCCGCAAACAACGTCATAACAACCGTTATCAGATACGCAAACGACAACAAATTAACGATGTTCAGCTCAAGTTTTTCACGATAGAAAAACCAGCTAACCGCAAAATATCCGGCAATAGGTATAGTCAGCAGTTTCAAAAAGGAATTTCCCGCAGCGTTGATTGTAATGGTAAGCGGCAATGCAAGAAAATACGCACAGGCAAGAATATTGAATGACTCTTTCCTTGCGTGGAATTTCTCCGCCGAGCCATTTGACAAACGCCGTAACATCACGAATATATTTCTCAATGGTAGCGTCCGATTTTTCTTCGTTTACAAGATATTTTCTGAATTTTTGAATTTGTTTTTCGGTTATACTATGTAATTTCATATTGACCGCTTCCTTTCTTTTCACCATATATATTGCACCACTCAGGCAAAATTTATAAATTGAAGCTGTCAACAGTTTGCTCCTTTATCTCCGATTTTGTCAAACTTGCCGTAAAACGAGTCTTACTATTGCCGAATTATATAAAAAAGCCGCCCGACAATAAAGGCGTGTTGCCTCTATGTCGGGCGGCTTTTTCTGCCGTCTGAAACCCTCATTTTAAAAAGGCTTTGTTTTAATTTTTTTATTTATAACGATTACATACCATAAACCGATGCAGGATTTTTTATAGTATATTTGTACAGCATTATTTTAATACTATTTTCATTTCATATCGGCGGCAATACATTGGTCGATTAATGATTTCAGCTTCTCCATTTGTGATTTGCCGGTAACGGCGCCGACGATTGGTTCTCCGACGATGCTACCGCTGCGGTCAACCACATATGTTGTGGGATAGGCGTATACATTTTCGATAAACTTTCCCGCCTCGCTGTCAGAATCAAAGTATACATTCCGATAGGAGGCGTCTTTCTTTTTCAAAACTGCCTTTGCTTCGGATATTGCCGCCTCATCTCCGTCCAGCGTGAAAGAATTTATTCCGATTAGAGAACCGCCTTTCCCGGAAAGCTCCTTATTCAGCGCATCGAGTTCGGAAAGCTCATCCACGCAAGGAGAGCAGGTAGTGAACCAAAAGTTTACCACCGTGACAGCATTGCCTGAAAACAGCTCATCACTCTTTATTTCGTTCCCGTCCAGATCCTTTCCTTCAAAGGAGGGAAAATTTCCCGTACTGCCGTTATCGGATGGCATACTCATATCATTATCCGACGATTTTTGCGCTGCATCCGGATATTTTTTTTCAATCATAGTCAGCCTATTTTCAATATCCCGGATTTTCTCCGCTTCACCCTTGAGCAATTTAAACTCGTCCTCCGTAAACTGTTCCTTGACGGTGTCAATGGTTTTGAGAAGAAAATCACCGTAGTTTTTACCGTCCTCCTGCAAAGTCATACCTTTGTCCGCCGCCGCAAAAACCTGTTCCCAAAGCTTTGTATTCTCCGTCAGAATCGCATTTTCACGTGCCATCAGTTCTTCATGCATTGCTACCGCTTCTTCGGCATTTTTCGGTTCATTTTCCATACCGTTCAATTTGTTTTTATCCGCCGTTGTGCAGGCTGCCGTAACAAACACCACCAGCACAAGCGTCAGCGCCGCTGTTAGAAGTTTTTTTATACTCATATTTATTCCTCCTGATTTTTTATTTATCATTTGTGGCATTTTCGCCGCTTTTACCTTTACCTTCTCCGAAGCCGTACCGAAAACGAACGGCGTTTGTCGGACATTCCCGGACGCACATACCGCAGCGAATACATTCGGTATGGTTAGGCGTTTTCGTCACGTCCACATCCATTTTGCAAGCTTTTGCGCATTTTCCGCAGGCTACACATTTGCCGGTATCCACTTTCATTTGAAACAGCGAAACCTTGTTCAAAAGGGCATAGAACGCACCAAGCGGACACAGCCATTTGCAGAACGGTCTGTAAAACAACACGCTTACCGCAATTACCGCAATCAAAACACTGAATTTCCAAGCAAACAATGCTCCGAGTGCAGATCGAATACCGGAATTGACAACGGATAGCGGAATTGCCCCCTCCAATACGCCCTGCGGACAAATATACTTGCAGAAAAAGGGGGCACCCATTCCGACATCGTCTACCGCCAACGCCGGCAACAAAAACACCGTTACCAAGAGAACAACGTATTTAATCCAAGTCAAACATTTCAGCTTTTTGGTTGAAAACTTTTTTGTCGGGATTTTATGCAGCAGCTCCTGAAACCAGCCGAACGGACACAAAAAGCCACAGATAAAGCGCCCCAGCAATACTCCGAGCAATATAAGAATTCCTGTAATATAATATGAGAAACCATATTTTGCAGATCCCGCTACCGTTTGAAGCGCACCGATAGGGCAGGCTCCGGATGCCGCAGGACATGAGTAGCAGTTAAGTCCCGGCACACATACTGTTTTTCCGGCTCCCCGATAAATTTCGCCCTTCAGAAAATTTGGCAGATGCAGGTTGCTCAACAGAGCCGCCGTTGCCTGAATGTAGCTGCGAAAGCGAGTCAGTTTTTGTGATATACCTGAAAATTTCTTACCCAATTCCTACACACTCCAGACATAACCTGATTGCCTTGCTCAGCACGGTCGCCGCCTCACCCCGCAAAACTCCGGCGCACAGCATTACTGTTCCGACAACCAAAAGCAAAGTCTGCACCGCCACCTTTTTCCAATGCATATATTGCCACATCCTTTCTTTATCCGCTTTCGGATTATATATTGTTTTCCGTTTTACATTCCGGGCAGATTCCCTCAAACACGGCTCTGTGACGAAATACCGTGTAACCGGTCGCATTTGCAACCTTTTCATCCGAATCGGAAAGATAATTAAACGGAATATCAATTACCTTTCCGCACTTAAGACAGATAATATGATAGTGAAGGTCTGTTCTCAAATCATATCTGTCTGCACCCGACACCTTGATATGAAGTATTTCTCCGTCCTCTGACAGACAGTTTAAATTGCGGTATACGGTACTCTGACTGATTTTTCCGTCAATTGCATGAACCTCCTCACATATCGTGTTGGCGGTCGGATGATCTGTGTGGCTTCTGACCGTTTCCAGAACGATTCTGCGCTGTTTTGTTTCTCTGTGTTTCAGCATTATTTATGCGCTCCCCTAATTTTTTCATATTTCAAATTTGTTATTCTGCGTCCGTCAAGTGGAACATATTCGCTGCACGGAGCAACAGCAGTATATGCCGGGCAAATGCTTTCATTAAGTTTTTCTCGTTTCTTGTTCTCGCATATTTATTGTTTTTCATAATCATTTCATACGGTTCATTTCATTTTTGTATTATGAGGAATAATTCCTAATAAGGATTATACAGTAATCTATTCTTCTTGTCAAGACAAGCGGCGGAAATTTTCGCCGCTCTCTGCTTTTTCGGCATTTTGCACTATGAAAATTTTTATGATTTTTTTGCTTTTCTTATAAACGCAAAAGCTATTTTTCTTTCAAAACTACAAAAATCATCAGTATGTATTGCCAAAAAAAGAAAATCTGTGATAGAATACAAAATGACCGTATACGAACGAGGAGGTGTGACGATGAACAAATCAGAGTTGGTTGCGATAATGGCTGAAAAAGCTAGCCTTTCAAAAAAGGACGCCGAGGGCGCATTGAACGCATTTGTTGATGCTGTAAAGGATGCCGTAAAGAAGAACGACAAGGTTCAGCTTGTCGGCTTCGGAACTTTTGAATCTCGTAAAAGAGAAGCAAGAGAAGGCAAAAACCCGCAGACGGGCGAAAAAATCAAAATCGCCGCGTGCAACTCGCCGGCTTTCAAACCCGGCAAAGGCTTCAAGGATTACATAAACTAAGAAAAACAAGAGAAAACCGCCAATATGATTAAAATCATTCTCGGCTGTTTTTCTATGTGAATTTATTACTGTATATTTATATTTATTCCAATATTCCAAATTGGAATAAGGTTACTATTAACTGCTGTTAAGCTTTATAAAATTTTCTTTTTCATCTTTATTTAAACTCTCAGGCTCATTATTATCAGTATCGTTATATTCAGGTTTATTATTATCAGTCTTATTTGGTTTTAATTTTGAAATGTCCTGACATTTATTTTTTAAATCTCCCGACCTTTCAGCCGTAGAAGTCCTGTCCTTTAAATTTTCAATGTCCGAAGATAAAATAGAGGTAGAGGGAGCAGAGGAGGAAGATGTAATTTCTTTTTCAATACTTTCAGGTTCTTTTTCTTCCAGCACACTGTAATCAATTTTACCGATATATATGAGGTTGGGTCTGTTCAAGCCCTGTCTTTTTTCCTCTATCAAACCTACCTCTTTAAGCTGTTTTATAGCTCTCCAGACCGTTGTGCTGCATATGCCGAGCATATCAGCCAAGCCCTCGCGCTTAAAAATCAAAAATATAGTTCCGTCATCTTCAATAGTAGTTCCCATGCTCTACCCCATTATAGTTCTGCCGCCATGTTACAAATTCAAAGCCTCC
>ENA-OPBM01001470-OPBM01001470.1-human-gut-metagenome-genome-assembly--contig:-NODE-1470-length-13782-cov-3.030014_pt1 | contig 13782 bp, 9 predicted proteins | sample MGYA00241069_ERZ501454 | MGnify/ENA primary metagenome ERZ501454 (study PRJEB25962, sample SAMEA2042625) | human gut metagenome | biome: human gut; feature: human-associated habitat; material: faeces... | reverse complement strand
GGCCCGCCGCACGACGGGCGCCGCGCCGAACGGCTCGGCCCCGGCGATCTTCATGCCGATGCGGCTTGCGTCGAGCAGCCGTTCGCCCTCGCGCGTGACGCTCCAGCGCAGTTCGGGCGCGGTCGATACCGTCACCGTGATTTTTCCGTCGGGAGATATCGCCGTGTACTCTTCGGCCCGGAGCCCCGAAGCCCCGGCCAGCACGGCTGCGGCGATAAGAAGGAGTTTTTTCATGGTGCAACTGTTTTACTTATTCGGTTGCCGCCTCCGCTTCGTAACGGTCGATGCCCCGCTTGATGGCGGCCCACATATCGTTGTTGATGACATGAACGATGTCGAAGACCATCAGCCCGGCCGTGCGTTTGAGGCAGTAATAGCAGGCTTCCTCGATGTCGAATGTCTTCTGCGAGCAATCCACCGTCGCGTAATAGGTACAGGCGTTGAGCAGGAAGCGCTCGGCACGGTTGATACCGTATTCGATCGACTCGCCGTCGTCGGGTCCGTACACGCGGGGCAGGTAGGTCCCCAGCAGGAACGTGTCGAGCTGATCGGCGAAACCGGTCTGGTGGTAATTGATCGAACACCAAGAGTTGAACGACCACGCATCCTGATCCGTTAGCGGACGGAACGCCTTGCTGGCCCAGTTCTGTCCGTTGGCATAGAGTGCGCCCCACCACGAAGCGGCCCAATATTCCAATTTTACGTCCGGTTTGATTGCCTTGATCTCCTTGCGAACGCGGGCTACGAAGTCGTGGATTATCATCGAGCGGAACTCCCACCACTCTTTGTAGTATTTGCCGGGGACTCTTTCGCCGGAAGCGTTGTAGGTGAAGACATCGCCCGGCCACGTCTCGACGAGTCCGCCAATGTACTTTTCGAACGCCTCTTTGGATGCTTCCGAGAAATCGCTCTGATAGTCCGGAAAACGGCAGTAGTCGAGCGCGTAGGCATCGAAATCGTAGTTGGTGACTATTTCACGAATGAAACGCAGGGCGAACTCCTGAACTTCGGGCAGGACGGGATTGAGGAACGCTGCGACCTTCGTAGGGTCATCCTTGATGTCGACCATGCCCTCGGGCTTGTATTGCATGCAGGTTTTCCCCTTCCATGTCGTGCCCCGGTAGGCGGGTCCCTGTCTGGTGCTGGGCATGCCCATGGGGAATACGGTGGTCGAGACGGTCACTTTCAGGTTCCGTTTATGTGCCTCGTCGAGGAAAAACTGGAGGTAGTCCCAACCTCTGTCGGCAACGTTAACTGAACCGATAGTCGTCGCTTGGGTCATGAACTCGCTTTTGTAGAGTACGTCCCCCTCGACGGGCTTCACATCCACGACGATCTTGTTGAATCCCGCTTCCTGTGTTTTGTCGAGCATGGCGATGATACCGGCCTGTGTCGAGAATCGCTGGAAGTTGGCCTCGGCATCGAACCAGAGCATTTTTTCCTTTCCCTCTGAGGGTTCCGGTTTCGGATCGGGGTTCGGCCCGGGTTGCGGCTTGTCGAGTTCCGGAGGGGTTTTATGCGATTCCGTGCAGGCGGACGGAATCGCCGCCATCAGCAGGACACAAAGTATCAGGATGGATTTTTTCATCTTGTCATTTTTGAGTTTTCTGTTCTTTTTCAGCCCGGTCGATACCACGTTTGATGTCATCCCATAGATCGTTTTCGATGACCTGAATGATGTCGAAGACCATCACTCCGTCCGTGCGCGAAAGACACAGGTATACGGCGTCTTCGAACTGATCGACATGGTTCTGGGCGTAGAGCGAACCGTAGACCGCACAGTCGCCGTCGACATCCTTCAGCGAGCGGGCGAGACCGTATTCGATCGATTCGGGGTCATCCATGCCCCATACCTTTTCGAGGTAGGTTCCCGTGATGAAGACATCGAGCAGATCGGCGAATCCGGTGCGGTTGTAGGTCGGCGTGGCCCAATCGTCGAGATAGGCTTCGTGGAAGCGCGAACGCGGGCTGGCCCAGTTCTGGCCCTGTGTGTAGATGGCGTGCAGCCACGAGGCGGCCCAATACTCCAGTTTCACGCCGGGCTGGGTCCGTTCGATAAGCGTGCGCACTTCGGCGATGAAGTCGCGGATGACGCCCGAGCGGAACTCCCACCACTGTTTATAGTAGGGGCCAGCCACGCGGGCTCCGTTGGCGTCGTAGGTGAATATATCCTCCGGGAAACGGTCGATGCCGTGTCCGAGGTAGGTTTCGAACGCTTCGCGCGAAGCGGGCGAGAAATCGCTCTCAGCATCGGGGAAGCGGCAATAGTCGAGGGCATAGCCGTCGAACTTGTATTTTGTGAGCAGTTCGTGTGCGAAACGCAGCACGTACTCCTGATTTTCGGGCAGTACGGGATTGAGGAACGCCGCGACTTTCGTCGGGTCGTCCTTGATGTCTTTCCTCCCTTCGGGCGTGTATTCGACACAGGTTCGGCCCGCCAGTTCCGGGTCGGAGTAGGCCGCTCCCTGGCGGAACGTGGTGAATCCCGCAGGGAAAATCATCGTCGAGACGGTCACTTTTAGTTCCCTTTTACGCGCTTCGTCGAGGAAGCATTGCAGGTAGTCCCAATCGCGGCGGACGGTGTCCGGACCAACGACGGTGAGCGGTTCCAGCATATCGCTTTCGTAGAGCACGGTGCCCGAAATGGGGCGCACGTCCACGACGATGTGGTTGAATCCGCACTCGACGGTGCGGTCCAAATAGTAGCGGATCGAATCCTGCGAAGCGAAGCGCTTGAAATTGGCCTCTGCGTCGAACCAGAGCATTTTGGGTTTTCCACCGTCGGCGGCGCGAAGCGTCCGGGCGGAGTTTCCGCCACAGGATATCGATGTCGCTGCAACGAAGAGGATGACTGTAAAAAAGGTGCTTATTTTCATGGGTCGTGTTAAAAGAACCACATTCCTCCGGCCCGAGAACGGGCCCGGACCGGGAAGAATGCGGATTGATACGGTTTCGTCAAGACCTGTCGTGACAGGTGTAAGGTTTGTTAATCGTAAGTGATCTCCAGTTTCCAGCTCTTGACTGCGTGCCCGGGAACCAGTACGTATACGTAACCGCAGTTTTCCTTTTCGTTATACACGAATGTTCCGACGGGGCAGTAGGGGTTGGCGTCCGAGATCGCGTAATTGAGCGTCGCCTCGGCGGGGTTGAGAAGGAATTCGCCGTTCGAGTCCACGATCGAGACGTAGGTGCAGGGCCAGCCGGTGGTGAAGACGGCGGCATAAGCCTTTTCGTTGAACATGAAAGCGCGGATCGAACCTTTGGTGTAGTTACCCCAGTTGTTCGGACCGTTGGGCGCTGCTCCCGGAATCTGCTTCAGATTGAGCGAGGATGTGCCGTCCCAGCCTTCCCAGGTCAATACGTTGTGACCGCCGGCCACGGCATCCCACATGAACCAGGTGCCCGAAACCTCTCCCGAGCAGGCCGAAACCATCTGGCTCCACGAGCCGTCGTTCGAGGGCTGTCCGGTAAGCAGGTTGTAGTAGTCGCCACGCACGCCGTCGGCGAAACCCCAGCAGAAACTCGGGCCAGTGGCTACGCGTGCGCCCAATGCCGTAATGAGCGCTTTGCCTTCGACGAGGTTGCCGCCCACGGAGAGGAACGCTGCGATGGCGCTGTCCGACGGACCGAGGATCGTTTCGGCGGGCTGGTCGCATCCGTTCTTCCAGCAGGCGTACGTAACAGGAGCCGATCCACTCGTGCCGTCAGCGGTCAGTGAAGCGATCAGATGTCCTGCCTCGTCGTTAGCCAGCGAGGTGACCTGCAATCCGTCGTAACCGGTCATGTTCAGATTGCCTGCGGCAGCGAGCGTCTTGCCGTCGAATACCTTGGTGCCGATGACGATCTTGTCGCCGCTGACGCCGATTTGCAGGTATTTCGTGTGATCGGTGATGTCCATCTGAGTGGCCGTTTTCTCTGCCAGAGCACCGATCTTGGTATAGGAAACGACAACTTTTTCAACGGGCTTTGTTGTATAAATGCGGGTGGTCTTGCCGTCGGCTCCCGTCACCGTGAATGAAATCGGCTGCGTATAGTCGGCCGCCACGGAGGGATCGGGCGTGATGGTTGCGCCTTCGGAGAGTTTCACCGTGGCGGTGGCCGTCTTCATGGCTTCCAGCTGCGGCGTGGTATAGGCAAGGTCGATCGATTTGTCGTAGTCGTAGACATCGCCTGAAAGCGTTTCCCCTTCGGGGAGATTCAGAACGAAAGATTCGATACGGCATTTTTCGCCGCGGTCGATCTGCGGGCCGGGTTTGCTGATTTCCGGATCGTCGTCCGTACAGGCTGCAAACGACAGCGCGAGACCTGCCAGGGTGGCGTAAGCGAATAAATTGAACTTTTTCATATTGGTCGAGTTAATTTTAGATTTATTCATTCGTTGTAATTCGTTATCTGCGCGTGTAGAAAGCCCACAGCGTATAGGTTCGCGATCCATTGTCGCCTGCCCGAACCTTGATCTCCATCGGATCGGAGAGGTCTTTCAATCCCGACAGTGACGGATAGATATAGGTGTCATAAGCCACGTTTGCGCGTACCATCAGCTTTTTCACGTCGTATTTTTCACGAAGTTGTTTGGGAATGGGGAAGAAAATCTCGCCCGTCGTTTCGTCGATGATTCCTGCGATACCGGCTCCGCCTTCGGCGGGCTGGATTTCGATGGAATTAATCGTACTGTCCGTGTGGATGAATTCGTCTTCCGCTTCGGCGCATGATGTCGCAAGCGATGCGAATGCCGCTACGGCCAGTACTGCAAGATATTTACGGAGTTTCATAGTCGTTCTGTTTTTGCGGTTAATCATTAGATCCATCCGTCGTTGTTCGTACAGAGCGAATTGTTCGAACGCTCCGAAAGCGGAATGGCGAATCGGTAATAACGGTCGTAGAAGATGCGCTTGTGTCCGCCGTCGGCATCGACCTGCTCGTAGGTAAATGAACCGTCGGACTGTTTGGAGATCTTAACGCCGTGCACGTTCTGCCCGTCGATGACTTTTTCGGCCAGCCGCCAGCGGCGCAGGTCCCAGTAGCGGAAACCTTCGCCGGCCAACTCCACCTTGCGTTCGTGACGCACGTATTCCAGGAAGGTCTCCTTGTCGGCGGTGGCACGCGCGGGCAGTCCGACGCGGGCGCGGACATCGTTGAGCGCCTGCAGCGCTTCGGCGCTGTTCTTGTTCCAGTTCTCCATGGCAAGTGCCTCAGCCTTGTTCAGGAGGACCTCGGCATAGCGCAGTACGATCCAGTCCTGTCCCGAGCCGCTCGTGACCCACGTCTTGTCTCCGTCTATGAGGTATTTGCGCAGGTAATAACCCGTTACGGTCGTTCCGGCGGCTCCGGCGTTTTCATAGGCCTTGTATCCGTCCTTGCCGCCAACGAAGCTTTCGATCTTCCGCCCCATCCAATCGGCTCCGTTATAGAGAATCGTGGCGTAGAAGCGCGGTTCACGGTTCGCATAGGGATCCTTACCGTGTTTCTCCCAGGAGAAATTGCCGCCGTCGCCTGCCATTTCATAGCTGTCGACCAATTCGCTGGTGGGAACGAATCCCGAATAAACCTGCTTGCCTAACTCCTTTGTATCGCCCGAGGGCCGCACGTAGGCGTCGTAGGCATGGTCGATCACGCTGGATTTGAATTCTACGGCAAAGAGTACTTCGGGACTGTTGATGCCGAGTTCGAAGATTTTGGCATAGCCGTTCTCCGACAGGTCCAGATTACCCTCTGCCGTGGCGCAATCGCGTGCGGCCTGTGCGGCGACATCCCATTTTTCAGCGTAGAGCGCTACGCGGCTCAACAGACCGTATGCGGCTTTTTGAGTGGCGCGGCCCGAGTTGTCGCTGTCCCATTTCAAGGGCAGGTCGGGAGCCAGTTCCTTCAGTTCGTTAATGATGAAGCCCCAGCACTCTTCCTCCGTCGAACGGGCTTTGTCGTTCTGCTCAGGGCCGTCGACTTCGGTGCGAAGAATCACCCCGCCGTAAACCCGGCACAGCATGAAATAGGCGTAGGCACGGCAGAAACGCACTTCGGCGATACGAATCTTGAGCCAGTCCTCACCGAATTTGCTGCCGAATTCGGCCGCGTCGCGCAGGAATTCGTTTTCGCGGCGGATGCGGTCATAATGACTCGACCAGCACTCGAACGCACCGGCGGAGTTGCTGTTGAAAGCCGTTTCCTGGAGGAGCGTGGCGTTGAAGTTGTGGTTGTACTGATTCCAGGAGGTGCTTTTCAGGATGTCGGAATAGGCATCCGATAATCGGGGCGACGCATAGGCATCGCCGCCGCGCATCTCGGTGTTTGCCCCGAAGATGGAGTAGAGTCCGATGACGTATTTATCAGCCGTAGTGGTGGTGGACCAGACGGTCGCCGGCGAAAACCGGTCCGCCGGATTCAGGTCCAGCACGTCGGAACAGGAGGTGCCCAATACGACGGCCGCCAGACCGAGTATGAATATGATCTTTTTCATAGGTTCAGTTGCTTTAGCGGTTAGAAGGATAAATTGACTCCGATACTGTAGGTCCGCTGTTGCGGGTAGTAACCGTTGTTGACCGACGGCATTTCGGGGTCCACGTATTTGAATGCGCTGAAAGTCAGCAGATTGGTTCCTGCCACGTAGATATTTACCCGGCCGATACCGGTATTTTTCAGAATGTGTTCGGGGAGCGAGTAGCCGATCTGGAGGTTCTTCAGACGAAGATATGCCCCGTTTTTCACCCACCAGGACGAAGGCCATGCGTTGTTGCCGTTGGCTACGGTGCTCAGACGCGGATAGTCGGCATTGCGGTTGTCTTCACGCCAGGCGCTCTCCACGAGATAATAGGGTGCGTTGCCGTTGCCGTAGAAAGGACGGGTGTACATCGTGTTGTCGAAAACGCCCGAATAGTATGCCGCGCTGAGCTGATAATCGCAGATGGCTACACCCTGCCAGAGGGCTGTAAGATAGAGGTTTTTCCATGCCACCTCCATATTGAGCGAGAAGTTCATCTCGGGGGTATAGCCGCGGCCGATTTTGATGAAGTCCTGCGACTGCTCAATCTTGCCGTCGCCGTTGACGTCGGCATACATCAGGTCACCCAGACGCTTCTCTCCCGAAGGAGCCGTCGGCGAATTGGCGATCTGCTCTTCGGTCTGATAGAGTCCGATCGCCTTGTACCCGTAGAGCGTACCCATCGGTTTGCCCAGGATGGCACGGTACATCGGATGGTTGTCGGAAATTTGTTTGGCGAGAACCCGGTTGCGGGCCCACGAGAGACTACCCGTCAGCGAATACCGCCAACCGCTGGCAAAGTGATTGTTGTGTTTTAGCACCAGCTCGAAGCCGCGGTTATCTACCTTGCCGGAGTTTTTGTATGACGGTACGTTGCCTCCCAGGGAGGGTGCGTAGGAACCGCCGACCTGTTCGAGGATATTGTCGGTAACCTTGTAGAACCAATCGAATTCGATGCCCAGTTTTCCGCCCCAAGCGTTCAGGTCCAGGCCCACGTTGAAACTGCGCGAACGCGACCAGGTAAGGTCCTTGTAGACATAGTTGTTGGTGTAATAGGCCGTCTGACCCTTGCCGCCTATGATATAGCTGTAGGAGGGTGCGGTCGATCTGTAGGATTGCACATAGAGATAAGGGCTCGTATCGTCCATACCCAGTTCGCCGTAAGAGGCGCGCAGCTTGAAGAAGTCGATTTTCGGGAGTACCTGCTTGAAGAACTTCTCTTCGGACATGACCCAGCCGACGGCTGCGGACGGGAAGAATCCCCAGCGGTTTTCGGGGGCGAACTTGTAGGAACCGTCCACGCGGAATGTAAATTCGACCAGATATTTCTTGTCAAATGCGTAGTTGAAACGGCCGGCGTAGCTGGCGATACTCGTTTCGCTGAACGAACCGGTTACGGGGGTTGTGATGCCTTCCCACGTGGTGCCGATCGAAAGATCGACCGGATAGGGGGCGAAATACCCCGCCTTATAGCCGGTCATTGTGTCCGAGTAGGCTTTTTTCTGCTCGTAGAAGAACAGGCCGCCTACGCTGTGACGCCCGAATTCGCGGTTGTAGGTCAGCGTCGGGCGAACGGTGAATCCGTCTCCGAACGACGACGATTTGTTGAAGCTGCTGTTGACATTGACTCCCGATGCATTCACGACTGTGGAATTCATCGTCGTGGGCGAGAATGACATCAGCTGGTACGATTGCAGCATATTGCGGTTGCCCGTATTCGAATAGTCGTATGCAACGTGTACGGCGGCCTTGAGTCCTTCAAGCGCCTTGATGCTGCCGAAATCGTATTCCAATTTGGCGTTTCCCTCGAACTGCCAGCGCTTCGTATCCTGAAAACCGCTCTTGTTGACCGCGGCAATGGGCTGCTGCGTGTATACGCCGCTCATATAACCTTGCGGCAGGTCATTATAGGTCGGAGCGATGATCGGCAACGAGAAGAGCGCCTGCGAGATGGGGTTGAACTCACCCTGCGTGCCAAGAGAGTATCCGGGTGCGTGGGTGTCTTCGCGGAATGCGGCGATATTGACGTTCAGATTGAAATTCTTGGCGATCTTCGTGTCGATGTTGGCGCGCACGTTGAAACGCTGGTAAGAGGTATTGGGCAGGATACCGTCCTGATTCATCATACCGATGCTCGTATAGTATTTTACGCGGTCGGTACCTCCCGTAGCGGAGATGTTGTGCTGGTGTGTGAAACCGTAGTTCTTGAAGAGCAGATCCATCCAGTCCGTTTCACCGTATATCCCTTTTTCCTTCATACCGGCGATCACCTCATCCGTCCACAGCGGATTCAATCCGTCCATCTCGCGAGCCTTGTTGTGCCAGCCGATGTAGTCCTGGGCGTTAAGCATCTCGGGCATGGCGACATTGGTGGTGAAAGTCGCCGAGCCGTCGTATGAAATGGTAGCAGCGCCCTTCGAGCCGGTTTTGGTGGTGATCAGAATAACGCCGTTGGCTCCGCGAACGCCGTAGATGGCCGAGGTGGCGGCATCCTTGAGGATGGAGATCGATTCGATGTCGTTGGGGTTGACCGTATTAATCATACGCTCCACCCCGTCGACGATGCAAAGCGGGCTGGAATTGTTGAACGAGGAGACACCACGGACGAAGATCGTGGTGCCGTCGCTGCCGGGCTGTCCCGAACGCTGAATACTCGTCACTCCCGGCAATTTGCCGGTCATCATGTTCGATACGTTGGTCATCGGGGCCTTCAGCAACTCCTTGCTGGAGACCTGGGACACGGAGCCTACGAGAAACTGTCGTTTCTGTGTGCCGTATCCCACTACGACCACTTCATCCACCAGCGTGGCGTCCTCTTCCAGTTGGACGTTCAGGGTTTTGCGGCCGCGGACGGCCACTTCTGCAGTTTTGTAACCGAGGAAACTGAAGACCAGCACATCGTCGGAGGACAAGACCTCGATAGCATACTGTCCCTGTGCATCGGTGGTAGTTCCCCGGGTGTTGTCACCTTTTACGATGACCGTAGCACCCGAAATTTCCCCCCCCCCTTGCGTCGGTCACTCTTCCGGAGACTGAAAGTCCTTGCGCCTCAGCTACATTGGTGCCTGTGATCGCCATGGAGACCACGGCTAATACGCTGCTCAATAGGCAGCGAATGCCTGAAGGTTTCATTTTGTAAACGTTTCTCATAAAATTAGGGTTGCAATAGGTTTAGATTTTTGTGACGGGAGACGTGCTCCGCTCGAAATGGTTGATTAAGGCATTTTTCGCATAGTTTTATGTTTGGGTTATTGGCACTCGTCGAGTATTTTCCAGCACTGGTACAGACCGCGAGGTACATGGAAACAGCCTTTCCATTTGCCGCCCTTGAGCGGGAGCAGCACCTCGCCGCGGCGGTTCAGATAGCCGAACCATTCCGGGTATTCGGGGTCCTTGAAATGCGACCAGGTGTAGTCGTGCAGCCGGAGGAACCAGTCGAGACACGCCTGCGAACCGGTGAGGCGGTATCCCTTGATCATCGCGATCATCGCTTCGATATGCACCCACCACAGTTTCTGGTCCCATTCGAGCTGCTGCTGCGGGTGTCCGAGCCGGTCCATGAAATAGAACAGGCCGCCGTACTCCTTGTCCCAGCCATATTCAGCCGTGTCGAGCGCGATCTTTACGGCCTTGTCGATCAGCGCCCGGTCGTTGAGCCGCACGCCGAGGTTCATGATGAACCACATGGCTTCGAGCGTGTGGCCGGGATTGATCTGCCGGCCTTCGAACGAGTCGGAGAGCTCGCCGTCCGCTGCGACGTTCTCGACGATCAGCCCCAGCTCCCCGCGGTAGAAGACCTCCATGACCTGGTGGATGCAATCCCGGATCGTCGCGTCGAGCAGCGCGGGGTCGATCATCTGCTCCGCTTCGAGCGCCATGTTGCAGAGGATCATCGGCAGGGCGAAATCCTTCAGGTCGCGCGTGCCCGGGACGGTCTTGCACCACGGTCCCTTGGGGTTGTCGCGTTTTTCGAGAATCCGCGCGAAGGTGCGCTTGGCGATTTCGGCATATTGGTCGCTGCCCGTGGCGAGAGCCGCCTGCGCGAAGGCCATCGTGGCGAACGTGTAGGAAAAGATGTTGTAGGGAGCCACGAGCGGCCGGCCTTCGCGCGTGAGCGAGAAGTACCAGTTGTAATTGCCGTCGTGGCCGTGTTTACGGAGGAACTCCGCCCCCTGTACGGCGCATTCGAGCCATTCGGGACGCTTCTCGACCTGGTTGTAGAGCATCGAAAACAGCCACACCTGCCGTCCCTGCAGCCAGACGAATTTGTCGGTGTCGTAGACGTCGCCCCCGCGGTCGAGGCAGGTGAAGTAGCCGCCGTATCGTTCGTCCTGCGAGTGGGTGAGCCAGAACGGAACCACGTTTTCGAGCAGTTCGTCCCGGTTCAGACACGCCAGTTGTTTGAAATCGATCATGGGAGGTTCTTTATTTTTTGTGTTGGAGATAGTTCATGTATTCCATATAGCGGTTGTAGAGGTGTCCCGCTTGGGTGTAGGACGAATTGGGGCTCATGAAGTGCGAGAATTCGAACGTGATGACATTCTGCATCCCGGCGCGCCGTGCGGCGTCGAGCTTGAAGAGGAGTTTCTCCCATTTGATCGGCAGGAAACGGATGGGCATGTCGCGGTCGAACGATTCGACGTTGGTCCAGCACTCCATGCCGTAGCGTTCGGCCAGCTCGCGGTTGACCACCAGGTAGTCGTAGAGTTCGTCGTAATCGACCTGTCCGTCCTGGAAAGCGAGGATGTCCACGGCTCCGGCGATGTCGCTCAGAATCGCGTCCCACTCGCGGCGGTGCTCCTCGACGGTGATCGCCTTGTCGCCGGCCATCACCTGATCGGTCTTGACGCCGTGGATGTAGGGTGAAATCATCGTTTTCAGACCGCCCGAAACCGCCTTGGCATGGCGGCCCACTTCCGCATAGATGCGCGACATGTTTTTGGTCCGGCGGCTGATCTCCTGCGACAGATACCACCCCTGAAACGACTCGTGGTGGCCGTATCTGGCCCACACCTCGTCGATCAGTTTCAGGTTCAGGTCTATCTCGCGCCGGAAGAGGCCCTCCTGCCAGTATTTGCCCGAATCGTACATGCCGAAATAGAACGCCATGCCGTATTTGTCGGCCAGCGTAAGGAACATCTCCACCAGATCGACCGGGGGATAGTACACCTCCTCGCTTTCGAGCAGACACTCGAACGGCGCAGCGATCCACCGCCCCAGCCCGGCGCGGATCAGCACCACGGTGTTGATCCCCATGTTTTTCATCGCCCGGAAATCGGCGTCCCACTCCCTGACGCCCCAATTCTGGTGGGGAATGTCCCAGCTCACCTCGTCGAGAAACGTCGCGCGGACAGGAATCGCTTCGAGGATGCCTTCGGTCCTGAAATCCTCGTCCGACAGGCCGCAAGCCGCGTCGCCGCCCGCCGCACTCTTCGGGGAGCAGGACGCCAGCACGACTGCGATCAGCACGGCCAGCGCTGCCGCAAAACCGCCCGGTTTAAGGTTATGTCCGTTCATCGGGTCTCTATTCCAAGGTTTTCAGATACTCCATATAACGGTCGTACAGGTGCCCCGCCTGCAGGTAGGCCGACTGCGGACTCATAAAGTGCGAGAACTCGAACGTAATGGCGTTCCGGTAACCGGCCTGAGCCGCCAGCCCCATCTTGAGCCGCAGCTTCTCCCATTTGATCGGCAGGAACTTGATCGGCATATCGCGGTCGAAGGTCTCGGAATTGGTCCAGCACTCCAGTCCGTAACGGTCGGCCAGTTTCTTGTTTACCTTCAGGAAATCGACCAGTTCGTCATACTCCACATGGCCGTCCTGAAAGGCGACGATATCCACGGCGCCTTGGATTCCGGCAAAGATGGCGTCCCATTCGCGCTCATGGCTTTCGAGCGTCACAACGTTCTCCTTCGAAGTCGACGCATTGTACTGGCTGACGTTCTTGCTGCCATCAATATAAGGGGAAATCATGGTCGGAAGACCGCCGGAAACCTCCTTGCAATAGCGTCCCAGACTCGCATACAGATCGACGATCTTGCCGGTATTGCGGCTGCATTCCTGCGAAATATACCAGCCCGCAAAGGATTTGTAATGTCCGTAACGGCTCCACACCTCGTCGATCACGCGTTTGTTCAGCGCCACCTCCTGCTCGTATTCGCCGCGGTCCCAGTACTTGCCCGAATCGTAGAGCCCGAACCAGAAGTTCATGCCCCACTTGTCGCTCAGGCGCAGGAACATATCGACCAGATCGACGGGAGGTTCGTAACACCCCTCCTCGGCCGTGAGCACCCGCGAGGGAAAAGTCTGCCAGCGGCGGTAACCGCAGCGGATCAGGATCACGGTGTCGATGCCGGCTTCGCGCATGTAGCCGAAGTCGCGGTCCCATTCGGCTTCGCCCCAGTTCTGATGGGGAATGTCATGACTGATTTCGTCGAGAAAAGTTCCTTTTATTCGCATAACTCATTTATTTAAATTTCAAATCAGGTTCTCCAAAAAAGCCTGCGGTTCGTAAAAAAGACCGTAACGGCCATAACCGCGGCCGTGACCAGCACGCCCCGCGCCACGCCCATCCACGGGCATAGCTCGGCAAAGGCCTGCAAACAGGGCGACAGATGCAGCAGCGTCAGCAGGGGCATGATGAGGAATCCGGCCGCCGTGTAGGCCACCATCGGATTCTGCCCGCATTTGACCAGCGCCGAAAAACGCACATTCAGCCGCCTCATCGCGATTCCGGCGGCGATCAGGACAAACGAAGCCAGCCCGGAGGTGACGAAAAAATAGCTGAATGTCGCGTAATCCTTCTTGATGCCCCCCTCGAACGCCTCCAGCGCCAGTCCCAGCCCCAGCCAGAAAAAGCCCCAGCCGAAAAGCGAACGGTGCAGTCTTCCGGTCGCGGAGCCGTCCCCGCGCAGCAAGTGCCGGAGCAGGAGACAGATCAGGACGCCCGCCGCGAGATTCACGACCAGCTGCCGTGCGAAAAGCCCCCACATATTCAGGCATATCAGCGTCACGAGCAGAACGAGTATCCAGACCTCCCGCCGCCGGGACGCCCCCGGCGCATCCTCGCCGACCTGCGTCATCCATTCGTAGATACGGTCTCCCGCAATCGTGCCGGGAATGATGATACAAAGGTATTTCAGGTAGTCGAAGCGGAAAAGCCACGGCGCAGGCGACCAGTTCCACAACGCCTCGTTCCACGAACCTTCGACGCCGCTGCCCAGACGCAGGGCCGCCAGCAGCGCCAGCACCCCCTCCTTGCCCAGAGCGCCGAACCGGGCCAGATCGATGACCTCCCCGTCAATGG
>ENA-OPBM01001466-OPBM01001466.1-human-gut-metagenome-genome-assembly--contig:-NODE-1466-length-13801-cov-2.974975_pt1 | contig 13801 bp, 10 predicted proteins | sample MGYA00241069_ERZ501454 | MGnify/ENA primary metagenome ERZ501454 (study PRJEB25962, sample SAMEA2042625) | human gut metagenome | biome: human gut; feature: human-associated habitat; material: faeces... | reverse complement strand
GGCAGCGGCAGCAGCCTTTTTCTGTTTGTTTTCCAGCACAGCCTGCTCATCGTAGGCAGCGGCCTCCCGCTCCTCGAAGGTGATGGCACCGGTGGGGCAGCCGGGCAGGCAGTCGCCGAAGCCGTCGCAGTAGTCGTCGCGCATGAGCTTGGCCTTTCCGTTCACGAGGCCGATGGCACCCTCATGGCAGGCAGTGACACAGGCACCACAGCCATTGCATTTTTCTTCGTCTATATGAATGATTTTACGTATCATATCCACACTCTCCTTTTCTTGATGGGCCTATTATAACAGATGCTTCGTCCTATTTCTGTTGTCATGACCACAAAGAGAGAGGAAGTTTTTCTCAGTAATGCACGACATTGCCCGCATTGCGGATGCGTGCCAGCACCGGCTCTGCCTCCGGACTGCGGAAATAGTCGAGGCTGGTCTTGGGCAGCAGCGTCTCGAGGGTATCCCAGTCGCCGCTCTGCAGGCACTGGCGGACGGTGGAAGCACTGATGGCCTTGCCGTTTGCTTCTTTGCGGGGTACAACAACACACTCGATACCCGCTTTGGGCAGCTGCTCGCACATGATCTGGTTGTAAAGCCCCGTCACCTGACTGGTAGGCTCCTCGCCCACATAGCGGGCAGTGATGTTCAGCGCCGCCGCGATTTTTGTAAAGACGGCGAGGTCCAGCCGGGCGTGGCCGTCGATGACAGCTGCCTCATCCTTCAGGAAGTAACTGGGGAAGGTGGCATTCGAGATGATGTAGGGGCCGCTGTCGTGGAGCACCACATTCGGCAGATGGGCCACGCCCGCCTCCACCAGCTTCCTGCGCACGGCAAAAGGCACGAGGCTGGCGTCCTCACTGACCACGAACAGGTGGAGCGTGTCGCAGGCGGCAGCAGCTTTTTCCACAAGATACTGATGACCGAGGGTAAAAGGGTTCGCGTTCATGACGAGGGCCGCACTTTTGCCCTCGGTCCTGGTCTTTTCCAGATCGCGCAGATAAGCCCCGAAGCCGTCGCGGCGGTTCTCCATGAAGACAAGGGTATCCTCCACCCGGGCGATCTCGTAGAAGCCGAGGTCGCCGAAAAACTTGGAGCTTTTTACCTTGGTGTAGAGAAACAGGTGCATATTCCCCCGCGCGCACTGCACCTCGATGAGGTGGGTGATGATCTGGTTCAGCAGACCCTCGCCCTGATGGGCACTGCTGACGGCGAAGCACCGCAGGGTATTGCCGAAGCAGCTGCCGGTGCCGATGACGTTATATTCCTCGTCGAACATGGCGCAGATGTAGTCCAGATTGCCGTCGCGGCGGATGCCCTCCTGACCCAGCAGTGTATCTATTTGGGCCAGAACGGTTTTATCGGTCGGATAGACCTGCGAAATGGTATATTCACTCATCGATATTCCCCTCAGTAGTAACAAAATGGAGCAGCCAGGTCAGTGCCAGCAGGTCGGCACTGCCGCCGGGCGAGAGATTTTCCGCAATGAACCGGTCATCCAGCGCCGCGAGCGCATCTTTATCCGGGTAAGGTGTCTGGGCGAGAAGGGCTTTCAGCTCTTCGGTGAGGGCCAGCTGACGCTCCCGGCTCGAGCGGGCAATGATGTTGGTATCGGTGCTGTTGGCCAGGATGGCCAGCAGTGCGCCGCCGCCGACGCGGTCGAAGTCGTACCCCTTGGCAAGGCCCTCTTCCAGCACCGGCAGACCGACATTCAGCACCGTGGGAAGTCCGGCTTCCACCTGCCCCCGCACACCAGTGATACCGTACTGAATATAAAGCTTCTGGCCCACGGTGGCGGCGTTCTCGGCAGTGACGCCTGCAAAATCCTTCTCGGTCAGGCCCGCCGTCATTGCGGATACTTCCGCCAGAACGCGGGCTGCTTCGGCCCAGAGGGAGCGGTCGAGGCGTCCCAGCGCCGCGCAGACGATGCCCACCGAAAAGACCGCGCCCTTATGGGTGTTGACGCCTCCGGTGGCGTCCAGCATCTCGCCCTCAGCCTCACAACCCAGAGGCCGCAGGGCCGCGAATGTCTCGGGCGCGGGCTGTTCCGCCGTCTCGCGGCCCGTCTGGGCGCAGGCTTCAAAATAGGGATAGAGCGCCGCGGCGCTGTCCATGAAGGTGAAGACGTCCATGTCTTTATGGCTTCCGCTGTTACGCCGGTCCACAAGGCCGGGCTTCGGGGTTGTGGTCACTTCGTAGAGCAGGGCGCGGACGGCCAGACGGGCCGCGTCGGCAATGTCCTGCGCGTCCCGGGCCTCGGTCAAGATCTCCGTCGTCTTTTCCTGCAGTTCGGCCACGGTATGGATGCGGCGGCTGCTGCACACCTTAGCAGGCCCGCCGCAGATGAGACAGCGGCGGCCTTCGAGGTTTAGCTCTTCTCTGTCCACTTTGAGGCCGTCCGGACGGATGACGTCCATGTCGAACAGCCGCCCCAGCGGGGTGGCGTCCTCGATGTCGGTGGTGAATTTCTTGATGGTCAGCGGGTCGGCGTCCAGCACATAGAACGCCTCGCAGCCGGTCACTTCCCGGACGGCGTCCTGATACAGCGGCGTCAGCTTTGCCCGCAGAAACTGCTGGCGCAGCAGCTGACGCCCCCGCGCAAAGCCCCGCCGGATGAGGGGCGAATCCTTTATCGGGCCGCAGATATTCATGGTAAAGCAGATGAGCGGCTTGTGGTACTGGGCCAACAGCTCCTGCTGATGCTGCACCCGGCGCTCCCGTGCATCCAGCATCTGGACCAGCGAAACAGTCGTTTCCATGTTTTTCTCCTCTCAGCGGTGCTTTTTGAGCATGTCCATAAAGAGCTGCACCTGCGGCAGGGCGGCTGCGTCTCTCTGGCAGAAAATATAGGTGCGCCGGACGAAGGGCTCACCGTTCTCGAAGGTGCAGGGCTTGACATATCCTTTGAAGTTATCCAGCGCCACTTCCGGCATCAGCGCCCAGCCAAGGCCCCGCTCCACCATCTCGCGGCAGACCATGATGTTATCCACCACAAAATTGCCCGCATCGTTGGTCACGCCGTTCTCGTAGCGCCAGCGGGCCATCTGGGCGCTGATGGTGGCGTCGCTGCTGTGGTCGATATAAAGGTAATCGGAGATGGGTCTGTCCTTGTTCTCCTCGCTGCAGATGAGGCAGATATTCTCCTGCGAGAGCAGGAACTGGGTGCCGTCCCACGGATACTCGCCCCGCAGCACTGCCACGTCCAGCGAAGAGTCCAGCATCTGCTGGTAGATGTTCCGGCTGTGGCCGGTAGCGATGTCGAGGCGTACCTTCGGGTAGGCTTTGTGGTATTCCGTCAGCACCTCGGGCAGACGGTAGTAGGAGAAGTTCACCGAGATGCCTGCCCGCAGGGTGCCGCAGGCTTCGCCCTGGATGGAAGCCAGCTGGCGGCGCATCTTTTCCATCTCGCGGGCGGCGGCGGCGCTGTGGAGCAGCACCTGTTCACCTGCCGGCGTGAAGCGGATGCCCTGCCGCGAGCGCAGCACGATCTCCACCCCCAGCTCCTGTTCCAGCGCCTTGATGCGCTTGGACAGTGCCGACTGGGTCATGTACAGTTTGTCCGCTGCGTGGGTGATGTTGCGCGTCTCGTCCAGCGCGTGCAGCAGCTCGTAATCTTTTTCGTCCATCGTAGCTCTCCCCCTATTGCCCTTTATTTTTTTATCATTCCTGTTTGCGCTTCATCGCGGCGCTTTTTCTCTGATTCCATATCTGTTATTCATAATACAACAGATTTCAGCAAATGAAAAGGGGGATATTCGCCTTGATTTTTCCGAAAGTCCATTCCCAGATGGAATAACTCAGCACTTTTCTTGCGGTTTTCTTAACCCCGCCTTAATTCCATCTTAATGCGGCGTTGTTGTACACAACGTCTTAATTTTTTCTCTGCCGACGGGCGGTCTTCCTCCCGCAGTACAGAAAACGCAGCTCTCTTTTCATTTTTGCCTGAAAAATCGTTAAAAGTCCAGTTTATTGGACAGTATTTGCATTATCATAAAAATAAGAAAAGACTCGTTTCTTTCTTCTTTGGCACATTGCAGATTTTTCCGTCTGCTTTTTGTGCAAAGTCCCAGAATTTTTCGTCGAAAAGCGCGTTTTGTTGACAGCCGCTTTTTGAAAAGCGTATCCTTATTGCAAACCAGAGTCAGGAGGTCATTTTATGGAGCACTCCACACGTCTTGCCCACATCAGCGAGGACGGCACCCGCACCCAGACCGTCTACGACCATCTCGCCGGCACTGCCGGACTGGCCGGTTCCTTTGCAGCCCCCTTCGGGGCGCAGAGTGAGGCCGAATTTGCCGCGTGGCTCCACGACGTCGGGAAGTACAGCGACGCCTTCCAGCTGCGGCTCAAAGGCGGCCCCAAGGTGGACCACTCCACCGCCGGGGCGCAGGAGGCCTGGGTTCGCCAACATCTCCACGCCGCCTTTGCGGTGGCCGGACACCACAGCTGCCCGACGGCGGGAGCCCCGCCGATGACCCGGGCGACGCCACCCTGTTTGGCCGGAGCAAGAAGCCGGTAGCCCCCTATGACGGCTGGCAGGAAGTAACGCTCCCCGCCTCGACGCCGCCCGCGTGGGCCTGCGCCGACCCGCTGAGCCTCGCGTTCTTTACCCGGATGCTCTACTCCTGCCTCGTGGACGCCGACTTCATCGACACCGAGACCTTCATGGACGGCAAGGCCGCACCCCGGGGCAGCGGCACGGACATCGCCGCACTGCGGGACATCGTCTCGGCACAGGCGCAGCGCTATCTCAGCGCCGAATCGCCCTCGCCCGTCAGCGTCCAGCGCAACACCGTCCTCCGCGCCTGCCTCGAGAAAGGCGCGCACGGCCCACAGGGGCTCTACACCCTCACCGTACCCACCGGCGGCGGCAAGACCTTTGCCTCCCTCGCCTTTGCGCTGGAGCACGCCGCCGCCCAGAAGATGAAGCGGGTCATCTACGTCATCCCTTATATGTCCATCATCGACCAGACCGCCGCCGTCTTCTCGGGCCTGCTGGGCGCAGAAAATGTTCTGGCCGACTTCTCCAACGCCGAGTACAAGACTGTTGAGCAGGACGACCTGACCCCCGCCCAGTACCGCCAGATGCTGGCCAGCGAAAACTGGGACGCCCCCGTCGTGGTGACAACGGCGGTGCAGTTCTTCGAGTCGCTCTACGCCAACCGCAGCAGCCGCTGCCGCAAGCTCCACAACATCGCCGACAGCGTCATCATCTTCGACGAGGCGCAGACCCTCCCGGGCGACTACCTTGCCCCCTGCGTCAGTGCCATCGCCCAGCTCATCCAGCATTACCACTCCACGGCCGTCCTCTGCACGGCCACCCAGCCTGCCCTTGAGCCGCTGTTCCGGCGCTTTGCGCCTGAGCTCCACCCGCAGGAGATCACGCCCGACGCGGCCCGCCTCTACGAAGTGCTCCGGCGCACCACACTGCAAGACCTCGGCACCCTGCCGCAGGAGGAGTTCGCCGCCCGGCTGGCCCGGCACCCGCAGGTGCTCTGCGTGGTCAACCGCCGCAAGACGGCCCAGCAGCTTTACGCTGCTCTGCCCGCCGAGGGCAGCTACTGCCTGACCACCCTGCTCTGCGCCGCCGACCGCCGCCGTCAGCTGGACGCCATCCGCCAGCGACTGAAAGAGGGTCTGCCCTGCCGGGTGGTGTCCACCTCTCTCATCGAAGCGGGCGTGGACGTGGATTTTCCCGTCGCTTACCGCGAGCAGTGCGGTCTTGACTCGCTCTTACAGACTGCCGGGCGCTGCAACCGCGAGGGACGGCGGGGCGCAGAGGAAAGCATCGTCTACCGGTTCCAGCTGGACGAGTGTTCCACGCCCCAGATGCTCAGGCAAAACGTCAGCGCGCTGGACTACACCGCCCGGCATCAGGACACACTGGACACACCCCGGGCCATTCAGCTCTACTTCAACGAGCTCTCCGACCTGCGCGGCCCCGACGCCGTGGACAAGCACGGCATTCTGGATGCCTTTCTCCGGGGCATCCGGGGCGGCCAGTTCCCCTTTGCACAGGTGGCGGAGGAATTCCGCCTCATCGAGAACGCTGCCCGCACGGTCTATCTGCCCGTCGGCGAGGGCGCAGCCCTCTGTGAGCAGCTGCGCAGCGGTCATGTTACCCGGACGCTGCTGCGGAATCTGGGCGTTTACAGCGTCTCCTGCTATAAGGACCAGTTCGACAAGCTTGACGCCGCCGGGGCGCTGGAACTGCGGCCCGATGGTTCCGCCATCCTCACCGACACCAGCTGCTACAGTGAAAAGACCGGCCTTGCCATGGATGTGGAGACCGGCATCGGCCTTTACTTCTAAAAGAAAGAGGTGGTTTCAATGACCGATATTCATCTTAATCCGAAAGTTCAACTTCACCCGGAAAGGAGGCGATGCTGATGTCCATGCTCATTGAGGTGTGGGGCGACTATGCCTGTTTCACTCGTCCGGAAATGAAGACCGAACGTGTGAGCTATGACATGATCACTCCATCCGCTGCGCGGGGCCTTGTGGAGGCCATCTACTGGCACCCCGGGCTGCGTTATACGGTTGACCGCATCTATCTGCTCAAGCCCTTCGGCCTTGACCCCGAGGATGAAGCGTCCACCGAGGAATACACCCAGCGGCCCATCCGGTTCACCAACATCCGGCGCAACGAGGTCAAGTCCACCCTGCTGTCCTCCGCCGCCCTCAGTGCGGCCAAAGGCGGCACGCCGCCGGTGCTCTACACCTCGGAGGACATCCAGCAGCGGGCCGCGATGGTCCTGCAGGACGTCCACTACGTCATCGAGTGTCACTTTGATTTGACGGACAAGGCCGCCCCCAGCGACAATCCCGGCAAGTTCCAGGACATCCTGCGCCGACGCCTGCGCAAAGGTCAGTGCTATCACCAGCCCTGTTTCGGGTGCCGGGAGTTCCCGGCTAACTTCCGGGAGTGGCCGGGCGGCAGCATTCCGGCGCTGAAGGTCACGCAGGACCTCGGCTTCATGCTCCACAGCCTCGATTACTCTGATTCGGCCAACATCCGCAGCCAGTTCTTCCGCGCAAAACTGGTGGACGGCGTGATGGAATGCCGGGACGTGGAGGTGTTTACATGATACTCCAAGCACTCACCGCCTATTATGAGCAGCTTCTGGCTCAGGGCAAGGTGGAGGCCCCCGGCTGGGACAGCCGCTTCAAGGTCAGCTACGAGCTGCGCCTCGGCCCCGACGGCCAGCTCCTCGCCCTCAACGACCTGCGGCAGGAAGTCCCCAAGGGCAAAAAGACCGTCATCGCCCCCCGTGAGCTCCCTGTCCCTCACCGGGTCAAGCGCGCCTCCGGCGTCGCCGCGAACTTTTTGTGCGACAATACGTCCTATCTGTTGGGCGCAGACGAGAAGGGCAAGCCCGAGCGCTCCCGCCAGTGCTTCGAAGCCTGTGCCGCCCTCCACCACAAGGTGCTCGACGGCGTGGACTCCCCTGCCGCCAAAGCCATCCTCGCCTTTTTTGACAGCTGGGAGCCGGATACAGCCCCCACCCACCCGCTGCTGGCAGAGCAGTGGGCCGACCTGAACAACAACGCGAACCTTGTGTTCGGCTACGAATCCCCCGACGGCGCCCACTGGCTGGCCACCACAGATGACGCCATCCGGGCCGCATGGCAGTCCGCCTTTGACACCTCCGATGCCGACGCCGAGACGGCCCGCTGCCTCATCACCGGCAAAGAGGCCGGCATCGCCCGCATCCACCCCGCCATCAAGGGTGTGATGGGCGCACAGGCCGCCGGTGCGGCGTTGGTCTCCTTCAACGCGCCTGCTTTCTGCTCCTATGGCCATGAGCAGGGTGCCAACGCCCCTGTCAGCGAGTACGCGGCTTTCGCCTACACCACGGCCCTCAATCTGCTGCTGGCCGACCGGAACTGCTGTCAGCGCATCGGCGACACCACCATCGTCTGCTGGGCCGAAAACGCCGCTCCCGCCTACTCAAACGCCATGCTGATGTTTTTCTGCGGCGGTGCCGAGGCGCGCGGCGTCTCTGAAAGTGACCTTGCCGCCGCACTGAAAGCCCTTTCTCAGGGACGCCCCGTCTCCTTCCTCGATGACAAGCTGGACCCGAACCAGAACTTCTATGTGCTGGGCATCTCGCCCAACGCAGCCCGGCTCTCCGTCCGGTTCTTCCTGCGCAACAGCTTCGGACAGTTTGCCAAAAATCTGCAGGACCACGCCGATCGGCTCAGCATCACCCGCCCCGCCTTCGACAAGCGGGAAAACCTGTCGGTCTGGGCGCTGGCGCAGGAGACGGTCAACCAGAAATCCCGGGACAAAAATCCATCGCCCCAGCTGGTGGGCGATCTGCTCCGGGCCATCCTCACCGGCGGACCCTATCCCGCCACCCTGCTCAACGGCGTGACCCTTCGCATCCGGGCCGAACGGGAAGTCACCCGGGGCCGCGCCGCCATCCTGAAAGCCTACTATCTCCGCAACTACCCCACCGAGCTCAACAAGGAGGTATTTACCGTGAGCCTGAACGAAAGCAGCAATGTCCCCTATGTTCTGGGGCGTCTCTTCTCTGTGCTGGAGACGATCCAGAGCGTCGCTAACCCCGGCATCAACGCCACCATCAAAGACCGGTACTTCAACTCGGCCTGTGCCACCCCGGCAACGGCCTTCCCTACGCTGGTCAAGCTGGCTCAGAAGCATCTGCAGAAGATGAGCACCCCCAACGAGGTGCATTTCAGCAAACAGCTCACCGAGCTGATGGCCCAGCTGCCCGAGACAGGCTTCCCGGCGCGGCTCAGCCTGCCGGAGCAGGGTGCCTTTGAGATCGGCTACTACCACCAGACCCAGAAACGCTACGCCAAAAAGAATGAGGAGGAATAAACCATGTCTGAGCCCATCAAGAACCGCTATGATTTCGTTATCCTGTTCGACGTCGAGAACGGCAACCCCAACGGCGACCCCGATGCAGGCAATATGCCCCGTATCGACCCCGAGACGGGCTACGGTCTGGTGACCGACGTCTGCCTCAAGCGGAAGATCCGCAACTATGTCGAGACCCTGAAAGAGGACGAAAAAGGCTATCGTATCTACATCAAGGACGGCGTTCCCCTCAACCGCAGCGATGCCGAGGCCATCAAAACTCTGGGCATCGACCCCGACCTGAAAGCTGCCAAAAAGGCCGACCCCGACATCGATGCCAAGCTGCGGGACTATATGTGTGAGAACTACTTCGACATCCGCACCTTCGGTGCCGTCATGACCACCTTCGTCAAGGGTGCGCTGAACTGCGGTCAGGTGCGCGGCCCCGTCCAGCTGAGCTTTGCCCGGTCGGTGGACCCTATCGTCCCGCAGGAAGTCACCATCACCCGCGTGGCCATCACTACCGAGGCCGATGCCGAGAAGAAGGGTACTGAGATGGGCCGCAAGCACATCGTGCCTTACGCCCTCTACCGCGCCGAGGGCTATGTCTCGGCCAACCTCGCCCGGAAGACCACCGGCTTCTCCGAGGATGATTTGAAACTTCTGTGGACTGCCATTCTGAACATGTTCGAGAACGACCACAGCGCTGCCCGGGGCAAGATGGCCGTGCGGGAGCTCATCGTGTTCAAGCACGATTCTGAGCTGGGCAATGCCCCGGCCTATAAGCTCTTCGACTCCGTCGCCGTCCAGCGCAAGCCCGATGTGGACGCCGCCCGCAGCTACCGCGACTACACCGTCACGGTGGCAGACACTCTGCCGGAAGGAGTCACCTGCGAGAGGCTGTCCTGATGGGCGGCGCAGACGACTGGCTGCCCCTGTCGGGCATCCAGCACTTCTGCTTCTGCCGCCGCCAGTGGGCGCTGATCCATCTGGAACAGCAGTGGGCGGAGAACCGCCGCACCGTCGAAGGCCAGCTCGACCACGCCCGCTGCCATGACGCAAACCAGACCGAACGGCGCGGCGGCCTGCTCATCACCCGAGGGATGCAGGTGGTCAGCCGTCGGCTGGGCCTGAGCGGAAACTGCGATGTCGTCGAGTTCCGGGCCGACCCGGAGGGCATCCCTCTGCAAAGCACGGAAGGGCTCTGGAAGCCCATGCCTGTCGAGTACAAGCATGGCCGCGCCAAGGCCAGCGACGCTGACCGGCTGCAGCTCTGCGCACAGGCCATGGCGCTGGAAGAGATGCTGGTGTGCAGCATCCCGGAGGGTGCGCTCTTCTACGAGGAAACGCGGCGGCGGGAGGTCGTGCCGCTGACCGAAGAACTGCGCCAGGCCACCCAGAAGATGGCCGATGAGATGCACGCCTATTTTGCCCGGGGCTATACCCCCAAGTCAAAGCCCGGCACCCACTGCAACGCCTGCTCCCTCAAAGAGCTCTGCCTCCCCGTGCTGTATCAGCGTGCCGACCCGAAAGCCTATCTCCGCGCCCATCTGGACGAGATGCAGGAGGCCGCGCCATGAGAAAGTTTTTGAATACGCTCTACGTCCTCAACAAGGACGCCTATCTTTCCCTCGAGGGGGAGAACATCGTCCTGCTCTGCAACAAGGCTGAAATTGGCCGGGTCCCGCTCCACACGCTGGAAGGCATCGTCTGCTTCAGCTATCCCGGCGCAAGCCCTGCCCTGATGGGTAAATGTACCAGCCTCGGGGTCGATTTGAGCTTTTTCAGCCCGCAGGGCCGCTTTCTGGCCCGGGCCGTGGGCGAAGAGCGGGGCAACGTCCTGCTGCGGCAGACCCAGTACCGCATCGCAGACAGCGAGGCAGAGAGCTGTCTCTATGCGCGCAATTTCATCCTGGGCAAAGTCTATAACGCCCGCTGGGTGCTGGAACGGGCCACCCGCGACCACCCCCAGCGGGTGCCGGTGGAACAGCTCAAGCACACCAGCGCCCAGCTGGCGGCGGCGCTGCCCCTCATCGAGCAGTGTGACGACCTCGACCAGCTTCGCGGTCTGGAGGGCGAGGCGGCACAGCGGTATTTCGACTGCTTTGATTCACTCATCCTGCAGCAGCACGATGATTTTTCTTTCGCAGGCCGGAGCCGCCGCCCGCCGCTGGACAATACCAATGCCCTGCTCTCTTTCGCTTATTCGCTTCTGGCCTCCGACTGCACGGCGGCTCTTCAGAGTGTGGGCCTCGACCCCTACGTCGGCTTTCTCCACCGCGCCCGGCCCGGGCGCAGGAGCCTCGCCCTCGACCTCATGGAAGAGCTGCGTGCAGTTTATGCCGACCGCTTCGTGCTCTCCTGCATCAACCAGAAAATCATGACACCGAAGCATTTCCAGAAGCAGGAGAACGGGGCCGTCCTTCTCACCGATGAGGGCCGCCGCGCCTTTCTGGGCGGGTGGCAGACCCGCAAGCAGGAGACTATCACCCACCCGTTCCTGAACGAAAAGCTTCCGTGGGGCCTCGTGCCTTATGTGCAGGCTCTGCTTCTGGCCCGCACCCTGCGGGGCGATATGGAGCTTTACCCGCCATTTTTCTGGAAGTGAGGGATGTGTATGCTGGTCCTTATCACCTACGACGTCAATACCGAAACTCCTGCCGGGCGCAAACGTCTGCGCAAAGTCGCCAAGCGCTGTGTGGACCACGGCCAGCGGGTGCAGAACTCCGTGTTTGAGTGTCTGCTGGATGCCGCGCAGTATGCCGTTCTCAAGGCGGAGCTGACGGCCCTCATCGACCCTGCGCTGGACAGTCTGCGCTTCTACCAGCTGGGCAACAGCTATAAGAGCAAGGTGGAGCATGTCGGCGTTCATCCGCCCTTCGAGCAGGACGGCCTGCTGTTGTTCTGAGTTTCCCGCCCCGGTGCGAAGGGCGAGTTCTCAGCATTTTTCCGGCACCTTCGCACCGGATTTTTGTGTCATTTTGCATGATTAGGATAGCTCTTTGACCCGTTGTAAATCAAGGCTCTTCTAAATTCGTGCAGAATGTTGTATAATTTGTTTGAAAATAGAGATTTTGTCTCTGTTTTTGCTGTCGCCCTCCTCGCGGAGGGCGTGGATAGAAATTTGTGGTGGCTGTCATAAAAAAAGCCCGACAACGTCGCCCTCCTCGCGGAGGGCGTGGATAGAAATTCGTATGCGGCCGCGATTTCATCGGCGAGGGAGAGGTCGCCCTCCTCGCGGAGGGCGTGGATAGAAATACTCTTACATGGAATCAAGAATATGTGCCGGGAATGTCGCCCTCCTCGCGGAGGGCGTGGATAGAAATGAAGAAGCAAAGGAGAACATTTACGATGGCATTTGTCGCCCTCCTCGCGGAGGGCGTGGATAGAAATTTTTACAAAACCGTTTATACAAAATAATTTTTTGTCGCCCTCCTCGCGGAGGGCGTGGATAGAAATATCGCATCGTTTGGTACAGTCAAATGGGCAAAAAGTCGCCCTCCTCGCGGAGGGCGTGGATAGAAATTCCCAGATTTGCAAAGACAGGGTAATAGAAATCCGTCGCCCTCCTCGCGGAGGGCGTGGATAGAAATACGGTATCTGCTGCCGCCTCGTGCAAGTTCTTCGGTCGCCCTCCTCGCGGAGGGCGTGGATAGAAATCACTCAGCGGTATGGTTACTGGTTCCCCTGCTTTCGTCGCCCTCCTCGCGGAGGGCGTGGATAGAAATCTTTTTGAGGATTGCTTGTTCTCCGAGGTTTGCGAGTCGCCCTCCTCGCGGAGGGCGTGGATAGAAATCGCAATGAAAAACGGTGGGACTGCCAACGAACACGGTCGCCCTCCTCGCGGAGGGCGTGGATAGAAATCATTTTACGTCGACGAAGTATTACCGGGTGATACCGTCGCCCTCCTCGCGGAGGGCGTGGATAGAAATGTCTTTTTGCAGTAACGGCGAATCGGAGGGAGACGTCGCCCTCCTCGCGGAGGGCGTGGATAGAAATATCATCTTCGCCAGTAAGCGGAGTAATCGGCTTAAGTCGCCCTCCTCGCGGAGGGCGTGGATAGAAATAGAGCTTACGCAATGATATGGCAAGAGTGGTTCCGAGTCGCCCTCCTCGCGGAGGGCGTGGATAGAAATAGAAAAAAAGCAAAAGCAACAGAAATCGAGGTAGGTCGCCCTCCTCGCGGAGGGCGTGGATAGAAATTTCCTACTGCTAGCCCTTTGTTTGCAACTGGCCCGGTCGCCCTCCTCGCGGAGGGCGTGGATAGAAATGCTTCCGAATTGGTCGCTAAACAAATAGTTATCGTCGCCCTCCTCGCGGAGGGCGTGGATAGAAATCGTTTTACGTCGATGAGGTGCTACCGGGCGACACGTCGCCCTCCTCGCGGAGGGCGTGGATAGAAATGTAATATCTTTGCACTTGGAACGCCTGTCTCAGGTCGCCCTCCTCGCGGAGGGCGTGGATAGAAATAAGCTGGTCACAAGGCTCAAGCGACAGCGCAAGGTCGCCCTCCTCGCGGAGGGCGTGGATAGAAATCGCAAAAAAGCAAAAGCAACCGAAATTGAGGTAGAGTCGCCCTCCTCGCGGAGGGCGTGGATAGAAATTTCGTAGATGCCCAGATTTTTAGCCCATTCGACGTCGCCCTCCTCGCGGAGGGCGTGGATAGAAATAAAAAACTATTGACAAATAGGCAAAGTTGTGGTAGTCGCCCTCCTCGCGGAGGGCGTGGATAGAAATAGTGCATGATGAACAACAGGGTTAGGGATTTGCGTCGCCCTCCTCGCGGAGGGCGTGGATAGAAATGCTCACAGGGGGTGATCTGATGACAAGGATTGACAGGTCGCCCTCCTCGCGGAGGGCGTGGATAGAAATCACGCGAAAGTACGCTTTTGCCGGAACACCGCCGGTCGCCCTCCTCGCGGAGGGCGTGGATAGAAATAAACTGATAATCGTCCTTGTAAAAATGCACGCCTGTCGCCCTCC
>ENA-OPBM01001456-OPBM01001456.1-human-gut-metagenome-genome-assembly--contig:-NODE-1456-length-13874-cov-3.602142_pt1 | contig 13874 bp, 15 predicted proteins | sample MGYA00241069_ERZ501454 | MGnify/ENA primary metagenome ERZ501454 (study PRJEB25962, sample SAMEA2042625) | human gut metagenome | biome: human gut; feature: human-associated habitat; material: faeces... | reverse complement strand
GAGATTTTTTATCGAATAGAATTTCTTTTTTTGTATTCAGACGGTGAACAGCCCACATGCTTACTGAACAATCTACCGAAATACAAAGGATTGTCATAACCTATCGCATCAGCAATTTCGGTTATATTTTTATCCGTCTTTTCCAGATAATTTTTAGCCGCCGATATTCTGAGCGAAAGAATGTATTGCATAGGTGTAACCTTCATAATATCTTTGAAACAATGAATAAACCAATTTTTACTCATCAGATGTTCTTCAGCATACTGCTCAATAATGATATTTTTATTATAATTCTCATTAAAATAATGTGCTGCTCTCTCTATTTCATTCATAACATCACTTCCCGACTGCTGTTCTTCTTTAATGTAGCGGTTTATCACTAATAAAACATGCCTTAACAATATTCTGAGCAATTCCTCATGATTCACTCTATGAAGTTGTAGTTCTTGTATCATCTGATTATACAACCATTGATAATCAGGCGAAGTGCCGGTGAAAAACACATTCTTATCATTAGGAAGCTCATAATGTGCAAGATACTCTTCGACCTGAGAACCTGTAAAATGCACCCAATACACTTCCGTCTTATCAGCTGCATAATAATAATACACTTGCGGTTCTCCTGGTCTGTATAAAATCATATTCCCTTTTGTTACTATGGTTTCCTCATCATTAAAATAGAAATGACCTTTGCCTGCTGCAATATATAATAGTTGATAATCATTCCTCCCTTCAGGATGTTCTGTAGCTATTATCGGTCCTGTGTGTACACGGTAGTAGCCACAATTATTAATCTGCAAAGGTACAGACAAATTCTCCAGATTGGGATTTTCGTTTACTGAATAGGCAACATTTACATACATATAAAAGCCTCCTTTCAACCAATTTATTTGCTTTTAATTATATCATACACTAATCTTCTCTATTTTTCAATATATCGAAAGTGATTTTGTGCATATTTTGTTGTATTTAATTTATTGTAAAACAAGAACAAATTCGCTATAATTTAATTAAGAAAATTAGTTAACGTTCACTAATAAAAAAATTTTAAAAAAAGGAGCGATATTATGGAAAAGAAATATTTAAAATGGTATCACAAAATAGGTTATGGTTCAGGTGACATTGCAGGTAACATTGTATATGCACTTCTTACAGCTTTTGTAATGTTCTATCTGACCGACACGGTTGGTTTGAGCATGGGTATCATAGGAACATTGATTGCACTTTCCAAAGTTTTTGATGGTGTTACAGACTTCTTCTTCGGACGTATGATAGATAAAACCCACACAAAAATGGGCAAAGCTCGTCCTTGGATGTTATGGCCGTATATAGGCTGTTCGGTTGCTCTTGTAGCCTGCTTTGCAATCCCTACAAGCTGTGGACAGACAGCACAGTATGCTTTCTTCTTCATTGCATACACACTACTCAATGCAGTATTCTTTACAGCAAACAACATTGCTTATGCTTCTCTTACAGCCCTTATAACAAAGAATACAAACGAAAGAGTGCAGCTTGGTTCAATCCGTTTCATCTTCGCATTCGGAACAAGTATGTTGATTCAGTACATAACTATTGATGCTGTAAACTGGTTCGGAGGCGGAGCTGAAGGTTGGAGAATTGTTGCAATAATTTATGCTATCGTTGGTCTTATTGTAAACACAATTTCTGTATTCTCTGTTAAAGAACTTCCTGAAGCTGACAAAAAATGGAAGAAGAAAGAAAGGAAGAACACACTCTTACATTCTTTGACTCATTCAAGCTACTTCTGAAGAACAAGTATTATGTCATCATCTGCATTACATACATTATGACACAGCTATATGCATCAGTAATCGGTATGGGTATCTATTACATGAAGTACATACTTGGAAACGAAGGCTTATTCAGTGACTTTGCGTTAGCAATCAACATTCCTATGGTTGCAATGCTTCTTATCCTTCCTGTTATCATTCAGAAAATGGGCGGTATGTATAAGCTTAATGTCATAGGATATATTGTTGCAACTGTTGGCAGACTGGGTGTAATGGTTGCAGGCTATATGGGCAATATTCCGCTTATGCTTGCTTTCACAGCAATAGCTACACTTGGTATCGCTCCACTTCAGGGCGACCTTAATGCACTTATTGCATCTTGCTCAGAACATACAACAATGAAAACAGGTCACCGTCTTGACGGTATGATGTATTCTTGTTCATCACTTGGTATTAAAATCGGTGGTGCTCTTGGTACAGCAATCTGCGGCTGGCTTCTTGACGCTGCAGGCTACATTAAAAATGCTGCTGTTCAGACACCGGCAACTATCGGCATGCTTCAGTTCCTATATTTGTGGGCACCGGCAATTCTTTGTCTGATAGTAACATTCCTTCTTTCACGCTTGAAGGTTGAAAAGGCAAATAAACTTCTTATGGAAGAGAAAAACATCTAAGGAGTGATTGAAATGAAAGAATATGAGAGATTTGACAGAATCGGTACAACGCCGCACAGAAGCTATTACATTCCTTTTGCACAGGAAGATGTTGTAAGAACTAAGCACAGTATTTTAGACCGTACATCAAGCTCACGATTTACTTCTCTTGACGGTGTCTGGCAGATTAAGCAGCTTGACCATGTAGAAGATTTCAATGTAAATGAGAAAGTTGACGAAAGTATTCCAGTTCCTTCATGTGTTCAGATGCATGGATTTGACCAGATTCAGTATCTGAACACAAGATACCCTTTCCCGGTAATGCTTCCGCATCTTCCTTATGAGAACCCTTGCTGGCATTATCGCCGTACATTTAACCTGAAGAAACAAAGCGGTGAAAGATACTATATTAATTTTGAGGGTGTTGACAGTGCATTCTACATATACATCAACGGCGAGTTCAAGGGATACTCACAGATATCTCATTCAACAAGCGAATTTGATATTACTGACCTTGCAGTAAACGGTGAAAACACAATTGATGTACTTGTTCTAAAATGGTGTATATCTACATATCTTGAATGTCAGGATAAATTCCGTTTCTCTGGAATATTCCGAAATGTATATATGCTCACACGTCCTGAAGAACATATTACCGATTATAAAATTGAAACAAGAATATCAGATAAGGACGGCATATTCAAATTCATAAATGAAAGCCCTGTTGATGTGACGATCACTCTTGACGATAAGACCACAGTTGCTCCTGCAGGCAAAGAAGCAGAAATTGTAATTGATGACGTAAAGCTATGGACTGCTGACGAACCAAATCTCTATACTGCCCAGCTTTATGCAAACAACGAAAAAATCATTGAAAGCGTTGGTTTCAGAGAAGTTTCAATTGACGGTAAGGTTTTCAAAATTAACGGCGAACCTGTAAAACTCAAGGGTGTTAACCGCCACGATTTTCATTGCGAAACCGCGGCTACAGTAAGTCTTGAAGATCTTGCAAAAGACATCCATCTTATGAAGGAGCTTAACGTTAACGCCGTCAGAACATCTCACTATCCAAACAGTCCTGAATTTTATATGCTATGTGATACTTTCGGTATCTATGTTATGGATGAGGCTGACTTGGAGATGCACGGTGCCTGCAGTCGTGACGGCCGTTATGAAATTGACCTATGGAAAGAATACGCAGAAAATGAATTCTTTACTCATGGCATTACAGACAGACACGCCGCACTTGTTGAACGTGACAAAAACCGTCCGAGTGTTATCATATGGTCACTCGGTAATGAAAGCTCTTTCGGGAAAGCATTTTTCGGCGGTGCAAACTATATCAAACGAAGAGATAATACAAGACCTGTTCATTATGAGGGATTGCAGAATGCTGACTCTAAATATTATTACACTGAACTTGTGGATATGGTCAGCATGATGTATCCGAGTTTTGAAAAAATCCGTGAGGATGTTCTTGAGAATGAGAAAGAAACACGTCCATTTGTACTTTGCGAATACACACACGCTATGGGTAACAGTTGTGGCGATATCGCAGAGTATTGGAATATGATTTATAATAATGAGCAGATGATGGGTGGATTTGTCTGGGAATGGGCAGATCATGGTATAAAAACAGATCAGGGTTTCCTTTATGGCGGCGACTTTAAAGAACCTGAACACGATGGTAATTTTTGCGCTGATGGACTTTTAACACCTGACAGAAAGCTTAAGTCTAATGCACTTGAGATGAAAGCTGTATACAGCGGAAAGACTCATTCGGAAGTTTGTAAAATTGATGCACCTGCAAGCACATATAAATTCTCATCAACAATCAATATTGAAGTAAATGAGCATACCGGCGAGATAACCTCTATTAAGGCAGACGGAAATGAAGTTCTTCGAACTCCAATACACTTCAATATAATCCGCTATACGGATAATGACCGTGATTTGGTTGCTCATTGGATTGATCGTTGTCATCTTGAGGCTTGCAAACCGCATATATTCTCCTGCGAAAAGACAGAAAACACTTATAAGTTCACAGGAGTACTTGCAGCGAACTGTTTGATGCCGGCCGTGGAATTCGAATTAAAATATGAAGTATTAGCAAACACACTTATAGCAACTATCTCATACAAAATTGCTGACTACATAGAAAGCCTGCCGCGTTTTGGTATTGAATTTGGCGTTGATAAATCACACGGAAATTTCTCGTATGTTGGATTTGGTCCTACAGAAAGCTATGTTGATAAGCATGTAGCCTGCGAATATGGATACTATGTAAGTTCTGCAGAAGAAAATTATGACAGAGAATATATCCGTCCTCAAGAATCCGGAAGTCATTACGCTTGTAAATATCTTGCGGTAAAAGATTTGTTTAAGGTAACGGCTGACTTGCCATTCTCTTGTTCAGTTAATCCTTTTACTACAGAACAGCTCAGAACCACTTTGCATTCATTCGAACTTGAAGAGAATGATTTCGTAAATGTCTGTATTGACCTTGCTATGCGTGGTGTTGGTTCAAAGTCCTGCGGACCTGATTTGCCGCCGGAATATGAAATTCCAAAAACATATTCAAACACATTTAAATTTGTATTTTAATTGACTTTACGATAATTCTAACTGAACACGAATTGCAGTTATAACCAGGAGGGAAATTATGATGACCAGAGATTACGAACTCATAGACAGTATTGAAATGCTTGAAAAGGCAATTCAACGTATGGATTTTGCAGAAAACGGTACTCCGTACATCTTAGATTGGTCACATGCTACACAAGGCAATGCCTCGGCAGATGTAGCAAGAACATATTTGTTGTTCTCACTTGCAGGTGATGTTTCAGGTGCAAACACATATCTTGACCTGTTTTGCAAAAAGAGTGACACTGCAAAACAATATGTTCAGAAGTGGATGCCGATTGTAGCAGCATCACAATCTGTAAAAGGCAATGAAAAAGAAAAGGAGCTCTTACTTTCTTGGGTAGACGTTGTCGACTACGAATAAGTTTTAGTTAACCCTCTCGAACCACACCGCACAAACTATAAAACAAAAATACGGTCTGTATGAGCCGACCCCCAAAAGTTAGACCCAAAATCTAACGATAGGGAGGTCGGTTTTTTCATGGCAAAATATAGTTATGAATTTAAGAAAAAAGTTGTACAAGAATATTTGGAGGATATGCATATATTGCAAAGCAAAATGGTATTCCTGCTGAAAGTCTTTTAAGACGATGGGTAAATGCGTATAAGAAATGTGGTGATGAAGGATTACTTCGTTCGAGGAAAAATAAGAATTACTCTTTTCAATTTAAACTTTTTGTGGTAGAATTGTATTTAACAAGCGAGGTCTCTTATCAGGAATTAGCACTTTCGCAAGGTATCAACAATCCTAGTTTATTGGTAAAGTGGGTTAATGATTTCAGAATTTCCGGAACCGAAGCCTTGAGACCCAAAAAGAAAGGTCGTAAGAAAACATTGGATATTAAGGAGTTTAAAAAGCCTTCTAACCCTATTGAAGTAAAGTCTGTAGATACAAGTGCTGAACACGTCAAAGAACTTGAAGATGAATTATTAAAACTCAGAATAGAGAATGCATATTTAAAAGAATTGAGGAGATTGCGTTTAGAGGAGGAAACTCTTCTGAAAAAACAGCGAGAATCGTCCACAGTCTCCGAGGACAGTTCAACTTGAAAGACATTCTCGCAGTAGTTGGTTTTCCAAAAGCAACATATATGTATTGGCAAAAACGATTTGACAGAGAAAATCCTGATAAATATTTAGAAGATGAAATCACCAAAATACACAACGAAAACAAAGATTACGGTTATAGACGAGTATATAGAGAACTACGAAACAGAAATTTTTTGTAAATAAAAAGAAAGTTCAAAGAATTATGCAAAAATTAGGCTTTCAGGTTACATCATTTACACGCAAAAGTCGCAAATATAGCTCATACAAAGGCAATGTTGGCAAAATCCCCCTAACAGAATTAATCGCCGTTTTAACACTTCTGTACCGCATCAAAAGATAACTACTGATACTACTGAATTTAAGTATTATGAGATAGACAACAAAGGCAGAATGGTGATTAAGAAATTGTATTTAGACCCGTTCCTTGATATGTTTAACGGCGAAATTTTAAATTACAGTATAACGCAAACACCATCAGCTGTTGGTATATTGTCTGCACAAAAACGAGCGATAGAAATAACCTCTGATTGTCAATACAGAAGAACATTTCATTCAGACAGAAGCTGGGCATATCAAATGGAAGAATATTCGTCTGCTCTCAAAGAAAACAAAATCTTTCAAAGTATGTCTCGTAAAGGTAATTGCTATGACAACTCTGTTATGGAAAATTTCTTTGGAATTTTAAAGCAGGAAATGTATTACGGCACTACATATTACAGTTTTGACGAACTTAAAGAAGCTATTGAAAAATATATAAAATATTACAACGAGAAAAGAATTAAAGAGAAACTTGGGTGGATGAGTCCGGTACAATACCGACTTAACACCTTGGCTGCATAAAAATAGCGTAGCAGTCCTTAAAACTACTACGCTATAAAAAGTCTAACTTTTGGGGGTCACATCAAAATCATCAGCCTTTTACTATTCAACTATTTTTCCGATAACAATTCCGTTTTCGTTTCTTTCAAGAAGAACATTTCTGAATTGGTCGTTTAAATCTATATCGGACGGTGCGTGGACTGTAATGTAATTATCTGTTTTACCCTCAAAAAGTCCGTCTTTTGCAGGTTGTTCAAAAAGTACACGCATTGTTTTGCCTATAAAACGATTTATAAATTCATCACGCGTTTTCTGTGTTTCGGCGATTATTATTTTACTTCGCTTTTCTTTTATGTCCGGTGAAATTTGGTTTGGACGTTTTGCGGCTGGTGTTCCGCGACGTTGCGAATATTGGAAAACATGGGCATCGGCAAATTTTATATTGCGTACAAATTCAACTGTTTTATTAAATTCTTCATCACTTTCATCAGGAAAACCGACCATTATATCGGTAGTGATTGCAACATCGTCAAATGCCTCTCTTAAACCGTCCACAATGCCTTTAAATTGAGCGGTTGTATACTTTCTGTTCATACGTTTTAATGTTTCGTCACAACCGGATTGGAGCGATATATGGAAGTGGTGGCACAGCTTTTTAGAATCCTTTATACTGTCTATAAATTCCTGATTTAAAGTCATCGGCTCAATAGAAGAAAGACGTATACGCTCAACGCCGTCAATCTTGTCAACGTCCATAATTAAATTTTCAAGAGTTGTGTCACCGAGATCGACACCGTATGACGCAACATGAATACCGACAAGGATAATCTCTTTAAAGCCGTTGTGTGCAAGCTCCTTGATTTCTCTTACAACATCATCTTTTGCTCTGCTGCGAACAGGCCCTCTGGCATAGGGGATAATGCAGTAAGAACAAAACTGATTGCAGCCCTCTTGAATTTTAATAAATGCACGGGTTCTGTTTGAATATTGCTTTATTTGAAGTTCTTCAAATTCGTGGTTACTCATTATATCCGAAACGTGATTAATGTTTGATTCGGTGTTAAGTTCTTCAACAAGCGTAACAATGTTCTTTCTGTCTTTTGTGCCGAGTACAAGATTAACACCCTCAATGGCAAGAACTTCGTCAGGCGCGGTTTGAGCATAACAGCCTGTAACGGCTATAACTGCATTCGGATTAAGTTTTTTTGCGCGACGAATAATTTGACGTGATTTTCTGTCACCCATATTTGTTACGGAACAGGTGTTTATAACATACACGTCCGCAACTTCGGTAAATTCTTTTATTTCATAGCCGTTATCGGCAAATAATTCCGCCATAGCCTCTGTTTCATATTGATTAACCTTGCAACCAAGTGTATAAAATGCTGCTTTTTTCATCTTTTCAACCTTTCAAGTATATCTTTTGACAATATCGTTAAAAATACCTTAACGACATTAGTATTATTATATAAAATTTTTTTTAAAAACGCAATAGCTATTGACTTTTTCAGAAAAAAATTGTATTATAGGTAATGTAAGAGATTACATATTATAAATAGGCTTCACGCATGAAATAAGGAGGAATAAAATTATGAAAACATTTGATTTATTACTAAGCTCTATTAATGACGTAAAAGATTTCGTGAATATCGTAAGTAAGTATGACTTCGATGTAGACTTGACATCAGGTAGATATGTCGTTGATGCAAAATCTATCATGGGTATCTTCAGCTTGGATTTGTCTAAGCCTATTAAGGTTGAAGTACATTCTGATGACTGCGATAAGTTTATGGAAGAACTTGATAAGTTTATCATTAAATAATGTAGCTTGAAAATTAAGCGTCCTTTAAGAAAAAGGGCGTTTTTCTTTTGAAAACAAATATTAAGAGGAACGTTTTTGATGCGTTCCTCTTTTTCGTTTATTCCTGTTCATTTAATTGTGACGGAGTTTCAAGGGTTATGTGACCGATTTTTGCACCGCGCAATTCGTCAAGTACCATATTGGCGGCACGTTCCATATCAATTTCACCGCCCGAAATAACAAAACCGCGTTTTTTACCGATTTTCTCCAACACTTCATATCCCTTAAGCCCCTCGACAGTATCAAGTTTGTATCGTGTACAAAGTTCGTTCGGATAATTGTCACGTAGATAATCGCATAGGGAATAGGCAAGAAGTTCAGTGTTCATTATTTCGTCTTTTATAGCGCCTGTGTAAGCAAGTTTTACGGCAACTGTTTGGTCCTCGAATTTCGGCGGAAGAATACCGGGAGTATCAAGAAGTTCCGCATCACCTTTAATTCTAAGCCACTGCTTACCGCGTGTAACACCCGGTTTGTCACCTGTTTTTGTGCTTGCCTTACCGATAAGACGGTTTATAAGACTTGATTTTCCTACATTCGGAATACCGACCATCATTATTTTTAAAGTTCGGTTTCGTCCTCTTTCTCTTTCACGGTCAATTTTATCCTGTATAAGTGCGCGAGCCTCTGCAAGTACCGTATTAATGCCCATACCTGTCGTGCAGCTTATCGGAATAACCTTAAGACCTTGCTCTGCATACCAATCAATCCACAGCTTTGTTCTGTTTTTATCTGCAAGGTCGGCTTTGTTTAAAACAAGCAGTCTCGGTTTGTTTTTTATAATATCGTCAAAATGCGGATTACGTCCCGAAAAGGGAATACGTGCGTCCAATATTTCAACAACAACGTCAATTAATTTAAGATTTGCCTCAATCAAACGGCGTGTTTTCGCCATATGACCGGGATACCATTGTAAATTCTGCATAAGTACCTCGTTAATTATTTAGTAAGCCCTATATCCGATAAAGGCCATATTCTGACTTGTGACTTACCTAAAATTGCTTTGAAAGGAACTTGGCCGAGTTCTGATGAACGGCTGTCCTTACTGCGGGTTCTGTTGTCACCCATAACAAATACACAGTCATCGTCCACGGTGATAGGATATTCAACGGTAGGATCTATTGAAGTTGTCAAACCGTCATAATAAGGCTCGTCAAGCATTTCGCCGTCAACATATACTTTACCGTCAACCAAGTCTATTGTTTGACCCGGCATGGCGATTATTCTCTTAACATAATACTTTTTCTTAAGATTTGAAGGCATACTGCTTTGTGCAAAGAATTTTTCAAATGAAGAAAGTTCTTCTTTGTCTTTTGATTCAGCCAATCTGTCAAAGTATTCTTCACGGTTTTTGTATTCACTGTCAAGAATGATAATATCACCTTGTTTCGGAGTGTAGCCGAGTTTTGTAACTATAAGTCTGTCGTTATCTACAAGTGTAGGGAACATACTTGAACCGTCTACACGTACAATGTCAAATATAAAGCCTTTGATAAGCATAGCAATTACTATTGCGATAGCAAGTGTATATACCCATTCCCAAATTTCTCTTGCAAGGCTTGTCTTTTTATCGTCCTTAGCAGTTGTTTTTGTTACGTTTTCGTTCTTTCCTTCTTGTTCACTCATTTTTTCTTCCTCCTGACATACTATATAAAATGATTATACTACATTTATATTCAAGTTACAATGAATAAAATGTTAATTTTTAAAGACAAAAAAGGGGACACCGAAATGCCCCTTTTCGTATTATAAGGAAATTAGATTCTTTCCTTAACTTTTGCTGCTTTACCAACTCTGTCACGAAGATAGAATAGTCTTGCACGTCTAACTTTACCTTTTCTTGAAACTTCAATCTTTTCAATGTTAGGTGAGTTAACAGGCCATGTTTTTTCAACGCCTACGCCGTAAGAAACTCTTCTTACTGTGAAAGTTTGAGCGATACCGCCGCCCTGTACTTTGATGATTGTACCTTCAAACATCTGAGTTCTTGTACGAGAACCTTCGACGATTCTTTGGTAAACCTTTACGTTGTTACCAACTACAAGTTCAGGTAAATCTGTTCTGATTTGGTCTTTTGTCAAAGCGTTAATGATTTCTTGTGTGTTCATCATTAAATCCTCCTTAATAATCTGGGACATTCGTGCCGACCGAGGCAGAGGACTATCCGTAATAACTACAAAATTATACCACAGTTCAAGCGTAATTGCAAGCTTTTTTTGAAAATTTTTTCGACATATTTAAAAAAATCTTGCGTATTTATAAAATAGCACTCTATGAAAGGGATAAAATTATGAAATTTAAAACTGTTGTTATAACAAAAAAGAAACTTATCATAGCCGTAGTGGGTATTTTGTTTTTAGGTGGTATTATTACGGCGGTGAGCTTAATTCCTCCCAAAACGGCGAATGTGTTTAATTATCAAAATAAAATATATGAAGATATACTTGCCGAGGGCCTGCCGAATAATAATGAAAAGACATTCAGCTTAAAGGATATTGCAAAGAAAATATTAGGGTTTGATATTGAAAATCCGGAAACAATAATAAGTGAATATTCATCGGTATTTGACGGGACAACCTCACAGACGGAGCAGGAGAATACAAGTGAAGAATTTGCGGAAGACAGTACGGAGCAGGGAGAAGAACAAACGGAGGAAACACCTGACACAGTACAGGAAGAAGTAACAATGCCCGACAAATCACAAATTTGTACGGCGAATAATTTAAAGCTGAACAATGCAACAACATATAATGTGGACGTAAATGCCTTGTGCGCAGAGGAGTTTTCAATAAACACAGATACAGACGGACCGAAAGTTCTTGTTGTACATACGCATACAACGGAATGTTATGACGGCGACCAGATGAACGGTGAAACAGAAAGAAATACGGACGCGAGTATGAACGTGGTTGCGGTAGGTGACGAGATATGCAGGGTGCTTGAAGAAAACGGTATAAAGACGGTACACGACACAACTTATCACGATTATCCGTCATATCAAGGCTCTTATACAAGGGCGTTGTCAACGATAGAAACACAGCTTAAAAGCAATCCGACAATAGAAATTGTACTTGACGTACATCGTGACGCATTTATTTATTCGGACGGCTCAAAACTTGCGGTTACGTGTGAAGAAAACGGAATATCGACTGCACAGGTTATGCTTGTTGTCGGTACGAACAGTATGGGATTGTGGCACGAAAATTGGCAGGAGAATTTGAAGTTTGCGGCTAAAATTCAAAATGCGGCTGAAATAATGTATCCCGGAGTTATGCGACCTATTAATCTAAGAAAAGAACGATTTAACGAGCATATGACTAAAGGAAGTTTGATTTTAGAGGTTGGAAGTAACGGAAATACTCTTGCACAGGCGAAAGAGGGCGGAAAAGATGTTGCAAGAGCGATTGCGGCAGTGCTTAATGCAAAATAATCGTTGCACAGACAGGCGATTTGTGATATAATAAAAAATAATTATCGAATATTTTAGGAGAGAAAATATGTCAAACGAAAGACAGAGTAAAATCAGAAATTTTTGTATAGTAGCACATATAGATCACGGTAAGTCAACACTTGCTGACAGATTGCTTGAACTTACGGGAGAAGTTTCGGAACGTGATATGGAGGAACAGCTCCTTGATAATATGGATTTGGAGCGTGAGAGAGGCATCACGATTAAGGCACACGCCGTTACACTAAAGTATAAGCGTGATGACGGAGAAATTTATACTCTTAACTTAATTGATACACCGGGACACGTTGACTTTAACTATGAAGTTTCACGTTCGCTTGCGGCGTGTGAGGGAGCGATACTTATTGTTGACGCGTCACAGGGTATCGAGGCACAAACACTTGCAAACACATATCTTGCAATCGACCATGACCTTGAAGTTGTACCTGTAATCAACAAAATAGACCTGCCGTCTGCACAACCCGAGATGGTAATAAACGAAATCGAGGACGTTATAGGAATACCTGCGGAGGATGCACCTCAAGTATCGGCAAAGACAGGTCTTAACGTGGAATCTGTACTTGAAGAAATTGTTGAAAAAATTCCGTCACCGACAGGTGATGAAAATGCACCGCTAAAGGCACTTATATTTGACTCTTATTATGACAGCTATAAAGGCGTTATTGTTTATGTAAGAATTAAAGAGGGAACAGTTAAACCCGGTGACAGAATAAGAATGATGGCGACAGGTGCTGAATTTGACGTTGTTGAAGTCGGCGTTATGCACCCTGCCGGACTTGTGCCTAATAAGGGATTGGCGGCAGGCGATGTCGGATATATTGCGGCAAGTATTAAAAATATTCAAGATACGCGTGTCGGTGATACGATTACAACTGTTAAAAATGCGGCGGCAGAGCCGTTGCCGGGATATAAAAAGGTTAATCCTATGGTGTACAGCGGTATCTATCCTGCCGACGGTGCACAGTATGAAGATTTAAAGGACGCATTGTCTAAACTACAGCTTAATGATGCGGCACTGATGTTTGAACCGGAAACATCTGTTGCACTTGGTTTTGGTTTCAGATGCGGATTTTTGGGACTTCTTCATATGGAGATTATACAGGAAAGACTTGAAAGAGAATATAATCTTGACCTTGTAACAACAGCACCGAGCGTTATATATAAGGTTTATAAAACGAACGGTGAAATGGTGTGGGTGGATAACCCTACAAATCTTCCCGATCCTGCAGAGATTGATTATATGGAAGAACCTATGGTCAAGGCTACGATTATGGTACCTAAAGACTATGTCGGCAATGTAATGGAATTATGTCAGGAAAGACGCGGAATATATAAGGATATGACGTATATGGACGCGTCAAGAGCGGAGATATTCTATGAACTTCCGCTTAATGAAATTATATACGATTTCTTTGACGCGTTAAAATCAAGAACTAAAGGTTATGCGTCATTTGACTATGAACTTTGCGGATATACACGCAGTAATCTTGTTAAACTTGATATTCTGCTTAACGGAGAAATGGTTGATGCACTTTCGTTTATTGTTCATAAGGACAGTGCATACTCACGTGGCAGAAAAATGGCTGAAAAACTTAAAGAGGCAATTCCGCGTCAGCTTTTTGAAGTGC
>ENA-OPBM01001452-OPBM01001452.1-human-gut-metagenome-genome-assembly--contig:-NODE-1452-length-13900-cov-3.645359_pt1 | contig 13900 bp, 11 predicted proteins | sample MGYA00241069_ERZ501454 | MGnify/ENA primary metagenome ERZ501454 (study PRJEB25962, sample SAMEA2042625) | human gut metagenome | biome: human gut; feature: human-associated habitat; material: faeces... | reverse complement strand
TCATTCACAAGCAAGTTAATATTTAATTTTGTCTAAATTTTGGGGTTCACTTCACAATACGTCGGATTTTTTAATTTCTATTCTCGCCACATCATTATCCGTTATACCCTCGCCGATATTCGGCACAAATGCCGAATACGCCATATCCACGACAAACAGGACTACAAGTACGACACATATAATCTTCTTAATTTTCATAGGAATTTTGCAAAACAGATGGTCAAGTGACGGTGCTACAAGGTACACCGCCGCACAACCGCCGAGTGCAAACACAGCCAATCCCTCAAGGCAAATTCTGCCTTGAAAATTCATAAAATATCCGCTGTAATCCCACCAACGCATACCCTGAACTTTTTCAAGTATAAGCGATGTAAAATACTCTATTACACCGCACAGCACCATTGACAAAAGGAATGTCAGCCACGGTTTGTTTCTGAATTTTTTTAACACAATCAGTACAACCGTACCGCCTACGCCGTAAATCGGCAGCCACGGTCCGTGTGAAGTACCTCTGTTGATAAATTCACCTCTTGTAAACAGGAACAATAACACTTCCCACAGCCAACCTATCATTGCAAATGTGAAAAATATCAGTATCAATGACGATAATCCGTAATCACGTTCATAATCTTCCTGTATCCACTTCTTGCCCTTAGGCACTGTTATGAAGTATTCATTAATAGGATATATTCCGCTTGTCACTTCACTTTCAAGCAATTTATCGCACAGCTTGTCCGCATTTCCAATATCTCTTTCCTTTGCTTTTTCACGCAACGTCATATAAAGTTCAACTGTCGTCATACGTTTATACGGTTCAAGGAAAAATACACCAAAAATCTGAAGTGTAAGTATATTCAATATATCCCAACCGATAAATGACAAATCAATCAAAAATGCTCTCCACTTATACCCTTTCATCATATCTTCAGAAAGTTTTATAGCCTCTTTTGCACTCAATTCGGGATTTTCCGCAATAATCATCGGTACAAGTTTATATGAATAAATCTTAATAAATCCGCCGACTATCGTTAAGCACCATAAAAGTGAATACACACTTCTTACAAACATCACCCATGCAATATGCAGTGCCTTTTTTATAGACCACGGAAACAATATTCGCGAAATTCTCGTGCCTGTGTAGACTCGAATTTCAAGCAAATACCGATACAGTCCGATAAGCAAAACCTTCGTAAAAAGAATGGCTATAAGCAAATAAATCAACGAGCCGATTGCAATAGTAACACCGGCACTCACTCGGTCGTTAAACACAATTTGATTTATCGAATTTAAAACACCGTAAACAAAGTTACCTGCACCCTCGGTATTCTTCGCAAACACCGACAGTACACCTCTTGTCCAATGCTGTGCTCTTTCACTTTCCTCACCGCTCTTGCCTAAAAAGTTATCGACAACTTCCGTATTCGACATATCGGAATTGTGATTTTCCGCAAAAAGCACCGTTCCGTTAAGCTGGTCGAAATAAGTGTCTTTTAATGTCCTCACTTCTTTTAGCGGGTTAGTAAAGCTGCCCATAACAACGGCCGCGATAAAGCACGTTATAACAATGCCGATATAATTCCGCTTAAAAGTTCCCCTTGCCTTTTTCTTTAAATCCCTTATCTTCCACATATTTACATACCCCATTTTTCGTCTTATATATTTCTTGCAGTATCCGCCACGCATTTTATGTGTGACAAATCAATATCATTTGACAACGTACAATCCGCCCCCAGTATTGTACCTTTTTTTCCGACCGTATTTATAAGTTTTATTGTTTCCGATTTGATTTCATCAAGCGTACCGCTGTATAAAACGCCGTTTTTTCTGTTGTCAAAGCCACCAAGCACGCAATTTGCGTTAAAGAAATCTCTACCCACATTTAAGTCCATATCTTCCACATAAACCGCCCAATTTACTGCCGCTGCTTTATAATTTTTCCATACTTCAACTCTGTTTTTGTCACCGCTCCAACCGCAGCAATGAAGTATATTATATTTACTGATACTGTTGGCATAATCAAGCACCTTTAAATCATACGGCTCTACAAATTTATGATATTCCTCCGAAGTAAATCTAAAAGTTTCCGCGTTTTGCACGCAGTAATAAATACCGTCACAGCCTGCCTCCTGTATAAGGGCTTTCACAAGAGTTATTGCATCTTCAGCAATCACTTCACACGCATATTCAACCGCTAACTAATCTTATATATAATTATATCTCACAAAATATTACCTGTCAAACTTAAATAAATAAAAACAAATTCCAACCGCATCCGCGATAAACCAACCGATCGGAATTGACCACCAAATACCGACTACACCGATAACACGCGACAAAACATACGCAAGCACTACTCTTATTCCCAAAGAAATAACCGTAAGCACAACCGACATACTCGGTTTATTTATAGCTCTGTAATATCCGTAAAGCATAAACAAAATACCTATGCCGATATAGCAAGCACCCTCTATACGCAAATACTGTACACCGATGTTTATAATCTCCGTGCTTTCGGCATTTACAAATATCATCATAAGCGGTTTTGCGAAAATAAACACAATCGCACTGATAAAAATACAGAACAGTACAACACTTTTGAGTGCTTTTTTAATTCCGTCTTTTATTCTGTCATACTTGCCCGCACCGAAATTTTGTGCGATAAAAGTCGAAAACGCATTTCCGAAATCCTGTACAGGCATATATGCAATGGTGTCGATTTTCACAGAAACGGCAAACGCCGCCATAATTTGTGTACCGAAACTGTTTACAATCCCCTGTACCATAAGTATGCCGAAATTCATTACAGACTGTTGCAGACACGTCATTCCCGATAGTATTGCTATGTCGTATGCCGTACGTTTTACAAACTTTGTATCTTCATATTTTAATCGAAGTTCGGGATAACGAATGTACACATATATCATAAGTCCGATACCCGAAATATACTGCGATATTACAGTTGCAATCGCCGCACCGCGTATGCCTTGCTTTAATACCAAAACAAAGTACAAATCAAGACCGATATTAAGTATCACAGATATGCACAAAAACACAAGCGGAATTACGGAATTGCCTATTCCTCGCAGAAGATTAGAAAAATAGTTGTATAGGAATGTCGCGAAAATGCCTACAAATATCCACTTCAAATATTCGCTCATTATACCTTGAATGTCATACGGCACTTGAAGTATTTTCATAATCCGGCCGCAAAGGTAAAATGACGCAAACGTCAGTATGAGTGAAAATATTCCTATCATAACAAACGAAATAAACATTCCGTTTTTCAGTCGTTTTATATTTTTTTCGCCGAATGTTATTGAAAAAAATGCACTGCTGCCAAGACACAATCCCAAAATCACCGATGTTAAAAATGTCATCAGTGAATATGACGAACCGACCGCCGCCAAAGCATTGTCGCCTATGTATTTTCCTACTACCCATGTATCAACTAAGTTGTAAAACTGCTGCATTACGTTACCGAGCATAAGCGGTATCGCAAACGCCCAAAGTTTTTTATTTATGTTTCCTACCGTCAAATCTTGTTTTGATTTCACAATTCAAAACTCCTTCTAAAATTGTAAAAGGCTGTACACAAATACAGCCTTTACACATTATGCGTTTTTGTCATATAAAAATTCAATTTTCTTGCCTTGTTTGCGTTGTTCCACGCAGTCGTCAACAGCCGTTCACCCGATGAACCTCACGCACCGATAGCGTCCGATAAACCTTGCATAACGTTATTTAAAGTTTCATTTCTTTCTCCTTAATACTTTATAAACAGTCAATAATACTATTATAAGTAATGTTAAATATTTTGTCAAGAAAAATAAGATTGTTGGTGATGGTTTAATCTCATAAATTACACCGATTTTTCATATATATGCTATACAGAAAGGTCGGTGGGAGAATGAAAGATTATATCGAAAAACGGGCTGTCGAATTGGCACAGTATATTGTAGAAAATAACGCCACAGTCCGCAAAACTGCCAAAATTTTTAATATCAGTAAATCTACCGTGCACACAGTAGTACCTATCCGTGTCGGTTATGTTGGGTAATGGATTACTAAATTTACACACTGATTTTTTTATAATTTTTGCAAATACTATTGACAAATCAGCGTATTTTGTAATACAATGTAATACAAGAAAGGAAGTGTTTCATATGACTATATCATTAAGATTAAACGACGAAGATACTTTAGTTATAAAAAAATATGCGGAACTGAATAAAATGTCCGTATCGGAGCTTATTCGTCAAACAGTTATGGAACGAATTGAAAACGAATACGACTTAGAGCTTTTTAATAAGGCAATTAACGAATATAAAGATGACCCTGTAACCTATTCACTTGACGAAGTAGAAAAGGAACTCGGATTACTATGATTTATAAAGTCAAATTTACAAAACGAGCATTAAAAGATTTAAAAAAATTAGACCGCCATACTGCTGCACTGATTTTAGGTTGGATAAGAAAAAATCTTGAAAATTGTGAAAATCCTCGTTCGCACGGTAAAGGTTTAACCGCAAACAGAAGTGGCGAATGGCGTTATCGTGTAGGAAATTACCGTATTCTTGCACAAATTGATGATAATAAAATTATTATTCTGTTATTAAACATAGGTCACAGGCGAGATATTTATGATTAAAGATCCCACAATTATGATTGTGGGATTAATTTTTTATTATGTCATTTTCTCCGTCACATTGCTTTCGTATTTCAACTCATTTATAATAATCCGATTCTTTTTTCTTACCACATAATTCATCCAAAAATTAAAATAGCAATTCCATTTTTTTATAATTTGTGTTATAATAAATAATATTTTGATATGTCTAAAAATGCTTACATTTTATCTTGGACTAAGGAGTTTATTGCAATGAGTGAATTTTTTTCTTTGATTTCAAAATACATTTCCATTATTACTAAACAAATTTGTGAAAAATACGGATATGACGAACAAACTGCATTAAAAAGTTTTGCATCATCTGAAACTTGTCGTATGTTAGAAAATCCGGAATTGGAAATGTGGGAATTTTGTCCTGATGTAATCTTTGAAATGTGGGAATGTGAACAAATTACGGGAAATCCACGAAACTCAATTTATATACGAAGTAAATAGTTAATATCATTTAATGACTTTTCATTAAATGATATTAATTTATTCACTTATATCAGGATTAAAAAAATCATTTGAATCAGAATTTTTATAAAATCTGATACTTGCATAATCACTCACATTAACACCCATATTTTTTTTATAAATCTCCCACTGATTATATTCGCCCATGCCGAGATGTTTTAATATATCATCAATATTTTCTCGTGTTTTCGGAACAACACAATCGCTTATATACAACCTTACACGACTATCCTCTACAACATCGGATATTTTCAAAATTCCAAACAGACCTCTCGGGTTAGGATTTTCCCTATCCTTTAAATATGCTTGAAATTTATCTGTTTTCGTATTATATTCCAAATATCCTGTAATGTCTTTATTCCGCCACACTATCTCGTAAATCTCTAACATACTCAATCCTCCACATTATAAAGTCTATAATTTTTTCCCACCAAATATCTTTTAGCTGAATGTTATTTATATCCGCATAAACCAATTCGCTGTATGTTTTCTTTACCGCCATAACCCTATCTTCAACTTGATTTCTTTCAATATTAAGATTAATTGTAGGCACATATATTTTAGACATTTTCTGAAATATTCTTTCCGCCGCATTAAATCTTTCCTCATACAACGGTGCATTACAAAGACAGTATCTATATGCCGATTTAAAATCATTCAACATTCCTTTTATATCATCATAAAGCAAAGAATATCCGTTATCATATATAGGCGACAATTTAAGCTCTCCGTTATCCGACATAAGAAATCCTACGTTACTGTTATGCCTATCCTCATTCATTATAATCAAATCAAATGCCAACAGATTTATTAAATCATTTCCGCACCCGGTGTTTCTGCAAAGCTTTTCAAAATCAATATTGCTTTCATCTTCCGCATATAGACTTGCCAAATATATTAACGTTTTTCTGTTTCTGAAATCGGGAGAACTGCAAACCAACGTTCTGAAATTCTTACCGTATCTAATTCCCTCCATACCAATAAGAATTTGCTCCGCTACATTTAATCCCATTAGCTTGCCTATTTCATAACATAGCACCTCAATAACAGGCTCAATTCCCCACTTTTCAGGAAAATCACGAACCTGTAAACGTCCCGATTTAACAAAATACACTATTCCGTCTTTCTGATATTCTGTTTTTAGTAAATTACCCTTTGAATTACTGTGTATTGAAAAATTGTTTCTTGTAATGCTACTCATTATAATATCCTCCGATATTGATATTATATCAAACTATATAGTGTAAATGGCGAAATAAAATTCTACCGCAAACAAACTAAATATACAACTAATATATCACAATGAAAGATGAATTGCAAATGAAATTGGTTTGACTAATAAATACGTTCAAACGCATAGACGAAGAATTTGCTATTCTAATCTCAAAAATCACGAAATTAAACGGTAAATTATAAACAAGCCGAATTTATCAAATCAAATCGACAAATTCGGCTTATTTTATATGAATGTAGCTTATAAACTAATTACTCACTGATTACAGGTCTCATATTTTCGAACGAATACCAATATGTAATAAGCGAATTTTTACTGCGTTCTGCCTTTTGTGCCTCCGACACCTTTGCAGGTGTGGTTGTTAAATTGACAAGTGTGCCGTTATCGTCATATTCCGCTTCTATTTTAACGCAAGGTTTATTTGTGCTCTCAGTCAGCACTCTTACAAGCTCCGACACTATACCCGGTGCAGTTCCATAGCCGTTAAGCATTAAATCGCCCGCAAGCTGTGATCGTCCCCCGTTGCCGTAATGGTTATGGTCGCCGAAGCAATCCATAATTGCCTTTGCCGCCGCATCCTCGTTTTCATAACCGTTCTTTGCATAATCCGCTACATATTCGTTAAATGCATTGTCAGCGTTAAGTCCTATATCAATAAATCCTAAAATATCAGGATCATCCTTTCTTTCCTCGTAGATAACTCTTATGCCTAAAGAATCATACGCATCCTCTCGACAGCCGTGGAATGTATGTGTTGTTTTATCATATACATATTCGTAGCCTTCAACGCAGCCGTGCGGGGTATAGCTTGTAAGTATTACTTTTGCACCCATTGCAAGACACGCATCAACATAATAGTCAAGCGGAGCCTTAAACTGCGTACCGGACATTCCGCCCGGATTTGTCCCCATATTTCCAATGGTGACAATATCGCCCGGTCTTATGTTTATCAGAATATTATCAAGCCAGCCCTGTGTATAATATGTTTTAAGATTTCTTGAACCCTTACCGTTATTATGATAATCGGCAAGTGCGGTAAACTCGGGATAATTGGCTTGATCACGTGCTAAATTATATGCGTATGAGCCGCTGTTGCCGATAGTTGAATCGCCGACAGACCAAATGTTAGGTTTTTCGGCGGCAGTCTTTTCAACCTTTTCTATTGATATATACGCAACCCTTGCACCTGAGAATTTTAAATCCATTACATCATCCACAACCGGAATATCATATACTTGTTCGGTTATTTCTTCTGTTTTTACAGTATATCCCGTATGTGTTGTCCCCTCTGCGGCAAGAGTTCTTTCATGACCTGACAGTGCTTCACTTACATATTCAGACACCAAATCACCACTAAAAGCAATCTTTACTCTGTAATGTTTTCCTTTTGTAACCTTAGCTTTAAAAGTGAAATCACCCGACAAATAATCAGATTCTGCATTATCAATACTTGGTGTGCCTTCTGCTTTTGCACTTCCCTCTATTCCATAACCGCGTGATACGGTATAAGTTGTTAAAGGATTAATATCCGTATAACCCTCTGTAACACTTTCATCCGCACCACTTCCGAAGTCAAATGATAAACCGTGAACTGTGACCTTAACACTTCTTGATAATATTTTGCCGTCACTGCTTTCTCCTGTGGCTCTTACGGTAAACACACAAGGAACAGCTGCCGATGTAACGCTTATTGTACCCGCTGATGCGTCAAACGATATACCATCGGGAAGATTATATTTATTGACATTATTTTTGTCATATATTCCAAGCGATACATTTCTGTTCAAATCCATACCATCACCGTTGATTACCGCCGCACTGTATTTAGCAGTATTTACTGATTTTTCATCAAGCGGTATTGCAAGGCTTCCTTGTGATGATGTAAACTTTATACTTTCAGCCGAGTCGGTAATATTGAGCTTTATGGTTTTGGTATAGCCGCCGATATTCACCTGAACAGTTGCCTCACCGGCTGATGCACCCTCACCCAGAGTTATTGTTGCTTTGTGAGAATCTACTACATCGGGAGTTATTATAATGTCTTGCATATCATCTTCTAAGATTGACCATTCTGCCGCACCTGTTATATTATATCCTTCTTTGCTTTTTACCGATGCAGATAATGTTGCAGTATCTTTGTTTGGAATTGACAAAGTTTCCTGTGAAATATTGAGTGTATAGGTTGAAATATCCGCAGCCGGATAATATGCTCTATATGCATCAAAATCAACCGTTCCTGTCTGCTTATTTGCAAAACCGATTGAGTAATATGTCGGCTCCGAGTTTTCAGTCCACGCTATGCTATCGGTTTCACCGACAAACTGACCGTTTAAGTCATACACCTTTACAAAACAACTTTCGGTAGTCTTGTCAGCCGACAGTACAATTTTATACCACTTGCCCTTGTTGACTGTAACATCAATATCATTATTTTTTATAGCTATGCCATTTAGCTTTATTGTTGTTCCGTCAAATTCAAGCGTTACAGGCGTTGTATAGCCTTCCTTATCCGTCCAATACGGCTGTTTTGATGTAAGTGTAATACATCCATTGCCATTAAAGCGTATATTCTGCTCAAATATAATTTGTTTTTGCGGTGTATCTATTGAATTTGTGAACATATGTGATTTACTCGATGTTGGGCAATTAATTCTAAGGAATTTGTTATTCTCCTCTTTCATAATAACTGCATCACCGCTATCTGAACCGGACATACCCCAGCCGCCGACCATAATATCGTTACCGCCGTAAGTGTCCTTTAATGTAGTATATCCAACAAGACTGTCGGGATATTCGTCAAAGTCGGATGGGTAGCCTGCTTCAGGCAAGATTTGGTTATCTGCCATGCTCTTATCACCTGTTGCGGCAACATACATTGACGCTTCGATTGTTTCGCCGTTATATGTCACTGTGGCATTTAGCTTACCATAAAAATTAAAATCGCATTGTCTGAGCATAAACAAAACCTCTGTCGCAGTGTTCGTATGCTCGGCAAACTCGCCATAGCTATCGCAATATTTATCAGTATCGTTTACAGTTTTAAAACCGTCTATATCCCACTCAATGTTAAAATCGTCTATTCGGCTGTCTATCGTATCGGCTGTAATAATCGTTCCGTTCTGACCTGTAAGCGTAAGTGTATATTTGTTTTCCGCCGCAATGTCGGGACTATCGCCAAAGGTCATTATTTGATTACCTTTTATTTCAGCAGAAATTATTGGCTCAATATATTCCGTATCTTTTTCATAAATTGCCGTAAATTTTGTATCGGCTGTAATTTTATATTCCTTTAAATCATCAATCAGATTTTCAGTGTCATCATTTACTTGCCACCCCTTAAATATATATCCATAGTTTGTTAAGTCCGGAATATTTAACGGACTTGTATTTTCCTTTACAGTTTCCTCAGATTTTTCTCCCTTTACATCATACGTTACTTTATAGTATGTGTTTCCGGCATCAAGCGAGCTGTCATATGAGCGGACTAAAATATTATCAATACCGAATGTCACAGTATTCTTTCTCGCCTCACAAATCAGTAATTTTCCGATTTTTAATTCTGTCGTACCCATAGGGACCTTGTTATCAAAATATACCGTTTCACCGTCATGACTTGACAATGTGATTGTCACATTATGCTCTGTAAAATCCATAATCGCCTTTGCGTGTGTCCAGCCTGATTTATTCGTCCAATCTGTTGTTGTATATGTTTCCTTAGAACCATCTAAATTATTTATGATGAGTTTATCGCTATTCTTAGGTTGTGTAAATGAAAAGATATAATTATTTCCGCTGTAATTTGCATTGCCTTTAGGGTTGCCTGCTGCAGAATCAAGTAATACAAGCTGATTTATATTTTCATTTCCTGTATTCGTCATATAGAAGTCAAATTCGATAACTGCTTTACCATTTTCCGTTGTCTGAGCGTCAGAATCGAAGGTATAGTATGCATTTCGTGTTCCACTTCCGTTTGTATTTGCAAATTTGAAATACTTATTGATACTGTTGTCTTCATCTGTTGCTATTGACATATCGCCCGGAGCATTTGCAGACGTCCAGCCCATTGTATCCGTTGCACTTTCAAAATCAAGCGAAAAATATTCCGCCGCGTTTGAGGTTATAACAAATGACATTTGCAGTAGAAGCGATATTGCTGTTATCACTCCTAAAATTCTTTTAAGTTTATTTTTCATCACTTTGCCTCCTTAATTGTTATTGAATTATATAACGGCTTCATTCCGTCCTCCCACAAGAACAGCTTGATATATGAGTCAGTATCTGCACTTAAGCTGTCCGTCTTTATCGTGGAAGTGCTGTATGCAGCGATTGTTTCTTTTCTTTGCTTTACAGATTTTAATTTTCCATAGTTATCATACAAAGCCATATACAATGTTAATTCCTTTCTGTCTGCATTGTCGTTTGTATATACTGCCTCGGCATATACCTCTGCGCCGTTAAGCTTATTTACTGCGTTGCCCTGCATATCTTTCAGTGTAATTGAATCTTCAATATGCTCATCCGGAACATTAGTATTTAACCTACCCTCGATAACCGTACCGTCATAATTTCTTGTTAAATACATATCGTCTATCCTTACATAACAGTTTGCCGGTGAGTCTGAGTACAAGCCAATCTCACATTCTCCGTTTTCAATAATAATATCCTTTACAACGACATCTGTCCAATTACTCATTTTTGATTTTAGAGAAGCTGTGTAGTTCTTATTGTTTGTATTTGCATACAATACACATTCATTTTGTCCGCCGCTTGACATAACGCTTGCTCGAAGTGTATATATACCGTTTGGCAAATCTTTAATTGTTTGTTTAAGTCTTGCGGTATAATCTGTGTCTGCACTTTGCTTTGCGGCATAGTTGCCGTAAAAACGTCTTGCTTTTACATTCCCGTTTACCGAACCGTCTGTACTGTCACTGCATTCCCAACCTGTCAATGATTTAACATCAACTCTGTCAGCATCAAATTCATTGTTTGCAATATAATTATTTCCGTCGCCGATTGTCCACTCGCCTGTTTCTGAGTTTAATTTCCATTGACTTAAATCGTTGAAATGAGGAGTATATCCGTCCATTGTCAGTGGAACCCACTGATTATATCCTATACCATGTGTTCCGAAATCACACCAACGGTCACCACAATAAATAACCGTGTCCTGCTTGCTTCCGTGAGGCGTATAGTAAAATCCGGTTTGTGAATTGTGTGCATAGCTATACTTTGCACCCGGCATAATGTACGGAAGATTTGAACTTGATTTTGAAGTATCAATATAATCCGGCTTTAATTTGTAATCGCCGAGTATATCTTTTGATTCAAACACATACACTCTTGAACCACGCCAGCCGTATAAATCTGAACCGGTAAAATAATAATGGTCTTTGTATTTAAACATACAGTCACCCTCTATACCGCCTTTATCTTTTTGTTTTATTGTACCATCTTCATCAAAATATGAACCGGTAGAACCGTTCAGCTCTTTTATATTATCAAAATCAAAATCACAGAAATTCTTAGTTTCATCCATAGGTGCAATATATAAATGTCCTCTGCCGTTCGCGCTTGAACATATCATATAACCTTTGCTGTCTTCATCATAGAACATTGTTAAATCACCTGTATCACCATTTGCGATAACAGGAAGTGACGTTCCACCCCAAAAATATCCCTTTTCTGTTTTAAATGGGCCTTTCGGATTATCCGCACTTGCGATAATCGTTCCGTTAAACTGTGATACAAGAACATATTTATTTGCCTTTTCGTTATATACCACACCGCATCTGCCTGCCCAACCACACCATGATTGACCCAGAGTTTCAAGCGTTGCGACATCGCCTTCATATTTCCAATTTACCAAATCATCTGATGTGTAGCAAGTGTATGCTTCAAAAGCAGGATGCTCAACCGTTTTACCTAAAAGAGGGTCAGTCGCATACGTTACAGCCTCTTTATAGCGAACGCCGTACCAATAATATTTATCATCATTAGGGAATTTGAATATACCACCACCTTGCGAATATAGGATATTTCCGTCTGTATCGGTATAGAAACGGTCGTTTGTTATAAGCTGCTTATCTTCTGTTACTGTTACAGTACATTTCGCTGTTTTGCCATTTGATGTAGTGGCTGTTATTTCCGCTGTGCCGACTTCGCCTGCGACAATAACGCCATCATAAACCTTTGCAATTTTTTCATCACTTGAAGTCCAAGTAATTCTGTCATCCGCGTTTGACGGCTGAATATTTGCATTTACTACGGTTGTTGCACCGAGCTTTGGTAAAGATACATTTTCTTTATCAAGTGAAATGCTTTGAGGTTCAGCCATTTCCGCTACCGTTACATTGCATGAAGCCGTAAGCTTTTCGTTGTCAGCCGCCGCTGCGGTAATTATTGTTTCACCAACGCTTATAGGAGTCACAATACCGTTTGATGAAACAGTTGCTACATTCTCATCTGAGGACGTCCATTTTATTTGTCGTTTAACTGCTGTTTCGGGCAGCAATTTGGCTGTAAGTTCGCCGTTTTTACCGCCCGATAGCAGTGAGAGAGAGGCTTTGTCAATAGTTATATCCTGAGCCGCCTGCAATACAGTAACGGCGCAGTCGGCTTTGAAACTGCTGTCAGCCGTTTTTATAGACACCACTGTTCTGCCTGCCTTTTTCGGTGTAACAAGACCTGTGTCGTCAACGGTGGCTATATCCTCATTTTCGCTTATCCATACAAGGTCACCATCATTTATTCCCTCTCCGAAAATAGAGTAGGTAAGTCTTTGAGGCTCGCCGGAGGTAGATAGAATAAGCTCGTTTTTATCAAGTGCAACGCCGCCGTCATACATTGTAAGTGCGAGCGTCGCGGTTTTCGGGTCTATGTCAAGCGTCTGTGACGAGTTTGAAAACGCGAATTGTACTTTGCTTTCCACATCTGTTTTTACCTTGCCTTTTACATATTCACGAATTGTTTCGGTTGATATTTGGTCCGTGCGCGTTTCGCCCTGTTTAACCCCCTCCGCCTGATACATACTTTTGTCAAGTGAAATCGCCTTTATTTCGGAAGCCGTTGTATCGGCGTTTATTGTGATGTCGGCTGGATATATATCATATGTTCTGCCACCGCTTCTTGACGAGCCGTTATGTACGCTTACGGTAAGTGTGGCGGATTTTATGCGTTTCGCTTCTGCCGCAGGAACGGTAAATTCAAGAACGCCCACTCCGCCCCAAGAATTTGATTTGGTATTCCAGTTAATATTTGAAATATCCTCCTTGCCCGCATAGTTCACTATCGTCTGCGTAACATTTCCGTCACCGTCCGTCAAGTATGACGCGCTTTGCGTACAGGCAATCGGTGTCATTTCCTCGTCAGCGCTGACAACTGCTGTGGTAAATGACGATACGATAATAGCAAATACGCTCATTACACTTATCAATTTTTTCAATATCATTTTCCTACCTCCGTTAAAATATTATTTTTATTATAGTATTTGAGACAAAAGGAGAGTATTAACATGAAGAAGT
>ENA-OPBM01001443-OPBM01001443.1-human-gut-metagenome-genome-assembly--contig:-NODE-1443-length-13963-cov-14.869500_pt1 | contig 13963 bp, 11 predicted proteins | sample MGYA00241069_ERZ501454 | MGnify/ENA primary metagenome ERZ501454 (study PRJEB25962, sample SAMEA2042625) | human gut metagenome | biome: human gut; feature: human-associated habitat; material: faeces... | reverse complement strand
ATGGATGGAGCTCTTTTCAATTAGAATACAGCGCACTTTTCAATTAGTATCTACATGCCACTGATGGTCTGACCGTCTGTGCCTTTCGTCATGTTGCCCGTTTTATGGGACATCATCTGATATGCATCCGCATACAGATTCTCGTTGAACAGCAATCGGTAAAGCCGTTCAAACTTGTAGTTCGGGTTTTGGCTGTGCCCAGCCAGACTGTTTAATACATTCTCAGAATTTCTCATAATGTCTCACACATCATTCGTTAAACATATTAAAATAATAAACACTGTCTTCCTTCGCCATGTACGAGGCTTTCCCTCGCTCGGACTACTACGAAGACTCTGTTACCTTGCCGAATATTCAGGGAACTATATTCCCATAGCCCACCTCTGTAGGCGTTTCGGTTTAGGTAATCCCCATTTAGACATATAGCAACATAGCATGATAGATTGTCGGATGCGACGTTCGCCCTTTTCCGCTTATCGCGGCTGACCTGCAATCGGTTTTCGGCTCTCATGCCCGAAGTAGGTAGGCAGAAGTATTGCAGAACGACCGTATTAACTATCTTCGGTCGATGCTTACCATTTAGCGTCTCGGACTGTCGTTCAAACAGTGTAGTCTTCATCCTCATATCTATCGTTTCATTTAGACATTCAGTAGCAGCACGATAGTTAGCTGACTTATGCCGTTTCCAACATGCGACACTCCCCACCGCCTTTCGGCTAAGTGGATAAGTTGGCTAATGACCGGCGTTGAAAACCCTTGCCGGGTAGGTTGCTAATCCTACATTTACTATATGCCCTTATGGGCGCAGCACCTCGTGGTCGCAGATTCCGCCGCCGTTCTGTTTGAGCATCCAGACGCAATCCATCTGCGACGGGTAAACACTTTGAATACCCCGGCTTGCCAATCCTTTCAGATTGAGGTCGGGAAAGGTCTGGTGCGAGCCGTCGTACTTCGGGCGCACGAAACAGTTGAACTTGCGGTTATACATCGTCGTGAGCCGTTCCTTGAACTGCGGCGACTGCTCTTCCAGCCATTCCGAGAACCCGTTGCGGATTTCGTCAATCTTGGCGTTGGCGAGCTGTATGCCCTCGCTGTCGCGCACCTTGATGTCATTGCCATGCTCGTCCTTGCCGATGGACTTCATCATGTCGGGACAGGTATTGTGCAGGGCGTGTTTCAACAGGTGCATACCGTCATAGTTCCGGTAATAGCCCTTCACTAAAAACTCGTCCGTGATTTTCATGGTGCGGTAGCCGCACGCCACCGAAAACTCGTCCATGCTTGCGGAGTAGGCGATTTTCACGTCCGTGTCGAAAAGATGGCTCATGTAGGCGGCATACACGCCCGTCGGAATCCAGCGTTCCCCGAAGTTGAAGTCGAGGTCCTCAAAGGCGATGCGCTGCGGCTCGGCTTCTTTCAGAGCCTCCAACGCCTCCTTAACCTCCGGCAGCCGTTCACTTTCGGGATTGCCGCCCATCCATGCCTCAATCCGTTCCGCCTTCTCTATCACGTTTCCGGCAATGAACCTGTCCTTTATCTCGTAACAGGTTACAAGCGGGTTGTAGAAGATACGTCCTTTGAGGGCGTCAAGCAGCCCCTCCTCCGTGCTGTCGGTTATCTCCCGCATGTAGCCGAGATTGACCGTGCCGAACTTGTTGAGCGACGCGGAGAGTGCCTCTTCGGGAGTGCTTACGTTGGCATGGCTCTCCACCGAGAAGGAAACGGGACGGTCGAAGATGTCCGCCTTGACGAACCTGCCGTCCTCCGCACATTCCAGCGAAAGGATGTCGCGCCCTCCGGCATCCATCATCACTAACTTCACGTTCTGTCTGGCGTTGAGGTTGCCGTAGCGCATGACAAACTCGTCGTAGCAGGTGTTCAGGTGTTCACGCCACACGGGATTTGCCTCGCGCCTGTTCGTTTCATAGCGGTACAGCCGCTCGTATGCGTCACGGAGCGACACATACAGCAACGCCTTCTCCTTCTGGAAGCCCGTCAGCCCGAGCGGATGGAATGTCGCGCCGTAGGGCGTGATGTCCTTAAGATAACCGATGTCACGCGCCCTGCTTGCCACCAGCGAGCCTTCACGCAGGTGCATTTCTGGCGTGCGGTGGTAGGGGCGCGGCGTAAGGTCGGGGGCTTCCTCCTTCGGCTTTTCCGGTTCAAATTCAGGGAAAAGTGAAGTGGCTGCCTGCTCACTTGGGCTATTGTCCGTAACGGGAACGGGAGTTGCCTCCGGCTGTGCTTCGGGTTGTTGTGCCGTTTCCTTCTCCGGTTTGTTATCAAACGAAGGCACAAAGGCAGGATTCAGCGTGTCCTTGACACCCGACTTTTTCAGTTGTTCCTGTCTGTGCCGTTCCGCTTCAAGACGTAGGACCTTGCGCCGCTCCGGCGTCAGGCTCATCATCGTTTCATAGAAGCCGTTGATGGGCGGATTGGTGTCCCAGTCCAGCGTGGCGTAAATATCGTCAGGGTCACTTTGTTTGACGATATTATCCGGCTTTGCCTCCTTGCTTCCGGTTGCAGGCTTGACGGTTTCAACGGGAGGCGCGGCGGTAACCTGCGGTTTCGGTTTGGGGACGGCGCGTTTTGCCGTGCTTTCCTTTTTCGACGCCTTTTTCTTATTGGGGGATTCCGGCTTGCGGACTTCCTCCGTCATTCCCCAGAGGTCGAGCAGGGAGAGCTGCACGCCCGCCTGATAATTCGGTTTGCGGGGCTCTATCTCCGGCTTTTCCTCTATCGGTTGCGGTTTTTCGGTTCGGGCTTCTTCCGTCCGTGCCGTAATTGTCGCTTCCGGCTTCATGGCAGGCTGTTCCGGCTTGGTTTCAACGGCAACCGCTTTTCGCTTCACCGCTTGCCCGATTGCGCCCGAATACAGGCGCATGGCAAGCCTCATGTGGCAGTCCTCGTCAAGCATACGGCGCAGGTCCTCCGCGATGCCTGCCGTCTTGCCCTCGTGCGTATAGACCATAGCGGGCTTGCCGTAAGGGTCGGTGTCGAGTTTTGCGGTCGTATGCACGATACGTTCGGGATGGCTGATGAAATAGGCGTTGTCCGTCAGGTTTGTCTTCGTGTCCGTCTGTATCACGGTCATCAGCCGTTCGTCCTGCGACAGTTCCGTCTTGCGCAGGTTCTTTTGCAGTACGATAAGGTCGCTGCCCACCTCTGTCCCCGCATTGTCCGAAAACAGGTTGTTGGGCAGGCGGATTGCCGATACCAGATTCGCCTGACGGAACAGCTCGTCGCGCACGGAGGTCTTGGAGCTGTTCAATACCCCCTGCGAGGTGATGAACGCCACGATGCCGCCGTCGCGCACTGTGTCCAGCCCTTTCAGGAAAAAATAGTTGTGGATGGCTTTTTGCGCCGAACGCCTGCCGAAAGATTCGCTCCTTTGAAACCCGGCGTCGAACACGGCTATGTCACCGAACGGGATGTTGGACACCGCCAAGTCGAAATAGTTGTTGAACGGCTTTTCGATTTTCTCAAAACCGTCTATGCGCATCTTTTTGTCGGGGTGGAGCTGCCGCAGGATAGTACCCGTGAGGAGGTCTTTCTCAAACGCCATCACATCCGCATCGGGACTGTGCCGCAGCACGGCGTCCACGAACACGCCGACACCCGCCGACGGTTCCAGCACGCGGGCTGGACGGACACTGTAATCCGCCAGCACATCGGCTATGGTGTCGGTTATCTCTTTCGGGGTGTAGAAGGCTGTCAGCACGGACGCTTTCAGCGAGTCCACATACCGCTTGTACTGCGTATCGTCCTTGCTGTTCCCGCGTACCAGCCTGTGCAGTTCCGCAGTAGGGGCAAACAGTTCGAGGTCGGATTTCGCCCAGTGGACGGCGTCCGTCAGTTCCCTTGCCGGGTTCAGGATACATTTCAGCCCGCCGAAACCGCAATACTTTTGAAGTACCGCACGTTCTTCGGGGGTCGCCGCTCTCCGTTCCCTGTCAAGGATGAATGCCGTCCGTATCGCCTCGATATTGTCCCGCAGCCGTTGTTTGCGGTTAAACGCCATACTCGTCGATATAAAGGACGACAGCCCCCGTCAGCTCCGTATAGAGCAGGTCATGTTCGGGCGACAGGGCGAAGTTGTCGTCCGAAAGGTCATAGACGGAGAATACGTTTCCGACAAGCGGAAGCAGTTTCCGGGTAAAGGATTCACGCTCCGCTTCCGGCACATCGTCGGCAAACTCGTTTTCCACGACTTCGCGCAGGATGGCGTACTTGGAGTAGCGAAGTCCCTCCGTCAGCGTGCGCATCGCCAGTTCCTGCGCACCAGCAGCAGGATAGCCTTCGAGCATTGCCCGTTCATACGTTCCGGCGGCACGGTCGGCGCGTTCACGGATGAAGGCTTCGTCGGTCGCCTGTTCAAACCTGTTTGTTCTGAGATAGTCCAGCAGGTACAGACCGTAGTAGGAAAAGTCGGTCTGACCCTCGTTTTTCTTCTTGTTGTTCATTACTTTGGAATTTAGTGGATTGATAATGACATGGATAATCGTCTGAAAAGGAGAAAGAAAAGGCACTCGGTATCCCTCCGAGTGCCACCACTAAATCCAAAGTATGAGTGTAATCCGGTATCGAAGAACAATTCATTACTCTGAACCAGTGGCAAAGTTAGAGATTATTTTCTTCTTTTCGCAGAGGTCGCTTTACTTTTCCTTTCAGGGAACACGAAAACCGTGTTATAATCCCCGTCAAAGGCGACTACGGCATCGAAGCTCTTGCCCTGCTTGCTCTTGAAACCTTTGAGCAGCTTCGTGTGCCCGTCGGTGAGCAGGTCTTTGATCTCGTCATCGGTGAGGGTGCGGTTCGCCTTCAGGCGGAACACGGGCAGCCCGCACTCCGCGTTGTCGCAGCGGACAACCTTGCCGTAGAACTGCATCGTGCCGGTTCCGCACTTGGGACACTTGCAGCCGGAATCCCTGCGGGCGAACAGCTTGTCGCACGAGAGCAGTTCGGAAGTGATTTCACGTGTGTAAGCCTCTATCTCCTTGCGGAAGGTGTCGGCAGGCAGCTCACCGCGCTCTATGCGTGCCAGATTCTTCTCCCATTCGCCCGTCATGGCGACGTCGGCGATGCGCATCGTCTTCACGACCGAATGGAGGGCAAGCCCTTTTTCAGTCGGCACAAGCGACTTCTTGCAGCGTTCCATGTAGCCGCGCTTGAAGAGCGTTTCGATGATGGCTGCGCGGGTGGCGGGCGTGCCGATGCCGCAGTCCTTCAAAGCCTGACGCAGCGCGTCGTCCTCTATCTCCTTGCCTGCCGTTTCCATAGCGGACAGCAGGGTGGCTTCGGTATGCAGCGGCTTGGGCTTGGTCTTGCCCTCCGTGATGGAGCAGCCTTTCAGCGGCAGCGTGTCGCCTTCCCGCCAGCCGGGGATAGCGGTTTCCTCCTTGTCTTCCACGCCATAGACGGCACGCCACCCGGCTTGCCTGATGATGCAGCCTTTTGCCACGAACTCCACTCCGGCACATTCCGCCGTGACGGTGGCGGTGTCCTTGACGCATTTTTCGGAGAAAGCCTCGATCATGCGCCCGGCAATCATCTGATAGACGGTATTGTCTTCTTTGGAGAGGAACAGCGGCTTCTCGCCCGTGACGAGCAGGGCATGGTGGTCCGTCACCTTGCCGCCGTCCACGCTGCGGCGTGTCGGCACTGCCTTCGGATTGACTTTTTCTTTCCATTCGGGCAGGCTGCCGATGAAGGCGAGCAGCTTGGGGATTTCGGCGAACACGTCTTCGGGGATGTAGCGGCTGCCGGTTCTCGGATAGGTGACAAGTTTCTTTTCATAGAGCTTCTGCGCGATTTCAAGCGTATGTTCGGCGGTGAAGCCGTGCTTGGCGTTCGCTTCCTTCTGGAGCGTGGTCAGGTCGTAGAGAAGTGGTGTTTCCTCCGTCTTCTCCTTGCGCTCGGCTTTCGTGACGGTGGCTGTGCCTGCTTCCTTTACCTTATTATATAGCGTTGTGGCAGGTTCTTTCTCTTTCCATTTCTCGGAAGAGGAGAACTTCACCACTCCTTCGTCGCAACCGTCTGTTGCGATATGGAGCTGCCAGAAGGCTTCGGGCGTGAAGCGGCGGTTCTCCCAATAGCGTGCGCACACCATCGCCAGCGTGGGTGTCTGCACCCGCCCGACGGAATATGTGCCGTGTCCGGCGGCGGTGGAGAGTGCCTGCGTGCCGTTGATGCCCACGAGCCAGTCGGATTCGCTCCGCGCTTTGGCGGCAAGGTAGAGGTTGTCGTATTTGTCGCCCGCTTCGAGGTTGCGCAGTCCCTCGCGGATAGCCTTGTCGGTGAGCGAGCTTATCCAGAGGCGCACGAAAGGCGTGGTGCATCCGGTGTAATGGTAGAGGTAGCGGAAGATAAGCTCCCCTTCGCGTCCGGCATCGGTCGCCACGATGATCTGTTCGCTTTCCTTGAATAGCCGGGTGACGGTCTTGATCTGCGACACCACGCCGCTGTCGGGCTTGTAGCCCTTGTCCGTCTTTACCTGACGGGGGACGAGCGTGAAGGTATCCGGTATGACGGGCAGGTTGTCGCGGACGAAGCCGCGTATGCCGTAGCCGTCGGGCATGGCAAGCTGGACGAGGTGTCCGAACGCCCATGTCACGGCGTAGCCGCCTCCCTCGAAATATCCTTCCTCTCTCTTTGTAGCTCCGACGATGCGGGCGATCTCACGTGCCACGGATGGCTTTTCAGCAATGATTGTCTTCATATTCTTCTGTCGTTTTGAATTTTACAAATGTTACTTCGGATTTAGTGGCGGACACCGGATTACATCTTCATGCCCTTGTTGTTTTTCTTCTGCGGCTTCTCCTGCTGCTGTTGCTGTGCGGTGTCCTTCGGGGCGGTCTGTCCCTTCCGCAACGGCCCCTTCAGGTTCTTGGTAGCCTCGTTGGTCTTGCCCTCGCTGTTCACCGCCACCTGCGTGCGGCTCTCGTTGGACGGGGCGACCTTCTGAGCGTTGTCGGGGTTGGTGTCGTAGCGGTACGGGCGTCCCTTCTCCGGATTGAACCTGATGTACATCGTGGCGTGGAAGCCCTGCTTGTCGGTCACGTTCTCCAGTTTCACGGCTTTGCCAGCCACGTAGTCGGCTTTCTGCTGCTCGGTGAAGTCCACGCCGCTCCATTTGCTGATGGGGCGGATGCTGCCGTCGGCGTTCGTCCACGTGTTGCGGCGTTGCTCCTTGTTCGTGTTGGCTGTGTTTTCCGTACCCTGCGCCTGTCCCTGTGCGGGGTTGTTCTTGGCTTCCTGTGCTTGTGCGGCACGTGGCGACCTGCCGGTTCCCGGCACGAACTCCACGCCGCGCTGCTCCACGTTCACTTGCAGGGTGGTGACGAACTTCCTGCCGTCCTTGCGCTCGATGAGCTTGTCGCGCACGGGCAGCCCGGCACGCAGCATGTCCTGCTCCTGCTTGGTGATTTCCGTTTTGCCGATGCGCTCCGGTATGCGCACCTTGTTTGCCGGGACATCCGTGATTTCGTTCGTCTTGCGGTCGATGCTGACGAACGAGGGGATGATCTCGCCCGTTTCCCTGTCCACGAGGTCCACGACCCTGCCGAGGTTGCCCGTTTCGCGCAGGTTCTTCCGGTCGTCGTCGGAGAACTTGTGTTCCTTGTACTCGTCGAGCTTCTGCTCCTTGCGGATGAAGTGCGGCACAAGGCTGACGTTGCCCTCGCCGTCCTTCTTGAAGGAGAGGCGGGCGTCCAGCTCGAAAGCCTCTCCGCCGAAATTGGGCGACACCCTCACCAAGTCGGACTTGCCGTAGTTGAGCATCCTGTCAAGGTCGCCCGACTTTTCAAGGTCGTCGCGCTTCACGCCCCATTTCTCCTCCAACTCCTGCCAGTTGATCTTGCTCTCGTCGATGGGCTGGTAGCCCCGGTTGCCCTGCGTCTGCTGCGGGCTTTCCTGATTCTGTTCGTTTTTCTGTTCCATTTCTTCCTGTTCTTTAGGTTCGTCATCTTGTTTCTGTTCCGGTTGTTCCTGCTTTTCGGCGGACTGCTCCTCCTGTACTTTCTTTTCGTAGCCGGAGGTGTCCACCTTGTGGGGCGCAAGCATCTCCTTGTTGCCGTCGGGGTCTTTCAGCAAGTCCTTGATAACCTCCAGCAGCTTGTCGGCTTGATCCGCCGCGACACGGTAGAAACCGAAGCGGCTGGGTTCCTTGCACTGCCGGAAGAAGTTCTTGAAAAAGTTGTCCAGCACGTCGCCGTGCCGGTCGAATTGCAGGAAACTCTGCGCGTTCTCCGCTTTCGCGGGAATGCGCTTGGGGAAGCCGTCGGCGTTCAGCCCGGCTACCACGCTGATTTCGCCCGTCCTCTCGTCACGGACAACCAGCACGTCCTTTTCGTCTTTTTTCTTTGCCATCTGAAAAATGTTTTAATGGTTATTTTTGAAAGAAATTATGGATACGAGCCTTGTAGAAGGCTATATCTTCCTTGCGGAAGTCCTTTACATGTTCGGAGAGGAACGTCAGCACGTCCGCCTCGCTGTAATAGGTCTTTTTGCCGAGCGTCTTGTAGGGCAGCGCGCCGATGCTGCGGTAGCGTTGCAGGGTGCGCTTGCTGATCTGGAGCAGCATGCACAGGTCTTGGTTGTCGAAAAGCCTGATCCCGTCCATCGGGTTCGGGGCTTTGCCGGACGGCTGCATGGAGAGCAGCATCTCGTCCTGACGGTCGAGCCGTTCCATCACCTTCTGCATCCAGCTCTCGAAATTGTTGCGGGTAAGCAGTTCCATGTCCTACGTCCTCCTTCCTTTGGGTTTGCCGCCCGTGCGCAGCGTGTGGTTGCGTTTCAACTCTTCCGGTGTCGCGGCATCACCCGTGACGGTGCTGTCTTCGAGCAGACGGTCGATTTCCGACTGCCGGTAGCGGCACTTGCCGCGCAGCACGACATAGGCGATGCGCTGTTCGCTGCGCATGCGCTGGAGGGTGCGGCAACTCACGTTCAGCAGGTGCGCCGCCTCGCGGGTGGTGAGCAGCCTGTCGGGGGATTCTTCCTTCCTCACGCCGGAAACGGCACGCACGTGTGCCGCTATCTCGGCTATCTGTTCCGTCAATGCGGTGAAGGCGGAACTTTCCATCGTTATCACTTTCATATTCAGTCCTTTCTTTTGGTTTATGCGGCAAAATTCGGCAATAAACCAAAGGGGCTTTAACAGCTCACTACGTGGCTCACGTAAGATTTTTACGGATAATGGCTCCATTACCCGGACAGACGGCGCAACAAGCTGCCTTTTAGCGGGAAACGGCACGTGTTCATGGCGGCTTCGTTACCTTTGCGGCAAACTCTGAAATGTTTTGCTTATGGAAATAGTATCTATCGAGAAAAAGACCTTCGAGATGATGGTGGCGTCCTTCAACGCCCTCGCGGAGAAGGTAGCCGCCCTGAGGCGCAGGAGCGACGGCGGGCGGCTGGAAAGATGGCTCACGGGCGAGGAGGTCTGCGGGCAGTTGAGAATCAGCCCGCGCACGTTGCAGACCTTGCGTGACAAGCGGCTTATCGGCTACTCGCAGATAAACCGCAGGTTCTATTACAAGCCGGAAGAAGTCAGGAGACTGATTCCGCTTATCGGTACGCTCTATCCCGGCGGCAGATAATCTTATTATTCACCCACTGAATCCAAAGTTATGATGAACGAGAACAACGATGTTTTTACACTGGAGGACGAGCCGCTTGCCACAGTGGTGCAGAATATGCGCAAAGGCTCTAAATGGCTCTCCGCATTTTTGGAAAGTTACCGTCCGCCGCTGGACGGGGAACGTTACCTGACGGACAGGGAGGTGGCGGACTTGCTCCGTGTCAGCCGCCGCACCTTGCAGGAGTACCGCAACAACAGGGTGCTGCCCTTTATCCTTTTGGGAGGGAAGGTGCTTTACCCCGAATCCGGGTTGCGTAAGCTGTTAGAGGTGAACTACCGCAAGCCGCTGGAATAATGTTCTGGCATTCCGGAATAAAATGCGTACCTTTGTAGTTAAAAATGAAATACCATTATGCTTCGGAGTGAATTTGCAAAATTGTTAGAATCCACAATAATTCCTGAAGGAATAGAGCAAGAGGACATAAAATCTCGAATCTATCCAATAAGTGCAGCATTGATGTCAATGTTGCCGCAAAAACTGTATAGATATAGGAGTTGTTCAACATTAAACCTTGATGCTTTTGATAAGGATTTGGTTTATGCTGTTACTGCTGATAAGTTTAATGACCCCTATGACACTCTTGTTTATTATAGTTTGGATAATATTCAAGAGCAAATGAGAGCCTGTTGTACAGAAGAATTTCTTGAACAATTCAAACAGATACTTGAAAATAAAGATTTTGATTTTCCTCCAAGTGTAATCCAATTTTTCGGAAAAAACAATTTGGCAGGTTTTAAAAAACAGGTAATATCATGTAATGGTATAAATCCATTGAGATTAGCTCTTTTTAGTGCTGCAATGGAAAACATATTGAAAGAAATCCTATTAAAAATGGGGGATACATTAAAGATCGTATCTACGATAGCATGTTTAAGCGAAAACATAGATTCTGTTATAATGTGGAGCCACTATGCCCAAAATCATGAAGGGTTTGCATTGGAATATGATTTAAGGTTCTTATTAGAACAAGGAGAAATGAATTGTTGTATTTTGCCTGTTATATATGATAACGACCGTTTTGATGCAAATAGCTTTATTCAATGGTATATAGCAAAGAGTTTGGGGCTGGATGTTAAAAATATAGATTCACTATCACATTTGAAAATGGCTATTCACAAATCCACACAGTGGGAATATGAAAATGAATGGCGTATTATTCATTCCGAGAAACAACCTGCCACACATTCTCGTGCAACAAGCCTGAAAATTGTTCCTAAAGCAATCTATTATGGAGAGAGAATTTCAAATATCAACAAGAAAATATTGCATTATATAGCACAAGAAAAAGGAATTGCGGAATTTGATATGTACATTGATTGTGGCTCATTAAAGTATGAGATGTTATATAAGCCATCTCAATTTTGATACCTCATATTCTTTAACAAATAATTCGTATATTCCAAATTGACTATCTTAAAGTTAAAACGGACAGCTTGATGGTTGTCCGTTTTTAATTGATTGTCATCGTCTTTTCAGCAGTAACCGCCTTTTCCGCTATGTACGAATACCATGTAGGCGATATGCTTGTCTTTTGCGAGTGCCTTGTCCATCAGCCAGCGGCGGAAAAGATGGGCGTGGTAGGTGTTCAGCCGAAAGGCGACAGGGATGATGATTTCCAGCGAATACACGTCGGCTGAAAGCCCGTTTTCAAGCCGCATGTAGCGGCACACCTCGTAGTCGTTCAGCACGTCCGGCTTGCGGACGGCTCTGATGGCGGCGTTCACTGCCGGGACGCCCGTGTGGAACAGTCCGGCGATTTCTGTGGCGGTCATCCATATCTCGTTACCGGTTACGCTGACCGTGTTGTCCTCTATGATAATTATATCACGTTTCATGGCTTCTCTGTTTTAGATGGTGCAACCTGCAAATTCCTCGATGCCGTTCAACCTTGCGGCAAGGTTCTCCATGTCTTGGTTGAGCTTCTCTTTGGTGATTTTCGCGTATATCTGTGTAGTCTTGATAACACATTTGCAGGTACAACTATTATTACTATCTTTGCACCAACTTAATAATCAAGAATATGAGAGGTGCAATCTATTCACGTGTTTCTACCTTAGACCAAGATTACAACAGGCAGACCAACGAATTAAAGGAATATGCCAAATATATGGGCATAGAGATAACCCATGTCTTTGAAGAAAAGGAAAGCGGGTTTAATGATGACAGACCAGAGTTTGCCAAGTTAAAGGAACTAACCAAAGACGATATTGATATAGTCTTGATTTGGGAATTGTCAAGACTTAGCAGGAGGTCGCTCTATCTCCAACAGCAGATTGAACATTTTACAAAGAAAGGAATATGCGTCTATGCCAAAAAAGAGAATCTTAGAACATTGGATGAGAATGGAGAGGAGGACAGGAACACTAAATTTATAATTGGCATAATCGCCATGATTGCAGAGCAGGAAGTGACTACCTTCAAAGCACGAAGCATTTCCTCCAAGAAGAACAAGATTCTTAAAGAGGGGAACAGCTACACATACAAAGCTCCCTATGGCTATGATTACAGCACAGAGACCAAACGGTTAAGCATCAACGAGGAAGAAGCCAAGACGGTCAGACGGGTTATAGAACTCTCCGCTAACGGTTATTCAAGTGCAAGGATAGCCCTCATGCTGAATGCTGAGAACATACCTACAAGGAGCAAGACCAAAATGTGGACTATGGGAACAATCAACTCCATGCTGGCTAATCCTGTCTATAAGGGAGAAGCTGAATATATGCTTAAAGGCACTGAGCCAAAGAAAGGCAAGAGATACAAGAGACCTATTGAGGTTGCCATTGTCAAAACTCCTGCCATTGTCTCCGCTGAATTATACGACCTGTCAAGGGAGAAGATGAAAGGGAGGGCATTCAGAAGCAAGAGCATAGGTGTCAAGCACTTCCAATTACTAAGAGGGCTGATTTATTGTCCTTACTGTAAGATTAAATATACCTATGAGGGTGGCAGGGACTTATATGTCTGCCATGACAAGCACATGAAATCCAAGAACAAGCCAGCCTGTTTCAGTAAGGCTATCAAGGCTACAAGGATAGAGAAGATTGTTTGGGAATTGGTAAAGCTGCTGTTCTCACAGGAATTAGCCACAGGCAAAGCCCAAGAGCGAGAAGAACCATTAAGACAGGAGATTGAAGCCCACAAGAAGCTGCTCATGGGAATAGAAGAAAAGTTGAACGATTTGACAGCACAAGCCAATGCCATAGTAAACGCAGCGATTGACATCAAGCGTGAAATGCCCAATATGCCAGATTTATATATCAACAAGATAAGGGAAGCTGCATCTTTGGACAAGGAATCCAAGAAGTACCAATATGAGAAGGACAGATTGAACAAACTTATCCTGTCCTGTGAGGACAAGATTAAGGCTATCAATTCATTATCCAACGAGAAAGTTCTTGTAGATAGCATTACTGATGATATGGAACGCTACGAGTTGATTCACAAGGTTATTGACCACATGATTATATATGGTGAAGATTCTGCATATTCTTTGGTGGTGGTAACTTTCAAGACAGGACAGGAGGTTTACATTGGCTACAAGTCCAAAGGTTATCAATACTATACGATATTCTATCCAACACAAAGTGTTTGGGTTGATACAGAGAAGCGATTGGGCTGCATAATGACAATGAAAGCCCCCAAGTCTTTAGAACTCTCGTTGGAAACCGTCACTAAAGAATATTCCATTACAGACTTTGTAAAGATGTTTGATACGCCCAAGAATAGGCGTTATTATGAGAACCACTAAATCACTTATATAGTTGTTGAACCAAATAAATTACAGATAATGAAACCAATAGATAAGTTTACTAACATAGATGCAGTTTACCCTACAACTGACGCAAGGGAGGAAGATATAATATTAGATTATGTTTGGGACTTTGCCCTGCTGATACACCCAGCAGAACCTAAGATTATAGATGAAAGGTTTGCATTGGAGGGCACTCATGCCATATCCACCTTTAAGAAAAGATACAACGAACGGCTGATTAAAATGCCTCTTACCTATAAGGATTATAAGAATGATATAGAAATCAAGAAAGCCATATCCGCTTTACAGTTGGATATTGATAAGTTTTGGTTTGCCATACTGTTTATATGGGACTATGTGGATGGTGAGTGCTGGCAAACATTTGAACGTGGCGATTATCCTGCCAATGAAGTTAGCAAGCTGCTTCAAACCATAGCCCAATATGAAGAGAATCCCAATGCCAACCCATTGACTGAACACATCACTTTTAAGGAAGAACTGTCTTTGTCCTTGCAAGTAAACGGTAAATCCATACATACCATAGAGACAGCCAATGCCATCAAGTTTATCC
>ENA-OPBM01001433-OPBM01001433.1-human-gut-metagenome-genome-assembly--contig:-NODE-1433-length-14041-cov-4.346990_pt1 | contig 14041 bp, 6 predicted proteins | sample MGYA00241069_ERZ501454 | MGnify/ENA primary metagenome ERZ501454 (study PRJEB25962, sample SAMEA2042625) | human gut metagenome | biome: human gut; feature: human-associated habitat; material: faeces... | reverse complement strand
CTCATTCACAAGCAAGTTAATATTTAATTTTGTCTAAATTTTGGGGTTCACTTCACTTCAATACGACCGTTCTTTTATTACTTTATAAATTATTTAGTTGCAGATGTTGCTGCAGGTGCTTTTACCAATACATTATCAATCTGCATTCCTGCATAATATCTCTTTGTATTAAATTGCATACCTGCAAGACCTGCATTGCTTACTGTGCCGGCAAATTCGCCTGTCGTAGCTGTATCATTTGCATATGTTACACCGTCAACAACTGCATCACCACCGGCTTTTGGTGCTATTGTAACCTTTACACCTGTTTCAACCTTTTCTATTGTGTAGTGATAGAATACACCCTTTTCAAGTGTAACGTCATCTGTTCCGTTTACAGTCCATGTTGTAGTATTAGCTGTTTTCAACTGTAATACAAGTGCATATTTTCCTGAATCTTTTGCTTTAACCGCAAATCCTGATAATTGATTAGTTCCACCTGTTAAAGCCAAATCAAATTCAGCAATATAATCTTTATCTGCGTCAACTTGAACAGCATTACTACTGATAGTTGTACCATTACTACCACCTGAAATCGCACTTACATCTGTATACTTATCGTCATCACCGGCAATAGATACAGTATATCTACCTGTACTGCCCGATTTCCAATCACTTTCTGTTGCATTGTTATAATCATTCTGATAATAGATACCTGTATAATTAAATATAGCAATAAGTTTTGTATTAACAGTTAAATCAAATGAATATTGAGCATCTGTGCTTACATATGTTCCTGCTATTACATTTTCATATGATGTTGCCCAGCCTACAAATTCATAAAGAGCCGCAGGAGTAGCTGTTGCAACAATCTTCTTACCCTTATTCAACTGAGTATCTGTACTTGCAACACCGTTTACAGTATATGCAACTGTACCTTGTTTATCGTCTTGAGAAGTAATGCTTAGGTTAAGTTTTTCAGCAGCAATAACTTTCAAATCAGCAGTTGATGAAACTGTTGTTCCGTTTACTGTAGCTTTAACTTTGTAGTCACCTACTGTTGCCTCTTCTGCAACTGTAACTTTACCGTTTGCAACTGTAATATTTTCTACTGTTGCATCTTCACCGTCTACTACAGCCCAATCAACAGTTGCTGTCATAACTCTACCGTCTTGATCTTTTACAGTAGCTGTATAAGTAGCATCTTCACCTTGAGCAAGAGTTGTACCTGTTGCAGGGTTAGCAATTTCAACTGTTGTTGGAACATTAGCTGCCAAAGTAACGTTTTCTGTTACAACTGTATCTGCAACTGTAAGTGTACCGTCTTTCTTAATTGCGTAATCATTGCTTTCAACAGTATATGTATAAGTACCTGCTGATAAAGCTGTTGTTGCTGTACCTTCAGCGTTAGTTGTTATAGTTGCAACAGTTGTATCACCATTCTTAACTACAATCTTTGCACCTGCAACTTTTGTATCTGAATTTGCAGCAGCTGCCACATTAAATGTAACTACTTTACCTTTTGTAATCTTCAAAACAGGAGCTTTATCAGCTGATGCTTTACCATATAAATCTGCACCGGCTGCATTGTCTGTAAACATTAGAGTAATTTTACCGCTCTTACCTTGTACAGCAGCAGTAACATCAGTTGTCAAAGCATTTTCGCCTGCTTCTGCATTAAATGAAGTAATAAGAGTTCTTGCATCAGCAAATCTGTCAGCAGCAGCACCTGTCATTGTTGTCAAGTCAATATCACCGTTTGTCAAAGCGAAAATTTTAGATGTTCTTGATTTAGCACCGCCTTGTTTTACATTGTAAATCAATTCAGCTTTTGCAATACCTTCGCCTTCAGCTAATGTCGGCAATGTAAACTGCGCAAATGCTGTTCCTGCCCATGATGTATCAGTATCATTATTGAAATGCTCTAATCCCGATTCAGTATTTACTGTTGCAGCAGCTTTGTTACTGCCCCATCCTGAAGTTGCAGTATTTTCAAGAGTTGCAATAGCAACTGTTGGGTCTGCTGCATATGCAACTTTTACTGTTACAGGATATGCAGGCATTGTGAACTTGCCTTCTGTCACAGTTACTGTTGTGTCAGCATCACCTGTCTTTGTTACTGTAATTGTCGGATTAGCAGCAACATAACCCAAAGCAGGTGTATTAGCTACTACTGTAAGTTCTGTACCTTCTGCAACGCTTGTCAATTCTGTTGCGCCTGTTACTGTAGCAGTACCGCCTGTTACTGTAGTAGTTACAGCACTCTTAACTTTAGCAGTTGTTGTTACTGTGAATACACCTGCTAGATTGCCGCTAACTGTAATTTCTTGAGGAGTTACTGTTAAATCTTTGTAATCATCTTTAGCTACAGCTGATACTGTATATGTACCGGCTTTAACACCTGTAAATGTTACAGCTGTATCTTCGATTGTACCTGCAATTGTATTTTCAGCTTCTGCTTTATCTGTAAGAGTTACAGATTTAACACCTGCGTCTACAGTACCTGATACTGCATAAGTAGGAACAGCTGTTGCTGTTGGAGCCGGTGTATCTGTCGGAGCAACTGTTTCTGCAGGAGCTTCTGTCGGCTCAGCTGTCGGAGCAACTGTTTCTGCCGGAGCTTCTGTCGGTTCAGCTGTCGGAGCCGGTTTAGCTGTAGCTTGAGCGGCACCGTTCTTTATTGTATAAGCACTTGCAAGCGGTGTCATAGTCTTTAGACTATCCCAAACCATTATCTTATCATTTGTTGTGAATGCATCTAAATCTGTTGCAGGAACTGTATAAGCTGTACCTGCTGTTAGAGCAACATTAACAACTTTCTTAACTGAATCCAATGTATTATCAGTTCTGTATGATGCTTGAACAAGAACTGCATCTGTATCCTTATCTGATGTCAATGTAACTGTATTTGCAGTTTCATCAACGCTCATTGTAACCTTTGCAGGTATCGGAGCAGGTGTCGGAGCTGCTGTTTCAGTTGGAAGATACTTAGCATCAAGTGTATCTGTAATCTTATATGCAACTACATTATCAATCAAGGCTTTTGAATAAGCTGTACCACTGTCTGACTTTGTATTTTCAACTGCGAAGCTTGGAAGATGAGTTACTTGAGCTGATGTTGAACCGGAACCAACCTTAGTACCCTTAACTGCAGGGCTAAGTTTACCTTCACCATCTTTATATTTACCGTCAATAAATACTCTGTATGTACCTTCTGATACTGCAACAACTACAGTGTGCCAACCTTCTGTTACCTGAATACCGATTGGTGTATCACCGTTTGTATATCCGCTTGCATCTTCGGTTGTAATAACTGCAAGTATATCTCTTGCACAACCGTTACCATCAATATTTGTTGTGTTGTCAATCAAGAACAATCTCGGAAGACCACCTTCATCAGTACCCTTTGCGGCTGAAAGATATGTTGTAAATCCCATAATTGCAGTTTCGCCTGATGAAATTTCTTTTGTATCATCAAGAGTTACAACCGGTCCTCTACCATTTGTTGAGAATTGGTTTGCAGCAAGTTTTAGTGCATTATCGCCTGTAGCAACCTTTGCGATTGCGGCATATGTCTTTGTATCAGCACCTGTACTTCTTGAACCAACTTTAACTTTCATACCATCAACAACTGTTTTTGCATCTTGATCTTCTGTTTCGATTGATGCAACAGTTCCTACAGTAGCATTGTTAAAGTCAGCTGTATAAGCATCTGTTACTGATGCCGGGGCTGCAAGAGTTTGCGCTGAACCGGATACTGTTTCAGGTTCAGGAATTGGTGTGGCTGCTGCTACAACGCCTCTCAAACCATCTGTTGTAAGTGTTTCTGCCTCACCCGAATAAATTTTGATGTTATCAAGGCATACTTCACCAGGTCCTGTAACACTGTCATCACCACGACCGGCTGTTACATAAATAGTATCAAGTTTTGTTGCACTGTTGATATAATCAACACCATCAACTATTTTATTATTATTTACATCTATTACTGTTACTTTAGCTACATCACCTTTAACGTATGTCTGTACTCTAACCCACATATCATCAGCAATGCCTGTTACTGATGTATTATCAGCAGCCAATGTTTCTGTACCAGGGTCATTTACGATTGTACCGTCAAGTTGGTATCTTGCAGACAATGAAGATGCCACACCTGCTGTATATCCTTGACCTGTTTCAGTACTTGAATTACCGCCTGAGAACAATGCACCGTATGGGCCATAGTCTCTGGAGTCTTTAGCTGCATTTGATGAATCGATGAATGCAACTTGAGTATATCTTCCGTATCTACCCATACCATTTGACTTATGAAGTCTTGCATCGTATTCGATTGTGTAGCCGTCAGCACTTGTTAATTGTGCATCTGCAGGTAAAGTCAATGTTGCAGAATATGTACTGCTGCCATTAGCTTTAATTGAGAAATATTCACCCTTGTCATCACTCACTTGTGCAAGAGTTCCATTACCTGAAAAGCCTGTGATGTCACTTCCATCAAAGGTGTAAACAGGTGTTGCCGCGCTTGCTGTTACTGTCAAGCCTGCGAAAGCAGATGCTGACATAGCAGCGGCGCAAAGTAATGAAATTAGTTTTTTACTTTTCATTTCTTCTCTCCCTTTCTTTCCTTAACTTGTTTCCAAGTATTGTTTAATTTAACAGGTACAGGATGTCGATTTAAGTAAATCTGCACAATCCTAACCCATCTATATGGTATATATTGTATCATATTTTTTTTATATGTGCAATATTATTAAGAAACTTTGAACTAAAATATTGCACAAAAAAGCACATCATTTTTTATATAAAATGCAAAATTCAAGTTGTACATTTTTTATTTTTGTAGATTATTTTTACCAAAAAAAGACCGCTTTCGCGGTCTTTTTAAGCGTTATTATTTTATAACTGTGAAATTGCTGATACCGATTGCTCTGTCCTCCGGATTCGGAACTGAGCTTGCTGATGCAAAATCAACACTCGCAATATCTCCTGCATTGTCTGCAAGAGTTGTTGTTGCAGATTTTGTACCGTCTGTTACTGTTACAACCTTTGTTTCAGGATCAACTGTAACAGTTACTGTGGTATATTTATTTTGTTCAACAGCCGCCGCTTCAAGTCCGTCTGTTGCGGTACTTCCGGCATACAAAGCCGCCCATTTATAGGTCATTGAGAATATTGTTGTGCCTGATGAATTCTTGAAGTTAAGAGTTCTAAGCTGACCGCAAGTCTTACTCTTTGACCACACATGATCAAACTTAACTGTTGTTGTCTTATCAAGAGTTACAGGTGAGCCGAATGTAAATGTCTTTGTCTGTGATGAGCCAGGGAAAACTATTGCTGTTTTACCGCTGATAGTCATAAACTGACCTGTATAATTAGTCGAACCCTCTGCCATATCTTCGTAATATTCATAACCGAATACTGTCAATGTCGCTGTCTTTGTTACGCCGTTTAGCGTACCCTTAATTGTAACGTTCTTTGTCAATGAATCGCCCATTGAGAAACCGTCACCGATTGTAACAGTACCGTCTGTGGCTATTGTCACACCCGCCTCATCGCAAGACCATGTAACATCTGTATTTTTAACAGCGTCCATAGGTGTTCCTACCGCGTCTTTGGCATTTTTAATTGAAACAGTCGATGTTGAACCCGATGTTGACTTAACACTTGCAGGTGATAGTGAAAGTTCAAAATCTGTAATATCCGCAACTGTTGGTGCGTCTACAAAATTAGCTACAATTTTTGAGTCACCGCGAAGTCTGAATGTATATTCATCATCCATTGAAAGTGTTGTTCCGCTTTCAGTCTTCCAACCACGGAATACATATCCTTCATTTGCTGTCGCCTTTAATGTTACAACATTGTTTAGAGGAAGTGTTTCCATTGTATACTCACTGTCCGGAATCGGTGTTGCAGTCGGTGCAGCTGTCGGAGCAGGTGCCACACTGCTTGCTGTCAACGGAGTCATTTTTTGAAGTGAATCCCAAAGCATTACCTTACTTCCTGTTGTAACTGTGTAATCTTGTACACCTGCCTCTTCAAATGTTACAGGAGTTGTTGTAACCTTTTTAATTGTTCCGTTTTCTGTATATTGCGCCTCAACAAGAATTGCTGTCAAGGCCTTTGTTGCAGTTACAACAGCTTTATCGGCAGTAACAGTCAATGTAACGTCACCGTCTGCCAAAGTATTTACTGTTGCTGTTGCAGTTGTCGCTGTTGGTTCTGTTGTTGCTGTCGGTTCTGTTGTTGCTGTTGGTTCTGTTGTTGCTGTTGGTTCAGGTGTAGCATATGAAAGTGTAACGCTACCCTTTGCTGTATCATTACTTCTTACGCCGATAGTATAGCTTGGAAGTTTTTGATCTTTTAATTTTGCAACTGAAAGGTTTGCTACTTTATTATCAAATGCAACCTTACTTCCGCCGAATAGGAATTGAGTAATCTTTGACGGTGTAACTGTCAATTCTGTTGTTTGATAATTGTCAAGTGCAATTTCAACAGGTGTTCCGCCGCCTACCGATACAGTCGCTTTACCTAAATCCATATCAAGAATATATTGTACGTTTGTAAGTGCAGTTGCAGATATTGTGCCAACTGTCTTATCTCCGGCAGTTATCACACCGCCCGAACCGATTGTGAACAAGTTAAGGCTTTCTGTACCGCCTAAATTTTTATCGTTATGACCCGTTACAAGATTGAATGTCATACCGCCGCCCGATACATACTGAACATCGGCTGAAACAAGGTATCTGCCTGTTGTACCGATTTCAGTTGAAAGGTCTTTTGAATAGTAGAACGAACCTTGGTTGGCACTGCCGTTCTTAGCACCGTCTGATGTGATTTCAACATATTTTGTTTCATCACTTGTTTGGTTAAGATATGCTGTTATTCCGGCACTGCCGATTTGTGTCCAATCATTAAATTCTTTCAATGATGATGTTTTACCGTCATATGTTGCACTGTAAAATCCGAATTGTTCGTTTCCGTCTTTATCTTCATTCAACAGATACTGTTCTTCTACATCTGTCGGAATATATTCAGCCGAATATTGTACATTTTCAGGGTCAACGGTAAGACCTGTGTCACCGCCATTGTCCTTAGCTTTCCATACTGTTGCTGTGTATGTATCGCCTTCTTCAAGTTTTACGTCTGTCGTAAAGTGTGTAATTTCCTGTGTACCGTTGCCTGTTGAGTTATCAACCTGGTCTATAGCATAAATCTTACCCTTTTCCTCACCATTCTCGTCTTTAACCATAATAACGATAATACCGTAAGCACCAAGGTCTATTTTTGCGTCTTGTACAAGTACCTTAGCATAATTCGCCTCACCGGCTTCGTTGAATTTAATATCTTTAATTACAACAGGATATTCGTTATCTGTCGGAACAACGTATTGCGGCCAAGCAGAGTTAGGTGCACTGCCAAGACTTGTGATTTCTGTTGAAACAAGGTTTGGTGTTTCGTCTGTAAAGTTATTTACAACAGGTGCCAAAGCAGCCTTTTGTGTTTCGTCCGTTACAGCCTTTGCAGCCTTAACGAATTCATATGCAAGATTTTCAGCACCTGCATCGTTAGGGTGAGTTTGGTCTGTTCCGCCACCCTTAGCTGTTTGGAAATAGAACTTAATAGCACCCGAATCACCGCCGTTATCAGTTGTAATCTTATTATAGAAATCCAAACTGTATGAATTCAAATCAACATATGCAATATCTGTTGCACCTGCTGTTACCTTATCTGCAACATACTGTGCACCGGCTGTCGCAAAGCCGTCCAATGTGTGCTGATATGCGCCGTCTGTGAATGTGTTAATTCTTTCGATCGGGCTGACGATAACAAGCGTTGCACCTACACTGTGACAAGCATTGTAATACTTATCAAGGTTTGATACATAACCTGTAGGTCCGTCACTCTTATGGTTGTGACCGTATTCAACGTATAGGTAGTCGCCTGCTTTGATACGATCCTTTACCATATTAAAGTGGTAGTTATCGGCAGCATTAAGACCGCCTTCACCTTCGTTTACCATTGCATAATTTCTCGGCAAATATTTTGTCAAGCCTGTACCTACACCTGTGTAGTTTTGAAGTCTGAAGAATGGCAATGAACAGTTACCGTCTGTAACTGTTGAGTCACCAAGCACCCAAAATACAGGGTATTCTTGTACTTTTTGAATTTCGATAGATGCGATTGCAGAGTTTTTACCCGCTACGCACACATTTACCATTCCGTCTGCTATAGTGCCCTTAGGCTCAGACTTTTCGTAGTAAATCGGAGTAGGTCTTACAGAAAACTCGACTGTCTTTGTCTGACCTGCCTCAACCTTTGTATCTGTGAATATAGGGTGCTTTCTTTCTGTGTAAAGTGAAATTTCAGCATCCTTTGTTGTATCAAGAGTTGTTACTGTTGCACGAACTCTGTAATATGCCTCATCATCTGCTTTTAGTGCAAAACGTGTAGGATAATATACGTCACCGGCATTTCCGAAGCTGTCCTCTCCCACTGAACCGATTGCGTCATTAAGACCTGTACCGCCACCGGCTTTAAGCTTTATAGCCTGTCCTTTTTGGTTACCGAAGCCGTCCAAACGGTTTCCAAGCTTGTATGAGTCCACGTCAATACCGAGAAAACCATACTCCTTATTAGTAACATAATTTGTGTCCGGTGTTACAAGTGTATAACCGTCTTCCGCATCTGTTCCTGCCGCACCGAAGTCGAATTTCCACTCTTGCTCAACGGTATCACCGTCAAAAATAGGTGTTGTTTCCGCACTTGCCGTCATAGGCAATACGATACTTCCCGCAATCATTGCCATTGACAATGCCGCACAAAGCAATTTTTTAACATTGTTTTTCATAAAACCTTCTCCTTTTTTATAAATTTCCTTTCTCAAATTTGCCGTTATAAATTATACTATCATATTCTCTCAAAAAAGAAAAGCAGATTAATAAAAAAAGTAGTTTTTTTATTAAATCTGCTCTGTTTTTTTACTTTTTCTTTCTAAGCATTGCACCCTCGCAAACAGGCTGTGCCGTTTTAAATTTAACTATCTGCTCCGCGTGATTTGCAACTTCGATTTCATTACCGTTTTCGTCGCACATACTGTCAACCGTCTGTACAAAAAACGGTTTCATAGGCTGAATTATCTCTATTTCGTCACCCTTAAAGAAACGGTTTCTCTGTGTAATCGTTGCAATGCCGTTTTCCGCGTCATACGACTTGACTATACCGATAAGGTCGTAATCTCTGATATACGAACTTGACGTGTAAACCTGTGAATTTTCATCCGGCTTGCCGAAATAAAAACCTGTTGTATACGGTCTGTGACTAACCTTGCAAAGTTCTTCGTATTCCGCTTCATTAAACACATAATTTTCGGGATCGGCACAATATCTGTCAATCTCACGTCTGTATGCCCCGACAACCGTTGCAACATAATAAGAAGTTTTTACTCTGCCCTCGATTTTAAGGCTTGCAATACCGCTTTGCACAAGCTCAGGTATATGACGGATTGTACACAAGTCCTTTGAATTAAATATAAACGTACCTCTTTCGTTTTCAAACACGTCCATATATTCACCCGGTCTTGTTTCCTCGACAAGTTTGTAATTCCATCTGCACGGATGTGCGCAAGCACCCATGTTTGAGTCACGTCCCGTCATATAGTTTGACAAAAGACATCTGCCCGAATATGATATACACATAGCGCCGTGTATAAATGCTTCAAGCTCCAAATCTTCAGGAATTTTCTTTTGAAATTCCGCAATTTCTTTAAACGACATTTCTCTTGCAAGCACGACACGTGTTGCACCCATCTTGTACCACTTTATTGCCGAGCGATAATTAATGTTATTCGCCTGTGTACTTACATGAATAGGTATTTCCGGTGCAAGTTCCTGCATCATATCAAACAACCCCAAATCTGCCACAAGCACTGCGTCAAAGCCGTAATTCTTTATATCTTTGACAAACCCCTCAAATTCTTCAATATCATCATTATGCGGAAGAATATTTGCGGTAAGGTACACTTTTTTACCTCTGTCGTGAGCGTACTTTATACCCTCCTGCATATCTTCCTTTGAAAAATTTTCCGCCGCAACACGTAGTGAAAACATTTCACCGCCGATATACACCGCGTCCGCACCGTAATCTATCGCTGTTTTCAATTTCTCCAAGCTGCCGCCGGGAGCTAAAAGTTCTGGTTTCTTCATAAATATATTCCTACCCTTTATTATTTCTTTACCGATATTGTAACACCGTCACCAAGCGGTAAAAGCGATGTTTCAAGCTCCTTATGCTCCATAAGCATATCAATATATTTCCTAAGACGTTTTACAATCGTGATTTTTCTTCTCACAACGTGGTTATCGTCCGCTGTCATTCCCTTGTAAAGCACATTGTCGGAAATAAGCACACCGCCTTTTTTCAGCAATCGCACGCACTCGTCAAGCATATAAATATAATGTGCTTTCGGACCGTCAAGGAATATCATATCAAAAACTTCATCATCGTCAATATACGAAAGATAATCCTTTGCATCCGCCTCAATAACCGATATTTTTTCCGCATATCCCGAAGTTTTAATATTCTCCCTTGCAATACGCACCATATCTTCGTTACATTCAAGTGTTGCTATTTCGCAGTCATCATCTGTAGCCTGTGCCATTAATATAGAAGAATACCCAATCGCACAACCTACTTCAAGTATTTTTTTCGGTTTAACCGTTCTGCACATCACCGACAAAAACCTTGCCGTTTCAGGCTCTACTATCGGAACACTGTTTTCTTCCGCATATTTTTCAAGCGAGTGCATAAATTCATCATTATGCACTGTTTTCGCACGCAAATATTCCGTTATATACGGCGGAACAATCGCGTCTTTATCATATTCTATCATTTATCAAACCTCTTTATTGTTTTAAACTGTCTTGATTTTCAATCGCACTGTCATCGACCGAAATATTTTGTTCGGTACTCTGCATTGCCGCAAGGTGTTCTTCATATGTCTTTGAGAAGATATGTGAGCCGTCCTTGCCAAGTACAAAGTAATACGCATCGGTTGCCTCCGGATAAAGTGCCGCCTCTATACATTCTGTTCCCGGATTGCATATAGGACCTATCGGAAATCCCGCATACATATATGTGTTATACGGTGAATCTATCTGCGTGTCGGCAATCGAAAGTACAGGCTTTCTTTCACCTAAAATATACTGTACCGTCGCACACGACTGGAACTTCATACCCGAGTTTCTTCTATTATAAAATACTCCCGCAACTTTTGCTCTTTCCGTTCCGCTGTCCGTTTCACGTTCAACGATTGACGCCATAGTTATAACTTCATCAACCGTCAATCCAAGCTCTGTCGCACGTTCATAATACTCCGGTTTAAACTGATTGTCAAATGCCGCAAGCATTAGGTCGATAATATCGTGTGCCGACATTCCGTTCGGAATTTCATACGTTGCAGGGAACAAATATCCCTCCATACGTCCGTCACGTTCAGGCAAGTTTTTCAAGAACGCATAATCATAATCATCGGGATTTAAAGCCGCATAAAAGTCCTGCCAGCTTACAATACCTGCCTCATCAAGTTTCTGTGCAATCTGCTTGATTTCATAGCCCTCCGGTATTGTAATTTTCGCAGCCTCACGGCTCGGCGTTATTATAAGATTAAGTATGTCACTGTAACTCATTCCGTCATCAATCGTTGCCGCACCCGGCTGAAAATTACCGTCATATCCGCCGAGCTTTGACTGCACCTTAAACAAAAGCGGATACTTTATTATGCCGTTGTCCTTTAACAGTTTTGCAACAGATGACGTACCGTCACCTTCTGCAACCTCTATTCTCTTACTTCCTTCTTCTATTGAAACACCAAGGCTGTCGCTTAATAGTATGCCCGTTCCCACAAGACCCAAAACAACTATAACAGCTATGATTATCACAGGCACTTTCCATTTGCCGTAACCTGTTTCATGCACCTTTACTGCCATAAAAGTGTCCTCCTTATTAATACATATTACTGCTATTCTATAACAAAATACACTTTTCGTCAAGTTTTGCGTTTTTTTTGTCAATTTATACGATAACTTTTCTTTAATTTTTACATATTCATAATTGAAAATTTTGAGAAAGTATTATATAATATTAATATGAGATTATTTTTAAGGAGGAGTTATCAATGGGATACAAGGAAACCTACAACCGTTGGCTTACAAGCGATGTGGTTGATGATGACACAAAAGCAGAGCTTAAATCTATTGAAAACAACGAAAAAGAAATAGAAGAAAGATTTTATCGTGAACTTGAATTCGGTACAGCCGGTATGAGAGGTATTATCGGAGCGGGTACGAACAGAATCAATATATATAACGTAAGACGTGCAAGTCAAGGTGTTGCGAAATACGTTCTTTCAAACGGTGAGGACGCCGCCAAAGCAGGTGTTCTTATCGGTTACGATACACGTAATTTTTCACGCACATTTGCCGAAGAAACAGCTAAGGTTCTTACTTGTGCAGGTGTAAAGACTTATCTTTTCCCTATCGTTCATTCAGTTCCGGAAGTTTCATTCGGTATTCGCGAACTTGGCTGCAGTGCCGGCGTTATGATTACCGCCAGCCACAACCCTAAAGAATACAACGGTTACAAGGTATACGGCCCTGACGGCGGACAACTTCCTCCGGACGCGGCTGATGTTGTTGTTGCCGCAATCGACAGCTACGATATATTTGACGATGTTAAGTTTATTTCGCTTGACGAAGCAAAAGAAAAAGGCTTGCTTGAAATCGTAAGCAGTGACCTTGACGAAAAATTCCTTGATGTTGTTCAAACACAACAGCAAAATCCCGAGGCAGTAGCAGAAGTTGCAGATACATTCAAGCTTATCTACACACCTTTCCACGGCACAGGCTCAAGACCTATCAAAGCAATACTTAACCGTATGGGCTTTAAAAATGTGCTTGTCGTTAAGGAACAGGATACAGAGGACGGTAATTTCCCGACTGTTAAGTCACCTAATCCGGAGGACAAGGAAGGTTTTGAAATCGCTATAAAAATGGCAAAGGAAAATGACGTTGACGTTATCATCGGTACAGACCCCGACTGTGACAGAGTCGGTATAGTTGTTCGTGACGCCGACGGCATATACAGAACACTTACAGGCAACCAAACAGGTGCTTTGCTTGTTGAATACATACTTTCATCAAAGAAAGCCAAAGGCACTCTGCCTGAAAACGGCGTTGTTATCAAGACAATCGTTACAACAGAGCTTGCCGCCGCAATCGCTCATTCATACGGTATCGAAATTATGAACGTGCTTACAGGCTTTAAGTACATAGGCGAAAAAATGACAGAGTTTGCCAAGACAGGCGACCATACATATCTTATAGGCTTTGAAGAAAGCTACGGTTATCTTGTAGGTACTCACGCACGCGACAAAGACGGCGTTGTTGCGACAATGCTTATCGCAGAAATGGCTGCTTACTACAAAACAAAGGGTAAGTCACTTTACGAAGCACTTATGGATATATACAAGAAGTACGGATATTATTCAGAAAAGACAGTTTCATTTGTAATGCCGGGTAAAGACGGTATGGAAAAGATGTCACAGTTACTTACAGACCTACGTCAAACACCGCCGACAAAAGTTGCAGGTATGGACGTTGTGCTTTACACCGACTATCAATCACAAACAATTAAAGATACAAAAGGCAATGTTTCACCGCTTAAAGGTTTGCCGAAGTCAAATGTATTGAAGTACAACCTTTCAGACGAAAAGACTTACTTTATCGTAAGACCGTCGGGAACAGAGCCGAAAATCAAGTTGTATCTCGGCACATTCGCAGAAAGCTTTGAAACAGCCGAAAAGACTATCGAAAAAGTTCTTGAAGATTGCAAAAAACAACTTGGACTATAAACCAAAATGCCTTTCTCAAAGAGAAAGGCATTTCAGATTGTAGACAAAACCGTTATAGTTTTGTCTACTTTGTTCTTGGGTGTTTGAGGTGCAACCTCAATTTATAATCATTTCTGGCGACCTGTGCGGCAGAAATGGCTTAAAATCTAAAGTTTCGAC
>ENA-OPBM01001407-OPBM01001407.1-human-gut-metagenome-genome-assembly--contig:-NODE-1407-length-14292-cov-2.309124_pt1 | contig 14292 bp, 10 predicted proteins | sample MGYA00241069_ERZ501454 | MGnify/ENA primary metagenome ERZ501454 (study PRJEB25962, sample SAMEA2042625) | human gut metagenome | biome: human gut; feature: human-associated habitat; material: faeces... | reverse complement strand
GGCACGGCGATGGTACTGCACCCGACAGGGTGTGGGAGAGTAGCACGCCGCCGCATCACACGTACAGGAAGCCCCTTGGAGCACACGCCCCAAGGGGCTTTCGCATACCCGAAACACTCACGACCCAAACCCACACACCCCCACAAAAACACCCGGGGCTTCTCGCACTCATGAGACCCACGTCCGGGACCATTCCCGGCCGGCCCCGCCGTCGGGGCCGAAGAGAGACGGCGCGGCGCGTTCCCATTTCCGCAGGAAATCCGGAAAACAGCACGTCCGTGACCGTGGAATCCCGACGCCCGGGCCTCCTCCCCCCGGTCTGCTGTGCGGACGGCTCCCCCCCCCTGAGGGGAGCCAGAAACTGGCTTGGTTATGGGGTCGCTCTACACTGGCTTCTGCTATGCATTACTTCACCCCTAAACGTTGCGCTACGTCGAATAAAATCATGTATCACGATAAGGCGCAGGTTCAGCGTGCCGCTGATCAAAGCCTAATCGAGCGCGGAGTTGAGCTATGGGTGTACCGTTGCGAATTTTGCGGATGCTGGCATCTCACGCATCGCGATCCGCAATCCAGTTACCGGCATGTACCGCTGAACCAGCAACTCAAGCCACACAGTCGTAAAAAGGGCTACAAGCCACGTAGACGTTAGCGTCAGAAGCTCCACAGGCCTCGCCAACGCCGTGTCTGAGACAGGTTACGGTCCAAACACGTCAGGTCGTAGGCTGCTAAGCGTTCAGGGCGCTCGGACACACTTCGTCCAACACTTACATCACCTTGGTGTTTTCAAGGTTGCGGATAACCCAATCGTTGAAGCGAATTACCGGCTTTCGCAACATAAATCCCAACAGCAATGAGGGGACAAGGAACAGTGCCAGTTTGCCCATGGAAACCCAGTATTCCATGCCGAATGAGCCTGCCATGGCCGAATGCATCGCATCCACCGCATAGGGGAACAGTAGCCATTTAGAAACGACCTGGAAGAACGTCGGCAGTGTTTCAATGGGGAATGTGCCGCCGGAACCGGCTACCTGCATAACCAGCAGTACTACGGCAATGGCTTTGCCGATATCACCGAACGACAGGGTCAGCGTATACACAATATTCGAGAACACCAGTGCAGACAACCACCCGACCATCAAGAACTGAATCGGATGCTCACACTGCACGCCGAGATAGAACATATCGCCCAGGCACACCAGCGTACCTTGCAGCAAAGCAAGGAAACCGAAAATCATGTATCGGCCGAAATATTCGTGGTGCAAGCGTAAACCGAACTGCCGCGCATTGCCGGGAGCCTCGGCACGCGGCTTCTTCAGCACATCCAACGCGGCGGCCGGTCCGGCAATCCGCCCGGCAATCATGGCCTCGCGAAGACCCACTTCCGAACCGAGCGGCAGATCATTGCCCAACCCTAAGATACGAGCCTTCTCATGGTCGGAAATCGATACTTTCAACATGGCGACCAGAATGATCGCACCGACCCAAATAGACAAAATCGTGTAGAACGGAGCCATCGCGGAACCATAGTTGGCAACGGGATAGAGCGCGATGCGGTCGACCGCTACGGGTGCCGCCAGCATGGAAGCAATGGCATCGGGCTTCGCAGAGGAAATCACAGACAGGTCGATGGTGCCGCCATTGGTGATAGAGGCGAGTTGGGAAGACAAGTTGTCGAGTTTCTTCGCCGAACGGGTCAAAGCGCTAGCTGCGTCAGTCAAGGCCGACTGGATGTCCGTCAGGCTGTCTGAAACGCCGCCAGAAAGACCTGACACGCTGCTTACGGTCGATGCAAGCCCGTCGATTACGGAACTTGCCTGCGTGGTCACTTCGTCCATGGACGAGGTCAGATTGTTCAGTTGCGGTTTCAGCGTGCTCTTGTACGTGTCTGAAGCCTGAGTAATCGATTGTTTGGCGGCAGCGATTTGTGATTTCAGATCTCGACGCGCTGTATCGGCATCGGCAGTACCGTTTGCTATGTGCGTGGCCGCATCGCCCAACGCGGTGGCGGCTTGCTGCATGCTCTGCTGCGCCTTTGTGGCTTGGTCTGCAGCCGCGTTCAGTTGAGCGGCAACGGTATCTCCGCCCACGGGCAGTGAAGCCGCTTGTTTGGCGAGATCTCGTAAAGCGGCGGCATACTTTCCAAAGCTGTCGGCCTGAGCCTCCACTTTGGATTGCATATCGGTTAGCTTGTTTGATATCTGTGAGGATTGTGAGCCCACATCGGCAAAAGCGGCATCGATTTGCTTGGCAATGGTGTCGTAGGATGAACCGGCCTGCTGCAATGCCGTACCGACGCCATCGGTGGCTCCGGACAATGCCTTGTCGAGGCTGGAGACGCCGTTGCGGGTCTGTTTCAACGCCTTTTTGGTTGTGGCCGCAGCTGAGCCTGTTGATCCCAGCAGCTTATCGGTGGAATCAATGATGCTGTTGGCGGCCCCGAGCAGATTGGCATAGGAATCCATCTGCGACGCAGTGCCGGTCAAACGAGACGACATGGTGGCAATATGACTGGAGGCGTTGTTGACGTACTGCTCCATTTGCGGGCTTTGCGCGTAATCGGCCACGTTGGAAACCAAATCCAGCGCCACGCTCGCCAAGGTCTTCACAAATGTCTGGTCGATGGTCGTGGCCACGGTGGTAGCACCCTGGTCGGTGATATGCGGAGCGATCGGATTGATTTTCTCATTGAGATAGTATTCGAGCTTGGCGTGCTTGATCTTCGGTGAAAACAGCGTCATCATATCGGAGCTGAAGCTCTTTGGAATAATCAGCGCGGCATAGTATTCGCCTGAGTTCACGCCATCGATGGCCTTAGCACGATCCACAAACTGCCAGTCAAGGTCATGATTGGCCCTGAGCGTATTGGTCACGGTTTCGCCGACGTTGATGGTGATTGGCATCAGATCGGACTTATAGCCCTTATCCACGTTTGCCACGGCGACCTTCAAGGCCTTGGTGTTGCCGTACGGGTCCCAGCTGGCGGCGATGTTGTACCAGGCGTACAGTGCCGGCACAATCACCAATCCCATAGCCACGATTACGGCGATCACATTGCGGGTGGCTTGGCGCACGTCACGTACGAATATTTTCCAGATAAGCTTCATCGTGCGCCTCCTTGCCCAGACTGCCCAGACTGACCGGACTGCTCGAACTGTGCGGTGTGCGCAGTCGGCTCGGCGGCCTGATCGCCGAACAGTGTGAGTCGTTCAGTGGTTTCGCCGATATCCGGATTGCTGCCCATCGCCGCTTCGTGACGTCCGTGGCCGTGGAAACGCCGCCACACATATCCGTTGAGCATCACATTGCGGAACTCGTCGGCACTCATGGCACTGACGCCAAGCTGCATGGCGTAGGTTTCGCGTGCGTATTCAACCACAATGAGATAGGCGTCGATAAGAATAATCGACAGAATCCAGGAGGTCAGCATGGCGATTTTCTCTTGGGTGACGAACAGCAGTACCAGGAATACGAACGGGAGTACGGTCAGCAATGTCAGACCGGCAACGATCATCTTTGGATACCGTGCGAAGAACCGGTGCGCGCGATGGGCGATGATATCGCGCAGTTCCTTGCTGTCGGACACCGTGCGGAATACGGAGTTCAAGCTCACCTGTTCGTTCACCATGCTGTTGTGCTCGGTGATCATCAGGTCGGTATCTCCCAAACGACGGTCGAACAGCGCGTTCAGGTTCATCGCATACCGGCGTATGACAAGTCCCACGAAGAGTGCCGCCGGCAGATACCAGAACAGGTGCAGCATGTCGAGCCAGTAATGGTTCGCGTACAGGCCGGCAATCGGGCCGCGCATCGCGTTGATGCCGTAGGTAAAGGGCAGCCACGGGTGCAGTTCGCGGAAGAAGTTCGGCATCATTTCAATCGGATACAGGCCGGAGGCGCCGGGTATCTGCACAATGACCAGAATTACGGCGATGGCTTTGCCGATATGGCGGAACGCCACGGCCAGTGCGTAAATAATGTTGATGTATACGAACGAACAGAAGATCCCGGCCAAGATGAACAGCAGCGGATGCTCGCATTGGATGCCAAGCACCAGATCGCCGATGGTGGCGATGACGGCTTGCAGGAATCCGATGGTGACCAGCAGCAGCCAGCGGCCAAGATATGCTTGCGTAGCGGTGATACGGCGAATGCCCTCGCGGTCGACCTCAAGCTTGTAGATGGCGATTAGCACGAAACCGCCTACCCACAGTGCCAGATTCGTGTAGAACGGGGTGACTGCGGACCCGTAATTGTCGGTGGCATACACGACTTTCGTGGTCAGGGTGACGGGATTGCCCATGAAGTCGCCGAATCCCTTGTCATCCAGATGCAGCGTATCCCGGATTTTCTGGTAAGCGGCGGAACTATCGAGCGTGGCGATATCGGTGCGTACGGTGGCGACATCGCTGGCCACCTGGCGCAGCGAATCCTGCGTGCTGCTGATGGTGGTTTTTGTTTGGTTCAGGGTATCGACAAGCTGGTCGAACAGTCCGTCGGCCTGATCCAAGGTGCCGGATAACGAAGTCAACGTGCCATCCAGTGTGCCATTCAGGGCGGCGAAACTGTTCAATGATGAGGTGAGCGACGGCATTACGGTGCCGGTCAGCGAGCCGCGCGCGGTATTCAGCGCCGCGATGCCGCCGGTGGTGGTGTTGGTCATGGCTCCGGAAAGATTCGTGGTGGCGTCTTTACCGGAGTTGATGAACTGTGTGGTGTCGGTATGGAAGGTGTTGAGCTGTGTCTGCTGTTTGCTGATCAATGAGTCGAGCGCATCGATTTGTTTCCAGATGTTCTGGCCGACTGGGTCGGTGGTGTCTTTGCCGATGCCGGCTTTGGTCAGCGCGTCTTTCAGATCGCTGATTGACGTTTGGGTGGCATTCAGTGGGGCCGAAAGTGTGTTGGTGATGGTGTCGACGGAGTTCTGCGCGCTGTTGAAGGAGCCGGTGATGCTGCCGGCGGCGTTGTTGACGTGAACGGCCAGTCCGGAGAGTTGTGCTGAACTGGTGTCGAGTGCGCCGACCAGTGTGGTGGAGAAGGCTTGTGACCCGGCCTGTGTTTCCGTCAACAGTGTGCCGGACTGGCGGGAGGCCTTCTGCGCGGCCGCGACGGTCTGCTTGAGTGAGGCGGTGGTCTGTTTGGCGTCGGCGAGAATCGTGTCTGATTGGGCCAGCGTGTCCTGTAAGTCGGTGAGTGAATCCTGAACGGTGTTCAGCGTGGACATCACCGTATTGAGATCATTGATCGTATCGTGCTGGACTTTGCCGGTGGCTTGGTCGAGATCGCCTCCCGCTTCGGAAACGGCCGAGGCAACGGTGGTGGCTACCGTGGTGACGAAGGCGGAGTTGATCTGCTCGTCGATGGTGGTGGCACCGGTGTCGGTGATTTTCGGCGCGATCGCGTTCTTCTTCTCGTTGACGTAATACTTGATTTTTGGCTGTTTGGAGGTTCCGGTCACCGATTCGACCAGGCTGGTGCTGAAATCCTTGGGCAGCACGATGGCTGCATAGTATCCGCCGGTCTCCACGCCGTGGACGGCCTGTTCCTCATTGTCTACGAAGCGCCAGCCGAGTTCGTCGTTCTGCTTGAGTTTCTTGACGACCTGCCGGCCCGCATCGAGATGGCCGACCAGATCGTTGGTGGTGCCTTGGTCTTCATTGGCTACGGCCACTTGCAGATTGCCGGTGGCTGAATAGGGATCCCAGTTGGCGAGAATGTTGAACCATGCGTACAGCGAGGGCAGCATTGCTACGCCGAGCGTCACCACAACGGCAACGGGATTGCGTAAGATACGTCTGCAATCGCGTAGAAAGACTTGCCAAACCGTCCGCATCCAGTCCCTCTTTTCCGGTTCGTAATCATTGCGGCCACATGCAGTCTATTCCCACCACTGGTGCGAATACTGCTGGTTTGGCGGGTTTTCTTGCAAAACTGGCCGTTGGTTGTCCGCATAATGGGACTGATATGTGAACGTTTGTTGATGGTGCGACACCGGCGGGATGGTTGTGCAATTTTGCCGGTATCCGGTGATGAAATGTTGAGGTGTTGGAACTGAGTCGTCGCAGTGCTGAGACCGAGACGACTCAGTGACGAGCCTATCCGAGGCTATCTCGTTGGTTCTGGTCTCACTGATCCAGACGGAAGCCCTGAGCGGCGGCCTTGTCGAGCAGTGTCTGATGGCTGACATCCTGCCGACTGATCGTGGCGACCTGATCGCTGAAAGCGTCCACCGGACGGTCGGCTTGGCGCAGATCGTAGTACCGGTGAACTTCCTCGTCGAAGGCGGGCAGCTGGTCGAGTACGCCATCGGCGTCAGCCGGGTAGGTGTTCTCGAAGAACTGCATCGTGCGCGGCATGCGCGGCTTGACGGTCGGGTTCTGATCGGGCTTGCCGATGGCCAGACCCAGCACCGGATACGTGTATTCCGGCAGATTCAGCACGTCGATAAGGCCGGGGATGTTGTTGAGCAGAGAGCCGAGAATCACGCAGCCCAGTCCCAGCGAATAGGCGGCGGTCTCCATGGCGTGCAGGGCCAGCACTGCGTCGTTCTGAGCTTGGGTGAAGCGATAGCTGTACTTGAGATGGAATTCGTCGGAAGCGGGATCGATACCCTTGCGTTCGGCGATGCGTGCGTTGCGGTGCTCGTCGATGACGAACACGTACAGCAACGGCGCGGTGGCGATATACGGCTGATGGCCGAATTCGGCGAGCTTGGCTTTGGTGGCCGGGTCGGTGATACGGATGGCGGACCAGTCGTTAAGGAACTGGCTGGACGCGGCATGTTGGGCGACGGTTTCGAGCGTGGCGCGGGTATCGTCGTCGATGGCCTCGTCCTTGAACTTACGGATGGAGCGGCGGCCCAGAAGAGCCTCGATTGTTGCGTTGGTAACCATGGCTTTATTGTCGCACGGCAGACGCCGGACGTCACGGTGGATTACCTCACAGTGAAATGCCGATATTGTGTGGCGGAACTGTGCTGGACTGATGGTTCCTGTCGATTGACTGATGGTTCCTTGACGAAATTCCAGCGATGAGTCATCAGTCAGCCAACAGAAACCATCATCCAACCGGGGGGATTAGCGGCTGGGCTTGCGATGGCGGTGGTCGACGAACGCCTTGGAGCCCCGATCCGACAGCTGCGAAACCACTGCGCCGAGTGCGGCCGAAACGGCGGCGAATGCCAGACTCATTGCCAGACTTTGCGGCGCGTCTGCCGCCAGTCCCTTGCGCAGATTGCGTTTGCTTGTGCCCTTGTCCCATATCATCTGGAATGCTTTGCCGGCAACCAAGCCTGCCAGCGCTGGGACTGCCGACTTGATGAGCTTGTCGCCCAGAGAATCAGGGTCGTTGAGCCGGTCCTCGCGCAGCCTGTTGACCTTCTCGTCGATGCGGTGCAGGCTGTCGACCGCACGGTCGGCGCTGGAGGGGAAGTCGGTGCTCGTTTCGTCGCTCATGACTCTCAGTCTAATAGCATCTCAATCATCTCAGCGCAAAAGATGGGCGTTAATGGTGGAGTCATGAACGAGCGCAGACTAGAGTGGAGGCATGAGCGAACAGAACGTGAACGGCACCGTTGCCGTCGAGAACTCTCGTGGCGGCAATGGATTTTTGGTGTTGCTGCGCCACGGCCAGACCGTGTGGAGCGAATCCGGGCAGCATACCGGGCGCACGGACATCCCGTTGACCGCGGTCGGCGAGCAGCAGGCAGCGGATGCCGGAAGGCGCCTGCGCGAGGCCTTCCCCGAAGGATTCAGCCAGAGCTGTGTGTTTTCCAGTCCGCTGAAGCGGGCGTGCCAAACCGCTGAATTGGCTGGTTTTGCGGACCACGGTGTGTTGGACGGCATCGCTGAATGGGATTACGGCCGAGCCGAGGGGCGTACGCGCCAGCAGGTGAGTGAGGCCAGCGGTTTTGAATGGGATGTGTGGCGTGACGGGCCTCGCTGACGCCCACGCTGGAGGGCGACTGGGTCGAGACCTTGCCTTCGGGCGAACAGGTGCCGGTCCATGCCGGGCCTGGCGAGACGCTGGAAGAAGCGGCGGCACGCGCCAAGAGCGCCATCGACGAGATTACGCCGCTGCTGAAAGACGGCCATAATGTGCTGTTGGTGGCTCATGCGCACATCCTGCGCATCCTCACCTCGCAATGGCTGGGCGTGGACCCGCATTTCGCACGGTTGCTGCGTTTGGATACGGCGCACTACTCGGTGCTCAGCGTCTATAAGGGAGATAACGTCATCGAACGGTGGAACGCCTAGCCCCGGTTGCGCTGCGATTGCGCTGGCCTGCCCGCTACTGCGGGCGGGCCTTTATTGTTTGTGGCGGGAATTGCGGTATGTCGATAAATGATTTGCAAACGATAGCGTCGGCGTGTTGTTTTTTTTGATGGGTATAAGTGGCAATCGATTGCCATGAAAGATATGTTAGCGCTCTCATGATTGCGAACGCTTGCATTGCGATAATGAGGCAAAAATGACTGAATTAATGGGATATTTGTTGACAATGGCCTGAAAATGATGATTTATGACGCGCTGATATTGCTATCGTTTGCAAAAAGAAGCAAACCGTTGCACAATAGTGCATGTCGATAGTCGTAAAGGTGCGTGCTAGCGTACCTGTCCTGACCGGGGACGGCCGGGTCGACGATGAAAGAGAAAGGTTCGATGATGAATCGTACAGTCAAGTCAGCAGTCGCGATGGCGGCTGTCGCTGCGATGTCCCTCGGCGCTTTGGCGGCCTGCGGAAGCTCGACCTCCGGCGATGACGCCAAGGGCAAGGTCTACTACCTGAATTTCAAGCCGGAAGCGGCTGATCAGTGGACCGCTCTGGCCAAGGAATACACCAAGGAAAAGGGCGTTGAGGTCAAGGTGCAGACCGCGGCCTCCGGTACCTATGAGCAGACCCTGAAGTCCGAAATCGCCAAAACCGAAGCCCCGACCTTGTTCCAGGTCAACGGCCCGGTCGGCTACCAGAACTGGAAGAAGTACACCGCCGATATGTCCAATACGGATGTGTACAAGGAGCTCGCCAACCAGGATGTGGCCCTGAAGGATGGCGACAAGGTGGTCGGCGTGCCGTACGTGATGGAAACCTACGGCCTGATCTACAACAAGGACATCCTCAACAAGTACTTCGCGCTGGATGGCGCCAAGGCCACGTCCATGGACGAAATCGACAACTTCGACACCCTGAAGGCCGTGGCCGACGACATGCAGGCCCGCAAGGACGAGCTCGGCATCAAGGGCGCGTTCACCTCCGCCGGCTTCGACTCCAGCTCCGACTGGCGCTTCAAGACCCACCTGGCCAATCTGCCGCTTTACTACGAGTTCAAGGATGACAACGTCACCGAGCAGCCGGCCAAGATCAAGGGCACCTACCTGCCGAACTACAAGAAGATCTTCGACCTGTACATCGCCGACTCCACCACCGACCCCACCCAGCTGAGCGCCAAGACCGGAGATGATGCGAACTCCGAGTTCGCGCTCGGCGAGGCCGCCTTCTACCAGAACGGTACCTGGGCCTGGACCGACCTGCAGAAGGCCGGCATGAAGGCCGAATCCGTGGGCATGATGCCAATCTACACCGGTGTCAAGGGTGAAGAGAAGCAGGGCTTGGCCACTGGTTCCGAGAACTACTGGTGCATCAACGACAAGGCCTCCGACGCCGACAAGAAGGCCACCGAGGACTTCCTGTCTTGGGTGATCACCTCCGACACCGGCAAGAAGGCCATCTCTCAGGACATGGGCTTCACCACCCCGTTCAAGACCTTCGATGATGTCAAGTTTGACAACCCGCTGACTGAAGCCGCTGTTGAGGATCAGAAGTCCGGCAAGACCCAGGTTTCTTGGAACTTCACCATGATGCCGTCCGAAGAGTGGAAGAACAAGGTCGGCCAGGCACTGCTCGAGTACGCGCAGGGCACCGGCAAGTGGGATGCCGTCAAGACCGCCTTCGTGGACGGTTGGGCTTCCGAATACGAGGCTTCGCACTGAGTCTCATAGAGTCCCATAGCCGATAAGCAACAATCCGCGGCGCCCCTGCCATTTCCTTCTCCGGGGGCGCCGCTTTGTATTGCTGAGTCTCGCACAAAATCGTCCGCCGCAGAAAAGTGTGAGGCACGCACCCGCTCAATCGCACGCTGTGGGGCCATGAATCGGCGATTTTTCGCCATTCTCCACAATGTGCGATTGAGCGTTATTGTGCGGTTGCCTCACACTTTTTCTATGGTGGGCTTTGTTGTGTGAGCCTACTTAACGCGGGAGGTGGAGGAGCGGACCTTCAGCTGGGCCGGGAACACGATGTAGGGTTGCTCAATCGGCTTTTCGTCAATGAGATCGAGCGTCATGCGGGCTGCCACGCGGGCCATTTCCACCGGATCCTGGCGGATGGTGGTCAGGCCGATATCGCCGGTGTAGAAACTATCGTCGTAGCCGATCAACGAGACGTCGCCGGGCACGGAGAATCCATTGCGCTCCAGCTGGAACATAAGCGGCAAAGCAATGCCATCCTCTTGGCATGCGATGGCGGTGGGCATCTCGTCTTGGCTTATGAGTTGGTTGACCACGTCGCTGATTTCATAACGTCCATCGTCATCGACCTTGCAGACGATAACCTGCGGCTCGATGCCTTCCCTGCGGCAGCAGGCGGTGAATGAGTCGAATCGGCTTTGCACGGAGAAGCTCAGCGACACCTCGCGATTGGTGCTGATGTAGGTGATGCGGCGATGTCCGAGATTGATAAGATGGCGGGCGGCCAGCGTGGAGCCCTGCACATCGTCGATATTGACGGCGGCGGTAAAGCCGCGGGCTTCGGGTTCGACTGAATTGATGCCGACGATCGGCACGCCGACCGAAGCCAGTTGCGCGATTTCGTTGTTGTCGATATCGAAAGACGCCACAATCACGGCATCGGCGTTACGGCGTACCGGCAACATCTCGAAGAATTCCTTGCGCTCCTCGATGCTGGAAATCTGGAATACCGAAATATCGTAGCCCTGCGTGTGCAGCACCTCGTTGAGCCCCTCGATGACCGAGGCGGTGAACCACAGGCGGATATGGCCGCTCATCAGTACTGCGATGCGCAGGGAGCGGCCGGATTTCAGGGCCGCAGCCGAGCGGGAGAGTGAGAAATTGAGTTTGTCGGCGATGGCGAGCACGCGCTCGCGGGTCTTGGCCGACACCAGATCCGGCCTGGTGAAGGAACGTGAGACGGTGGAGATGGAGACGCCGGCCTCGCGGGCGACATCCTGAATGCTCGTAGCCATTGCAGCCCCCTTGCGTTGAATGGAAAATCGCAATACACATGCACAACTGACTCCAGTGTACATGCTGATTGATTGATCTGCGGCGATGACAACGATTGTATTACAAACGTTTGCAAAGTGTCTATGTCGGCGTTAGATTGGCTTTATATAGCCATTATCTTAGGTGAAAGAAGATTGCTGGAGCCGGAGTGTGCTCGAACTTGAAACGCCTAAAATGACAACGTTTGACATATAATGATTCGACGTTTACTATGAACATAGGCTTGAACGAGAACAGGCCGTGCATGCGGTTCTCGATCGGCAAGCTCGCATTGAGTTGAACTCCGCAGCCGGCGCACGATGCAGTGTCACAACGCAGCGGACTCAAGGAGGAGGAAAAGTCATGATCAGCATGGCTGGCAAGGCGATACGCAGATGGTGGGCGCTGTTCGCGCTCCCCACATTCGCCGCATTCATCATCGGGTTCCTGGTGCCCTTCATCATGGGCGTCTACTTAAGCTTCTGCGAATTCACCACCGTTACCGACGGTGAATGGGTGGGGCTTAAGAACTATGGCAAAGCGTTGAAAGACAAGGAATTCCTGCACGCGCTCGGCTTCTCCACCGCGTTCACCATCGTGACCACCATCGTGATCAACGTGATCGCCTTCGCCATCGCCTACATGCTGACCAAGGCGATCAAGGGCTCCACGCTGTTCCGCTCGGTATTCTTCATGCCGAACCTTATCGGCGGCATCATCCTGGGCTACATCTGGCTGCTGCTCCTGAACGGCGTACTAGCCCACTGGGGCCGCGCCCTGACCTATAAGGCGTCCTACGGGTTCTGGGGCTTGGTCATCCTGGTGTGCTGGCAGCAGATCGGCTACATGATGATCATCTACATCGCCGGCCTGCAAGCCCTGCCCACCGATGTGCTGGAGGCCGCGGCCGTGGACGGCGCCAACGGACGGCAGACCATGTTCCGCATCATCATCCCGCTGATGATGCCGTCCATCACCGTGTGCTCCTTCCTGACCGTGACCAACGGTTTCAAGCTCTACGATCAGAACCTCGCATTGACCAACGGTGCGCCGAGCAACATGTCTGAAGGTCTGGCGCTGAACATCACCCGCACCTTCTACGGCCGTATGGGCTGGGAAGGCGTCGGCCAGGCGAAGGCCGTGCTGTTCTTCATCCTGGTGGCCATTGTGGCGCTTATCCAGAACAAGCTCACCACGAGCAAGGAGGTGGCAGCCTGATGAACGAGAACAAGCCTGTGAAGCATGGCGCATTGTGGACCGTGCTGTTTGCCGTCGTCTCCCTGTTCTGGATTTTCCCGATCGTCCTGGTTCTGATCAACTCCTTCAAGCAGAAGGCGTACATCTCCAAGAACGCCTTCTCCCTGCCTGCCGGCAAAGCGTTTGTAGGACTTGAGAACTATGTGCGCGGCATCGAGACCACGCAGTTCTTCGCTTCCTTCGGCTGGACGCTGCTTATCACCGTCGGCTCGGTGGCGCTGATTCTGGTGTGCACCTCGATGTGCGCATGGTGGATCGTGCGCGTGAACAACTGGGCTGCGAAGCTGCTCTACACCCTGTTCCTGTTCAATATGATCGTGCCGTTCCAGATGGTGATGTTCACCCTCTCCAAGATCGCCGACATGCTGAAGCTCAATACCCCGTGGGGCCTGTGCATCGTGTACCTCGGTTTCGGTGCCGGTCTGGCCGTGTTCATCTTCACTGGCGTGATCAAGGGCATCCCGCAGGAGCTTGAGGAGTCCGCCATGATCGACGGCGCGTCAGTGCCGCGCATCTTCTTCCAGATCGTGGTGCCGATTATGAAGCCGTCGATCGTCTCGGTGGCCATCCTCGAAGCCATGTGGATCTGGAACGACTACCTGCTGCCGTACCTGACGCTCGACCTCGGCAAGTACAAGACCGTCTCGGTCGCCGTGCAATACCTCAAGGGCGGCTACGGTTCCGTGGATATGGGCGCCATGATGGCCTGCCTGGTGCTGGCCATCATCCCCATCATCGTCTTCTACTTGGTATGCCAGAAGTATATAGTCTCTGGTGTCATGGCGGGAGCCGTCAAGGGCTGACGACTCGCGTCGTCAGCCCATGGCTGGAAGCCCAGTGGGCTTCCAGCAGGCTCCAGGCTGAGCCGCGACAGCGGCGAAGCTAATGATGGGCCTCGTCGTAGGCGAGTCCGTAATTGCAGGGCCGAAGGCGGAGCGGTCAAGGGTTGAGCCCGACAATTTGGCTCCCCTCCCTGAGGGGAGCCAAAAGCTGTACAAGGAGTAGTTGATGAACTGGCTGGCACCGGACTCGAAATTCATGCGCGCGTGGAGCAATCTTGTTGACGGCGTATGGATCAACATTCTGATGCTGGTCACCTCTATTCCGCTCATCACCATCGGTGCAGCCCTGACCGCCGGTCATGATGCTTGTCGCCGCTCCATCGAGGGCGAGGGCAAAGGCGTAACCTCCAACTACTTCAAGTCATTCAAAACCAACTTCATCCCCTGCAAATCGTGATACTTGTCCATATATGGGAAGGTATCTTCCAGAAAACGCAGGTAATACGGCATATCATCATTTTCAATGCGTTCGATCACAGACTCGACCATCTGGAACAGCTGCCTGTAATAGGAGATGTCATAGCCATGCAGCAGGCATATCTCATGGATGCTGTCCAGCAGAGTACGGCATTTCTGCACGGACGGGCGGGTTTCGTCCAGCGCCACTTCCTGTACCATAGGATGCAGTGTAACCGTTCGTCCATCCACTGTCTGCACGAAACCCTTTTCTATCAGGCCATTGATGATATTCATATCACACAGCTTCAGCCAGTTTGCAAGCAGCCTGCCCGGAATACCGGTAAGCGGAGCCAAAGAAAGATTTTTCCCGTTTCCAACAAGCGGGCAGATAATTCTACAGCCAGAGTGTGACGGTGAACGGCCTGGATGATCTGTTCCAGAACCGGGCGCTGTTTTTCCGCATCGGAGTAGAAACAGCCCATCAGTGAAATCAATGTAAATGGCGAAGCTTTTTT
>ENA-OPBM01001397-OPBM01001397.1-human-gut-metagenome-genome-assembly--contig:-NODE-1397-length-14364-cov-4.832134_pt1 | contig 14364 bp, 11 predicted proteins | sample MGYA00241069_ERZ501454 | MGnify/ENA primary metagenome ERZ501454 (study PRJEB25962, sample SAMEA2042625) | human gut metagenome | biome: human gut; feature: human-associated habitat; material: faeces... | reverse complement strand
GAGAACGGCGAGAAGATATACGACTGCTCGCAGGCGGCGATCTTCTGGATCGCGGCATCCGTGATTTCGTTCCTCCTCCCGCTCCTCAACAGAAAGAAAAAGCAGGCCGCATAGCAATTCCGAATAACCGGAACCTATAGACAGACCGAAAAACGGCCCAAACACGGCCCAACAGACAAGCCGCCCGGTTCTCGAATGAACCGGGCGGCTTTATCGTCAGGGCATTTCACCTCCGATCAGGGTATTCACCCTTCACCGGCTCCTACTCCCACTCGATCGTTGCGGGCGGTTTCGAGGAGATGTCGCACACGACGCGGTTGATGCCGCGCACGCGGTTGATGATGTCGTTCGAAACACGGGCGAGGAAGTCGTAGGGGAGGTGCACCCAGTCGGCGGTCATGCCGTCGGTGGAGGTTACCGCCCGCAGCGCGACACAGCTCTCGTAGGTACGTTCGTCACCCATCACACCGACGCTCTTGACCGGGAGCAGAATCGTGCCGGCCTGCCAGACCTTGTCGTACAGGCCCCACTCCTTCAGTGCGTCCATGTATATTCTGTCGGCCTCCTGCAGAACGGCTACCCGTTCCGGCGTCACTTCGCCGAGTATCCGGATGCCGAGTCCCGGCCCGGGGAAGGGGTGGCGTTCGAGTATCAGCGGGTCGATGCCCAGCGTCCGTCCCACACGCCTCACTTCGTCCTTGAAAAGGAGGCGCAGCGGTTCGACGATGCGCAGGTGCATCTCTTCGGGAAGCCCGCCCACGTTGTGGTGCGACTTGATGGTCGCCGAAGGGCCGTTCACCGACATGGATTCGATGACATCCGGATAGATGGTTCCCTGTGCCAGCCATTGGACGTTTTCGATGGCTTTCGCTTCTGCGTTGAAGACCTCGATGAAGTCGCGGCCGATGATTTTGCGTTTCGCTTCGGGGTCGGTGACGCCGCGCAGGTCGCCCAGAAACTTCTCCCCGGCCTGTACTCCCTTGACGTTGAGCCCCATGTGACGGTAGGAGGCGAGTACGTCCGTAAATTCGTTCTTGCGGAGCAGACCCGTATCGACGAAGATGCAGTAGAGGTTCTTGCCGATGGCCCGGTGCAGCAGGATGGCGGCTACGGAGGAGTCCACGCCTCCCGAAAGGCCGAGCACCACTTTGTCGTCGCCGAGCTTCTCCCGCAACTCCCGTACGGTGGCATCCACGAACGATTCGGGACTCCAGTCGCGCCGGCAGCCGCAGATGCCCGCCACGAAGTTTTCCAGCAGCTTGAGTCCGTCGGTGGAGTGGTAGACTTCCGGATGGAACTGAATGCCCCATGTCGGTTCGCCTTCGATGCGGAAGGCGGCATTGTGTACATCGTCGGTGCTGGCCGTCACCCGGTAACCTGCCGGAAGCAGGGTGATGGTGTCGCCGTGCGACATCCATACCTGTGTGCGTTCGGGCATCCCTTTCAGCAGGGCATCCTCGCGGTCGGTCACGTTCAGCATGGCACGGCCGTATTCACGGCTTGCGGCCGGTTCGACCTGCCCCCCGTAGTTCTGGGCGAGCCACTGCGCGCCGTAGCATACGCCCAGCAGCGGCAGTCGGCCCTTGATGGCGCCCAGTTCCGGATGCGGGGCCTGTTCGTCCCGTACCGAATAGGGGCTGCCGGAGAGTATCACCCCCTTGACACCCGCATCGAGCGCCGGTATCCTGTTGTAGGGATGTATCTCGCAATAGACGTTCAGTTCGCGTACACGACGCGCGATGAGCTGCGTGTACTGCGAACCGAAGTCGAGTATCAGAATCTTTTCCTGCATGGTATTCATACTGTCGTTTAGCTCTTCGTAGGAATGGGGAGCGTCCGTTGTCGTCCTCTCTTTGGCGGGAACCGTAATTCGTCCGCTCTCCTCTCTGTTATTGGCAAAGGCCGTTGTGCCGTCCTTGCTCGTTGGTGTGGGAGGCCGTTTGCGGCCGCTTCTTCCTTGAATCCGATGAGGATTTGCCTCGCGGGAATCCTCCCTGTACAAATCCTCATCCGATATATCACTCCTTTGCGGCCGGGATAACCGGCTGTTACTCTCCGCGGGAGTAGTTGGGTGCTTCGCGGGTTATCGTCACGTCGTGCGGGTGGTTCTCTATCACGCCTGCCGACGTTATTTTCACGAAGTCGGCGTGTTTCAGGGCGGCGATGTCCTTTGCGCCGCAGTACCCCATACCCGACTTCAGACCGCCGATGAGCTGGTAGACCGTTTCGCTGAGATATCCTTTGTAGGGTACGCGTGCTTCGATGCCTTCCGGTACGAATTTGCTCGTATCGGTCTCTTCGCCCTGGAAATAGCGGTCTTTCGAGCCCTTGTTCATGGCCTCTACCGAACCCATGCCGCGGTAGGACTTGAATTTCCTGCCGTTGTAGATGATGGTTTCGCCCGGAGACTCCTCCACGCCGGCCAGCATGGAGCCGACCATCACGCAGTCGCCGCCTGCCGCGAGTGCCTTCACGATGTCGCCCGAGTAGCGCAGTCCGCCGTCGGCTATCACCGGTATGCCGCTCCCGGCGAGCTCCTTCGCGACGCCGTATATGGCGGTGAGCTGCGGTACGCCTACGCCCGCCACTACGCGGGTGGTGCATATCGAACCGGGCCCGATGCCGACTTTCACGCCGTCGGCTCCCGCATCGGCGAGCGCACGCGCTGCAGCCCCTGTGGCGATGTTGCCCGCCACGACGTCCAGCGAGGGGTATGCGGCCTTGATGGACCGCAGTGTCCTGGCGACGTTTACGCTGTGGCCGTGAGCGGTATCGAGTACCACGGCGTCCACATCCTCGGCGTAAAGCGCCGCTACCCTGTCGAGTACGTCGGCGGTGACACCCACCCCGGCGGCTACCCGCAGGCGCCCCTTGTCGTCCTTGCAGGCATTGGGGTTGTCCTTCATCTTGGTGATGTCGCGGTAGGTGATGAGTCCAATGAGTTTTCCGGCATGGTCTACCACCGGCAGTTTCTCTATCTTGTGCCTGAGCAGGATTTCGGCGGCGTTCTTGAGGTCGGAGTTGTGGGTGGTGATGAGCCCCTCCTTCGTCATGACCTCCTCTATCTTCCGCGAAGTGTCTTTCTGGAAACGGAGGTCGCGGTTGGTGACGATGCCTATCAGCGTCCGGTCGGCCGCGATGACGGGGATGCCGCCTATGCGGTGCTCCTTCATGAGGCGCAGCGCGTCGCCTACGGTATTCTCCTTGAAAATGGTGACCGGGTCGTAAATCATGCCGTTTTCGGCACGTTTCACCTTCCGCACCTGCGCTGCCTGCTGCTCGATAGACATGTTTTTGTGTATCACTCCGATACCTCCCTCCCGTGCGAGCGCGATGGCCAGCGGGGCTTCGGTGACCGTATCCATTGCGGCGGATACGATGGGAATGTTAAGACGAATGTTTCGTGAAAAACGGGTGGTTATGTCGACCTCCCGCGGCAACACCTCCGAATAGGCAGGCACCAGAAGGACATCGTCGAACGTCAGTCCCTCTGTAAGTACTCTTTCATCGATAAATGACATGGTATCGGGATTTTGTTGCCCGCAAAAATAGCAATAATTCCTGAGATAATCACCATGCGGTGCCATTTAAACCGTGCAGCGGGCCCTATTTTGTCCGTCGTTCGTCCGCTCTCCCCGCGGGTGTCCGCCCTCTTCGGAGCAGTGCCTTACCGGATGCTTTCGGCGAGGGCCATGAACCGTGGGTCTTCGCGGGCCGTCTTCAGGTCGGGGTCGTTCATGGTATAGGCGTAGTCGTTCCAGCCGTACCCCAATGCTTGTTTGAAGGCGTCCACTGCACCGTCCGTATCGCCCCGCAGCGACCGGAGACAGGCCAGGTTGTACCATACGCCGCCCATTATCGGTGCGGCCGTCTTTTTTACGCTGCCCGGCTGCTGTTCGTACATGACGACGATTTCCGTATAGAGATTCTCCATCTCCTCCTTATCGTCGTTATTCATGGCTGTTGCCATGCGTCCGTTGACGTTTTCGAGCTGTTCGAGAAATCCGGTCAGGTCGGGGTCCTGTCCCCACGAGATGCCTGCCGCCAGCAGCAGGGCGGCCAGTGCTGTCGCTATCCTTTTCATGGTCGTTATCCTTTGTGCCGCCCCGTATGGGGACGGTCGGTGTTTCCGGACGGATGCTTCGGCCCGCGGAGGGTGCGTCTCACTCCGCCAGTTCCAGCATCTTGTCGTGCAGCAGGTCGGCGATGCGCTGCTTCTCGTCGTGCGGGTCGTTGTCGGGACTGAAGACCACCGGCTGCCCGATACGGAACGTATGGTTTCTCTTGCTCGCGTAAATGGGGTAGAACCGCAGGCATTTTCCCGTGGTCTCGTAGTAGAGGCGTCCGATGTTGGCGAATCCCGTAAAGAGCCGCCCTACCGAGTCGGTGAGATGTTCGACGGTCATCTTGTCGCCCCGTTTCACTTTCCGCGGTCTCTCCGGGAATATCAGCACGTTGTCGCCCTCGGAGAGTACCTTTACCGTATCGTCGAAGGTGGTCATCACGTTCCGCAGGTTGTTCTTTTCGACGGGTATCGGATTGAACGAGTTCAGCGCCCATGTGACCGGCCCGGCCAGCAGGCGGGCGATGCGCATCTTCGCCTTCGGCGGGAGCAGCGGGATGCGGTAGATGAAACGTCCGTACATCTCTTTGGCCGCCATCTCCCTGTCCACCATCTTGCGGTCTATCCATGGCCGGAAATAGGTGGGAAGGTATATCACCGCGGCTATGGGGCCGTAGATGATGCCGTGGTTGCAGACGAAGACCGAAGGGAAGTGTTCCATCTCCATGTACTCCTTGCCGGAGACTTTGAGGTGGAGGAAGGGCCTCACGAAGAAGGCCAGTATCTTCACGCCGAATTTCACCCTTTTCTTCTCCACGAGGTTGCTGCGGAGGTTCTGTTTCGTAGGGGTGTTGTTGTTGGTTCCCTGTGTATAGTTCAGCAGTTTTTGCCGGCTGCGTTCGTCCAGCGGCTGCCTGAGCGCGAAAAATACGCTGACCAGCATGAACAGGACGGGTAGTTGTACCATGGTGCTGCGGAATACCCACGGCAGCTCCGGCGTGTGCGAAGCGGGAATGACGAAGACCCAGACCGTGACCACGCAGAGCATGATGGCATTGGAGAAGATGACCGAGATGATTTGCGTTATCATCGACCGGAAGTGCAGGTCGCGGTCGCTTACCTTGCGGCCGGCTATGCGGGCGACCATCTTGAAGTCTCCGTTGTAGCGGTTCAGTACCGAGGTGATACATGCCAGGCCGAAACCCCACAGGCCCGCCCAGAAGGTCGAGCCCCATAACCCCTTGAAGTCGAACATCATCAGGGAGCCGGTTATCCACATGGCCGCTCCCACGATGAAGATGTTGAGACTCAGTATCCATCCCCGTCTGTTGACGAGTTTGGTGAACAGTTCCGAAAAGAGCAATACGGCGACTATCCACACACCCATGTAGACGTAGGTGTCGGACGAGAATGCCGGCGTGCTGAAGCTGACGTAACAGATATACATGAGTACCCCCAGGCTCAGGGCTATCTGGGCGTAGAGGGACATGTTGGAAAATACGCGGTAGGAGAATATGTCGTGCAGCTTGTCGCGGCGGGTATTCGCTATGTATTTGGAGAGCGACGCCATGGTGCTGCTCTGGTAGGAGAGCAGGAATCCGGTCAGGGCATACCCTACGAGCGTCATCCACATGACCGGTTCGTCGTCGATTATCCATGCGAAAGCGAGGCACGGCACGAAGAAGAGTATCTGGAAAAGGCCTTTGTATATCCTGCGGGCCAGCCCCGGTTTGCTCAGCGCGTCGTTCACCTTCCATGTCAGTACGCTGCGGGCCGCGATGAGGAGAACGAAGAACGAGACGAAATTCGTGCCCGGAGCCTGCATGACGATGGGGTAGAGAAAGACCAGTGCGAGCCCGGCGAATACCGATGCTGACAGCAGTATCCACATGACGAGGTTGGTTTTCCGAGGCGCCGGCCCCGACGAGAGCCGGCGCAGGTTGCCCTCGAAATAGAGCGTCCAGATATTGGCGAAAAGGAACAGGGCGGCTCCGTACAGGGGGTTGGCGATGATGTAATGGCTCACCATCATGCAGAGGATGAGTTGCAGGAAGTCCGCATTCACGTTGGACAGGCTCAGCGCCACGTTTATCCTGTATGCTTTTTTTACGGCGTTCATAGGTCGGTTCGGGCCTTTGAAACGGATATCGCGTGCGTTTCCGGTTTGGAACGGAGACCGTCTTTCCGTGGCTCGATAAACAAATATACGAAATATATTCGATGAAAACCGAAAGCGGTCGTCGGGCGGCAGCCCGGTCCGTGGTCGCAGGTGCGATTCGGTTGAAACAAATATAGGAAAATATTCGGTAAAAAACGGCAACGGTTGTCGGACAATGGCACAGTTGCGGGCGCAGGTGCGGTTGAGTCGGATATAGACGGGTATTCGGTGCGACGGGGGCTCGTGTGCGGGAAAGGCATGCACTCGCGAAGTCCGTTTCCGGAGCGGAACGATACTGCTGACGTTCGGCCCTTAGGGAATGTGGGGCCGGTTTCCTCTCCGACCGACCGTTCCGCTTGCGGATATTGTCCGACCGCGGCGGCTTGCGTATCGTTTGCATGGAATGCACCGTCCGGTGCGCTTCCGGTCTTGGCACAACTATTGCGTTTGTCTTAACCGTGGCACCGCACACGATTGCGGCAGGGCCCCCCAACGGATATATTATTTTGAATCACTAAAACTTTTTGCCATGTATTGGTTATGGTACATCCTTATCGGGCTTGCGGCGGGTTACGTCGCCAGCCTGATTGTGAAGGGCAGCGGTTCGGGCATGTTGCTCAATCTCGTCATCGGTATGGTAGGCGGGGTATTGGGCGGATGGCTTTTCAGACTGATGGGCATCGCCAGCACGAACATGCTGGGCAGCCTGCTCACCTCCGTTTTCGGAGCGATAGTCCTGCTGTTGATAGTAGGGCTTTTCACTCGCAGGAAACGGGAGTGAACCCTTCGCATTCGTGCAATCCGTCCCTCGTGTGCGGCGACGGAATTTTTGTATAACTTAAAAAATGCTTGATTATGGAAAACAAGATGAAGAACGACCTTCAGAACAAGGTCGAGAAGACGGCCGACGAGCTGGCCGACAAGACACGCCACGCAGGGCATGTCGCAGGAGAGAAGGTTCAGCATGTGGAGAACCGCATGCAGGAGAAAGGTCAGCAGTGGAAGAACCGTGCCGACGAAGGTATTCATCAGATAAAGGACCGTATGCAGGAGCAGGGGCACCGGATTGGCAATAAGGTGGACGAGGCTTACGACCGCACCCGTCACGGAATCGATGATAAACTGGGTAGAAAATAGGATACCGTTTGCATGGCGGGTTCCCGAAAGGGGCCGCCTGTGACGGAGGATTCGCAATCGATGCGGGGCGCCTGAAGGGTTTGCGGAGATGTTCCGTCAGGCCGGGCGCCCCTTGTCTTTCTTCCCCGCGCTTGCGGCGGGGCACATGTAGAATGAAATAAAATTACGAGATTATGGTATATGATAAACATACGTCCGACAGGTTGCTGGCGAGCGACCGGCGGAAAATGCGTTCCACGGATTTCGGGATTCCCGAAACGCGCGAATTTCCGATGCCCGATGCACCCCATGTACGTGCGGCCGAGGCCTATTTCCGCTATGCGCCGGAGGAGAAGAAAGCGCTTCTGGCACACCGTATTCTGATAAAGGCACGCAAATACGGCGTTCATGTCCGCAGCGAAGAGATACTCGAATGGGCGTCGAAATACAGTAAGTGACAGCCGGGGCTTCTTTGCAGTCTGCGTCAGCCTTTCCGGCAGTTGTAGTCCGGCTGGGCCCGGCGCAGGGCGTCGAGGTATCTCTCTATATCGTGCTTCAGTTTTTTGTACAGGAAACACTCCTTGTAGTTCTCGTTGAAGGATAGCGCACTGCGCACGTCCTGAAGGGCGTTGTTGTAGTTGCTCTGCTCGTTCACGAGCGATACCCCCCTGCGGTCCGACCCGTTGATGCGGGAGATGGACATGTAGCGCAGTTTGTCGCATACGGCTTCCAGGACAGGCATGACGACGTTGTCCATGAGGGTGTGTCCCTGCATGAAGAGGTAGGTATTCTCCGGCGTGACGCCCCGTTTGCCGAGCATCTCGATGAAGGCGGGGAACTGCCGTTCGATGTCGGGATGCTGTCCGCGGAGGCTCCGCAGCCTGCGCTGTACCTGTCGTTCCAGCCATGCGAGCGTCTCCGTCCCGTTCCCTTCCACTTCGAGGTAGTTCAGTTTGACGCTGCTCTTGAACTCTATCAGGGGGAAGATGTTCGGTGTGGCTATCTGCGCCGAGTAGGCGTACCACAGGAAAAGCGGGTATATCGTGCGCGAATAGTCGGCGAAGAACTTTTCGAAATCGAAGATGTTCGTATCGTTTTTGGTGGCCTTCACGCAGATGTTGTGCAGCGATGGGGCGTAGCACAGGTAATTCTCCGTGGCGTATGCGTAGGTATGGAAGATGTGCGGGGTACGGTTTATCTCCCGTGATACGGGCGTCTGGTCGGCGAAAAGATAGTCGAAGTCGCTGTCGATGCAGAAGAGGGTATCCCTGACCTCCGGGTCTTCGGCCAGATGGAGCACCACCTTTTTCCCTTTGGCAAGGTCGTTGCGCAGCGGTACGGAAATTTCGAACATGAATTCGTCCGATTCGTAGTCGTCGAAGACGCTGCGCCAGAAGGCCACGTCTTCGTACCCCTCCACATATACCATGATAAGTTTGCATCCGCGCTCCAGCGGTATCCGTTCGATAACTTGTTCGTGCTGTGCCTGCCGGATGTCGTAATCCCTGCGTCGCTGTTCCCTTTTGCGTTTTCCCATCTTTTTGGCAATAATCCGGTCGCGGCTGCCGTCGTCCGCCCGGCCAAAATTAATGATTTTTCATTAGCTGCGCGTCGCATCGCTGCGAAAACGGCCTGCCGCCTTTCCCGGCCTTCTAATCGACCAGCAAGTTGCATCCGCGCGTCTGTGTCCGGTCCATGCGGCCGAGTACGGAGAACGAACCGTCTGGATAGGCGATTCCCGCATCCTGTGTCTCGATGAATGCGCAGGAGTGGAGGTTGGCCAGGTCGGTGATGTTGATGCCGCCGCGTCGGCCGGCCGGCAGCGTCTCGAACGGGTCGTTGAAGTCGCGTATCGTGACGCGCATCCAGGGCGGGGTTCGGAATATCCCGTTCCCGGAGGAATAGGCCTGCGACGTGAGCTCGGCCATGCCGTATTCGGAATGGATGACGTCGGTGCCGAATGCGTCGCACAGAATCCGGTGGAACTCCTCTTTGGGCAGTTCCGTCCGGCGTCCCTTCATCCCTCCCGTTTCCATCACGACCGTGTCCCGCAACCGGGGGGCGTATTGCTCGGCCAGGTCGAGCAGTGCATAGCTCACGCCCAACAGGATTTTGGGACGGCTGTCCGCCGCCATACATTCGAGCAGTTGTTCGTATTCATCGAGGAAGAAGCCTCCCCCGCCGCTTCTTATCAGGTCGTCGGCCATCCATACCAGCGACGAACCCTCCCGTTCGAGGTAGCAGGGCAGCAGCGCATAGAACGACCAATTCTCCGGCCGTCCGTAAAAGAGCGAAAACGCCTTGCGGAGTGTCTGCCGGTAATTCTCCGTGTTCTCCACATAGTGCCGGGCAGGGGTGTCCCCGCCCGTCGTACTGCTCGTAAAGACCAGCTCCGGCTCTTTCGTGCCGCAATAGACTTTCCGGCTCTTGAAGAGTTCTATCGGCATGTGCGGAATGTCGGCGCTGCAGGTCACCTCGCCGGGCGCGATGCCTATCGCATCGAGGTAGTCGCGGTAGGGGGCGCACCGCTCCGCCTGGAAAGCGAAAAGTTCCAGGGCTGTCCGCTCGAAAGCCTCCCCGGAATCTATCGTAAGTATCTCCTCTATGGTCAGCATGTCTCCTGAATATGATTGTAAATTACCTGCGGTTTCGTGTAGGGCCTGTTCATCGGCTGTCGTCGGAGCCGTCTCCGACCGTGCGCCGGGAGTCGGCTTCTGCCCTCCGGTCGGGGAGGGGACGGTCGGGCGCTTTGCAGCGGCACCCCTCCAGGTGGTCGTTCACGAAACCGGTCGCCTGCAGGAAGGCGTAGCAAATGGTCGGGCCGAAGAACTTGAAACCCCGCTTTTTCATGTCACCGCTCAGGGCGTCCGCCTCGGCGGATGTGGCGGGTACCTGTTCCAGTCTTCGGAAGTGATGGACGACCGGTTGTCGGTCGGGGAAGAAGGAGAGGACGTAGTCGTAGAAACTGCCGAATTCTTGCTGAATGGCTATGAACAGCCGGGCGTTGGCGATTGCGGCGGCAATCTTCAGCCGGTTTCTGACGATGCCGCCGAACTGCATCAGCCGGTCGATGTCCTCCGATGTCATGCGTGCCACTCGCTGTATGTCGAAGTGGTGGAAAGCCGTTCGGTAACCTTCGCGTTTGCGGAGGATTGTAATCCAGGACAGCCCTGCCTGGGCGCTTTCGAGTACCAGAAATTCGAACAGGGTCCGGTCGTTGGTAACGGGCCGTCCCCACTCTTCGTCGTGGTATTTGATGTACAGTTCGTCGCTCCCGGCCCAGCCGCAGCGTGCGTCGATGATGTCGTTCATCTTATAAATTTATGGAGGGGATATTTTCAGAAGCAAAGAGGATAGGTGCGCTATCCCGTGGTCTATATCGGACACGAATCTCGGTCTGAATCGCTGTGAATTGCCGCGTTTTTAATCGGCATCGGTGCCTGCCGTCATGTTTCTACCGGGATCTTCGGCATATTGCCTCCTGTCGCTCCTCATACATTCGAAAAGGCTGCGCCCCTTTGAACTGCATTCGTTCAATTTGACACAGCCCTTTCCGAAAAGCCGTTTCCGGGCGATTGCAGCGGAATCCCGTGCTCTCCCGGCCGGTACATCAGATATCGCCGCCCAGCATGAGGTACTTCTCGCAGTCCATTGCCGCCATGCAGCCGCTTCCGGCGGCGACGATTGCCTGACGGTAGCGCGGGTCGCGCACGTCGCCCGCAGCGAATACGCCGTTCACGCTCGTGTGGCTCGTGTTGCCGCGGGTTACGATATAGCCCTCGGGGTTGAGGTCGAGCTTGCCGCGGAAGAGGTCGGTATTGGGCTTGTGACCGATGGCGAGGAAGAATCCGGTGATGTCCAGGCGTCGTTCTTCCCCTTTCGTGTTCACAACGATGACGCCGTTCACGCCGTTGTCGTCGCCGAGCACTTCCTTGGTCTGGTGTTCGAACAGGATTTCGATTTTCGGGTTTTCCTTTACCCGTTTCTGCATGACGTGGCATGCCCGGAGTTCGTTGCGGCGCACAATCATGTAGACCTTGTTGCAGATGTTGGCCAGGTAGCTCGCCTCTTCGGCCGCCGTGTCGCCGCCGCCCACCACGGCTACGTCCTGTCCGCGGTAGAAGAAACCGTCGCAGGTGGCGCATGCGCTCACGCCCATTCCCTTGAATTTGTTTTCGGAGGGCAGTCCGAGGTATTTGGCCGATGCGCCGGTGGCTACGATGAGCGACTCGGCTTCGACGGTGCGGTCGCCGTCCACGGTCAGGATGAAGGGATAAGCCTCCAGATTGACATCGGTGACGATGCCCCGGCGTATTTCCACGCCGAAGCGTTCGGCCTGTTTGCGGAGGTCCTCCATGAGCTGCGTACCCATGACGCCTTCCGGGTATCCGGGAAAGTTCTCGATTTCGGTCGTCGTGGTGAGCTGTCCGCCGGACAGCATTCCCTCGTAGAGGACGGGGCTGAGGTTCGCGCGTCCCGTGTATATTGCGGCCGTATATCCTGCGGGGCCGCTGCCCATGATGAGGCATTTTACTCTTTCTACGCTCATAATTGTCGGTTTATCTGTCTCGCAAAGATAGGCAATCTGCCTTTAATAAATCCAAAACGGTTATAATTAGTTGTTATGGTGCGATAAGCCCTACGTATTGCGGGGGCCGTTCCGATTTGTGTCTCAGGCATCGGAAGCGCCGTTTGCCGTCGGAGATTCTCCCGCTCCGTCGTCCTCGCCGGGCCTGTCCGGAGCGGGGGTGCCGTCGTGGAAATAGGCGTAGACCCTGCGGGCTTTCGCCGTTCCGACCGCATCGGCGAGCTCCTCTTCCGAAGCCCTGCGTATCCGGGCCACGCTGCGGAACCGGAGCAGCAGCAGGTCGGCTGTCTTGGTTCCTATCCCCTCTATCTCTTCGAGCTGGGTACGGACGAAACCTGCCGAGCGTTTGTTGCGGTGGAACGTGATGCCGAAACGGTGCGCCTCGTCGCGCAGGTGCATGATGACTTTCAGCGGTTCGCCCGTCCGGTCGAGGTAGTAGGGCATCGGGTCGTTCGGGAAAAAGACCTCTTCGATGCGTTTGGCCAGACCGATGATGGCGATGCGGTTCTCCAGTCCCAGTTCGCAAAGGACGCCGTAAGCGGCACTGAGCTGTCCTTTGCCGCCGTCCACGACAATCAGGTCGGGCAGCTCGGCTCCCTCGGCGAGCAGGCGGCCGTAGCGCCTGCCCACTATCTCGCGCATGGAGGCGAAGTCGTCCGGGCCGACGACGGTCTTGACGTTGAAGTGGCGGTACTCCCTGCGCGAGGGTTTGCCGTCGCGGAAGACCACGCACGAGGCTACGGGATAGGTGCCCTGAAGGTTGGAGTTGTCGAAGCACTCGATATGGCGCGGCTGTACCTCCATGTGCAGCGCCTTGCGCATGGACTCCATCAGCCGGTCGGTATGTTTTTCCGGGTTCTTGATTTCAAGGTTCTTCAGCTTTTCGAGGCGGTAGAGGCGTGCGCTTCGCTGCGAGAACTCCAGCAGCTTGAGCCGGTCGCCCCGGGTGGGCACCGTGAACTTTACCTCCTCGAAGAGCCCCTCTTCCGGCAGCAGAGGGACGATGACTTCGCGGGCGAGCCGGCCGGAGAGCTTTTCGCTGATGTCCGATATGGCCCGCGAGAGCACCTCTTTTTCGTCGGCTCCCGCTCCGACGGAGAGCTGTACCGTGAAGCTGTTCACCACCGTGCCGTCCGCGACCTTCACGTAGTTGCAGTAGGCCGTGCTGTCCGTCTCGTCCATCAGGAGCGAGAAGACGTCCACCCGCCGCAGGGTGGTGCTTACGATGACCGATTTGCTTTCATAGTTCTCCAGCAGCATCAGGCGGTTTTTGAAGTGTGCCGCCGCCTCGAAGTTCAGCTCCGCCGCGGCCTCCGTCATCTGCCGGTGCAGGAACTCGCGTGTGGAGCGCAGGTCGCCCCGCAGCGTCTTCTTTATCCGTTCGATGCCTGCGGCGTAATCCTCGGCGCTCTGCCGGCCGGCGCACGGCCCCTTGCAGTTGCCGATGTGGTACTCCAGGCATACGCCGTATTTGCCCCGGGCTATCGCTTCGGGCGAGAGGTTCAGGGAACAAGTGCGGAGCTGGTAGATGCCGTGAATGAGGTCGAGCATGTTTTTCTGCACCATCACCGAAGAGTAAGGACCGAAATACTGCGAACCGTCCCGCACCAGCCTCCGGGTGGACATCACACGGGGGAAGGGCTCGTTGCGCACCACTATCCAGGGATAGGTCTTGTCGTCCTTGAGCATCGTGTTGTAGCGCGGCTGCAGGGTCTTGATAAGCGAGTTTTCGAGCAGCAGCGCATCCTGTTCCGTGGGAACGTCGATGTGCCGCAGGGCGGCTATCTGCCGTACCATCATCCGGATTTTCGGAGCGTGTTCGCGCGACTCCATGAAGTAGGACGAAACGCGCTTCTTCAGATTCTTGGCCTTGCCGACATAAATTATCTCTCCGGCACGGTTGAGGAATTGATAGACGCCGGGAGTGGAAGGGAGCAGGGCAACCTGTTCCTTTACGGATAACGTGTGCTGTTCGTGGTCGGCCATAATAAAAAAGACGATATTGCATACAAAGATATGACCAATCTTCGTTTTATAAACGTGAGGGCTTTCCGGATATTTTGCGGAAGGGAAGTGCCGGCTGCTGTGGCTGCCGGGAAACGGGTGTTAAATCGCCGCGCTTTTGTGGTATTGCTTTCGGGTTTGCATCAAAAAATCCGGATGTGTTCCAAATGTATCGTTCCGCTGCCGGGAAAGGGAGATAAAAACAGCGCTTATGTTTTATAAAAATTCATAAAAGATGAATATGCGTATTTTTCAACACGGGTATATCTAATATGGATTTAATCATTATTTTTGGGAGCTTAAATTGGGAAGCAACCTTTATTTGTTAATTGTTCACAAGAACCTGTAAACTGTAAAAACATGAAAAAGAATCTATTTTTAGGAGGTATCCTCGCATTCTGTGCGGCAGCCGTACTGACAGGCTGTACTACCGGA
>ENA-OPBM01001384-OPBM01001384.1-human-gut-metagenome-genome-assembly--contig:-NODE-1384-length-14465-cov-2.635947_pt1 | contig 14465 bp, 8 predicted proteins | sample MGYA00241069_ERZ501454 | MGnify/ENA primary metagenome ERZ501454 (study PRJEB25962, sample SAMEA2042625) | human gut metagenome | biome: human gut; feature: human-associated habitat; material: faeces... | reverse complement strand
GAGCCGGTCGCGCTCGGCGCGGATTTCGGCCACCTGCGGGGCGATGTCTTCGGTGAGCCGTTCGGCGACGGCCTGCTGCGCGAGGCTGTTGATGTTGTAGGGATATTTCACGCGTGCGAAAAGTCCGGCGACGGCTTCCGACGCGAATGCCAGCCCGAGGCGAAGCCCCGCCATGCCCCACGCCTTCGAGAGGGTTTGCAGGACGATGAGGTTCCTGAATTCGCCGAGGCGTGCGAGGAATCCCGGCCCGGCGGCGAAGTCGATGTAGGCTTCGTCGAGGACGACCATGCCGTCGAATTCGCGGAGCAGCCGTTCGATGCCGGCCGCCGGGAAGGCGTTGCCCGTGGGGTTGTTCGGGGAGCAGAGCCACAGCAGACGGGTGCGCTCGTCGGCGGCCGCCAGCAGGGCGTCGGTCGAAGCGTTCAGGAACCACGCGAAATTGTCGTAGGCAGGGTCGGCGTCGCGCTGCTCGCACCACATCGTGAAGCGGTGCACGTCGGCGCAGACCGTCACCACGCAGGGCGCCTGCGTCACCATCGGCTGGTTGAAATGGCACGGGGCGAGTTTCGCGCGCAGGGCCGCATCGCGCGTCACAACCAGCGAATAGAGCTGCATGTTGCCGCACGTCGAAGCGCGCGAGGCGGCTTCGAGACACTCGCGCAGCACCTCCTCGGGAATGGGCGTCGGGCGGAATTTACGTATCGAACGATGCTTGAAAAGCACACTTTTCATAAAGGTCTGTTTTTTGAATCCTGGCATAAACAATACAATCCGCCCGCCGTTGCACGCCCGGGCGGATATTTTTCACAAAATTAGCAAAACTTTTAGAAGTTTTACTATTTTTGCCAAGACATAACCATTCAAAAAGTGCAGACGGCATTTGCAAAATACGAAGGAGCAGGCAACGACTTCATCCTGATCGACAACCGCGAAGGCGGCTTCACGCCCCGTGCGGAACTTATCGCAGCCTTGTGCGACCGTCATTTCGGCATCGGAGCCGACGGGCTGATGACCCTCGCCCGGAACGCGGAGATCGACTGTTCGATGCGTTATTACAACGCCGACGGGTCGGAAGGCGAGATGTGCGGCAACGGCGCCCGCTGCTTCGCGCTTTTCGCCGAACACCGGGGCATCGGCGGGGAGACCAAGTTCTTCGATGCCGCAGACGGGCTTCACACCGCCCGCATCCGCCGCCTGAAAGGCACTTCGGGAGAGATCGAGCTGGGCATGATCGCCGTGCGGGAGATCCGCACGGGCGACGGCTGGTGGTTTCTCAACACGGGCGTCCCGCACTACGTCGAATTCGTCGACGACCTCGAAGCGGTCGACGTAACCGGCCGCGGACGGGCCATCCGCCGCGACACGACGCGCTTCCCGCAGGGCACGAACGTCAATTTCGTGCAGATCACAGGCGACGGCACGATCCGCATGCGCACCTACGAACGCGGCGTGGAGAACGAGACCCTCGCCTGCGGCACGGGAGCCACGGCCGCGGCCATCGTGACGGCCTTCGCGCGGCAGCCCCACACGACCGATTTCCGCATCACCGTACCCGGAGGAGCGCTTGCGGTACGGTTTTCGCATGAACAGGGAACACAAACCTATACGGACATCCGCCTGACGGGACCGGTGCGCCGCGTCTTCGAAGGAGTGTTCGACAGCGAAAATTTCTAAAACCAACCATTCATTTCCCCATGAAAACACAAAAGGGAATCCGCGAACACGACGCGGATGAACTTCGGAAAGCCAAACGTCTCGAACCGATACGCAAGAGCGGCAAGGAGCGCCACGCGCTTTACAGCAGTTTCGACGAAGAGGACGAGGAGGAAATCCTGCCCCTCAAACGCGAGTCCGTTCTCGACTACCTCGACGAAGAGGAGGAATAAATCCAGATTCAATGATCGAAAAATTCATCATGGCGGGTCCCACCGCCCTGCACGTCTGCGACTCCCAGAAAGGGGACAAATGCGTCGTGCTCCTGCACGGATACCTCGAATCAATGCTCGTCTGGGAGGATTTCGTTCCATTCCTCTACAAAGAGCTTCGCGTGGTTACGTTAGACCTGCCCGGTCACGGCATCTCGGTCGTGACGGGCAAGGAGCATTCGATGGAGTTCCTCGCCGACACGGTGGCCGACGCCCTCCGGGCGCTGGGAATCCCCCGCTGCACGCTCGTCGGGCACTCGATGGGCGGCTACGTGGCCCTGGCCTTCTGCGAACGCCATCCCGACATGCTCAACGGAGTTGTGCTGTTAAGTTCGACACCCAACGCCGACACGCCGGAGAAGGCCGAAAACCGCCGCCGCGAAATCGCCCTCGTAAAGGCCGGGAAAAAGGATGCGCTGGCCCGCGTGGCCCCCGAAGCGGGCTTCGCCGAGGACAACCGCACCCGGATGAAAGACTACATCGAGGACCTCACCGAACAGGTCGCCGTCACCGAGGACGAAGGAATCGTAGCGCTGCTCAACGGCATGATCGCCCGCAAGGACCGGAACGAGATGCTGCGCGCCTCGAAGGTTCCCCAGCTCTTCATCCTCGGACGCAAGGACAACTACATCCCTGTCGAAGCGGCCGAGAAGATGGTAAAAGAGCACCCGCAGGCCCGGATCGTATGGCTCGAAAACAGCGGTCACATGGGATTTCTGGAGGAGCCGGAAACCACGGCCCGGGCAATCCTCGATTTCGTCAACGACAAATAACGCAATCCGCTATTCGATATAGACGTTGAAGTTCTTCGGACGTTTCATCGTTTCGGTATACACCCTGCCGAAACGGTCCGTTACGGTGATATGGAGCATCGACGACGGATCCGATGCCTGTACGCTGAACAGGTGTCCCATCTTGTTGGCCGTGAACGAAGGTCTGCTGCCCTTGTTCAGGCGCGGAATCACATACGTGATCAGGTGCAGGGGATCGTATTCCCAGAGCCGCTTCACGGCAAGGCTGCCGCGCCCCTCTTCGACCACTTCGATCTTCCACTCCGGGTCCCAGTTCCAGCAGTTGATATACACGCAGTTATCACTGCGCAGCCTGTTGAAAGACCGCCCATAGGCCTGCTGCGAAAACCAGTCGCGGATCGTAACGGGAGTGCCGTCGACCGTGATGGTCCGGTCGTCCAGATAGGTTTCGGGATCGAGCCAAAGTTTATTCATGTCGTAGGTGCGGAACTGCACGTCCCGGCTGATTCCCGTCCCCTTGTAATACCACGTCAGGTCACGGTCCTCCAACTCGTAGACCGCATATCCGCCCGGCGTACCGTCTTTGCAGATATGACGGCCCGAATAGACATCCGACCACCACCAGCAGGCGCAGACTGCGCCCGTATTGTGGTCCATGACAGCATCCGTAAGCTGGCAGTTGCGGTTGTCGTGGCTGTGCCCCGTGAGCACGTGGACCTCCGAAAACCCTTCGAAGCAGGCCAGCAGCTCCCGTGCACGCGCTTCGTCGTAATAGGTGTTGCCGAACGAGGCGTTGGGATAAGCCAGCGGCGCGTGCATCATAATGAACAGCGGAGCGGCCTTATCTTCGACGAGCGCGAGGTCCTTTTTCAGCCACGCGATCTGGTCCTCGGAGACGTAATTATGATAGCTCTTGTCCCCGATCGTTCCCACAGCTCCGCCGTTGTTGACGTAGACGATATCGTCGAGGCAGACAAAATGGGACTTTCCGATGTTGAACGAATAATAGGCCGGCATCACCAGGTCGCGCCATTGCCGCGTGGCGGCCAGGTCCTCGGTGTAATAGGGATCGTGGTCATGGTTGCCGATGCAATGGAAAGCGACCGTATTGAGATCCTTCATCTCGGTGATGAAATCGCCGAGCGTAAAGTAATTCTTATACCAGTACTCGTCCCACGTCAGATCGCCCATCGTCAATACATAGACCGGACGCTGTTCGGTCAGGATGAAGCGGTTGACATCGTTGACAAAATCGCGGAACTGTTCCAGGTCGTTGTTGCGGCGCGCCAGGTGGTAGTCGGTGGAGGCGATCAGTACGCAGCGGTCGTTATCGACGAGCCGAAGCGTGAAATCGAACTGTTCGACCGAAAGGTTCGTCGCCATGAACCGGCGCGAAATCTGCGGAATGTTCATCACCGTTTCGGGCATATACCCCGAAGGCAGCGAAATAAACACCCTGCCCAGCGATTTGTCCGAATAGAAGTAGTAACGCCCCTCTTCGTCGGTGGTCACGATTTCGACGCCGTCGGAAACCGCCACACCGGACAACGGATTCCCGTTCTTGTCGCGCACAACACCCTTCACATTCATTCCGGCAATGTCAGGCAGTTCCTCCTGCACGTACACATTGCGAATACGGACACTCAACTGTCCGAGCCGCTGTTCCTGCTCGGCCCGCCGCACGACGGCGGCATAGGTTCCATCGGGCAGGCCCTGCGGGATTGTCACCACGGCTTTGTCAGCAGCGGCCTCCATCGGCAGGAAATAGGCTTTCTCCGTACTGCCGCCTTCGACGACCAGTTGAAAAACATCCTTATCGCCGAAGCCCTGCCCGCGGACTTCGAAAGTCTCGCCCACGGCTGCCACGACCTCGTCGACAGGCAACTGGACGCCTGTAATCCAAACGGTTTCGGCCGCAGGAGGCCGGATTTCGCGGGTATTGTCCCGCTCGCAGGCGACACTGGCCAGCAAAACGGACAGTATCGCAAAGAGGGTTATTTTCCGGGAAAAGAACGAACTGAAATTTTCGACGCGTTTCATAATGTGCATTTTTCGTTGAAATTACTCCATGAGCGATACCGAAGGCTGGCGTTCCGTTCCGTCACCGTCGACATTGACAATACGCATGCCCGTATTCTGGGGTTTGCTCGCCGCGGTTCCCTGCGCCATGATTCCCGACATGCAGCGCATGCGGAAACGTGCCACGCCGTCCGGCGCCGGGGCAGAGAGCGCAACGTCCTGGGAAACGACGCTGTACGCGTCCTGTACGAAAGCCATATTGTAGGAGAGTTCCGAACCGTCCTCGGCCACAGCGGTTTCGACGCTCCGGGCGGGTTTCCAGGCGCCGTCGTCCTCGTATTCGAGCATCCAGTATTTGGGACACTTGTTCCCGAAGATCATGACGAAGTCGAGCTTCACGCGCACCCCGGCCGTAAGGCCGTCGAGCGGCGCTTCGAAGAGCCAGTAATCGCCGGTCCAAGCATAGGTGACATTGGGACACGACACGGGTGCCTTACCGGTTAACGTCCATTTCGGACTGGTCTCCGAGACGCCGCCCGCGACATAGGAGAGACGAGCGGAAGAGCCTCCGCGCTCGGCAGCGACATGGTGCTCCGACACCCAGGTCGATTCGTAGTCGGAGAGGTAATCGGCCCCCAGCCACCACTGAACCCGGGTAACCGACTGACCGTGCACGGCCTGCACCACCTCGGCTTCGGAAGAAAGCCCCTCGGCGGCATTGAAGAACCGAACAAGGCCCACACGCTTTTCACCCGTGGTGTTTTCCGAAGCCCGGAATTTATAGGTAACGCGCTGTCCCGACCCGAAGGCGACGGAAGTTGCAGAGAGCTGCGAAACCCACGACGGCATCTCCACCGAAACCTCCGTATTGCAGTTCACGTCTATCTCGAACGTACCGTCGGAAGCTGCCGCGGCACTTCGGGTCACACAAATAATCTGTCGCGTCGGTTCCATGACGATGCCCGGCACGGCATCGCTGCGCAGGGAGGTGACCCGTACGTCGTCCAGATACCAGCAGCAGTCGGCCTCGCTCTCCGAACGGATGTGCAGGCGGCAGCCGCGCGTGGCGCCCGTAATGTTCAGCGTTACGTCGTACCAATCCTGAAACGGATCTTCGGTCCACTTGCGGCCCACGGGGACCCGTTTGAAATCCATCGCATCGTACGTTCCCTGGTCACAATAGACTTCCAGCACAGCCTCGTAATCGCGCATGGTTAGCGCCCGGAAAGTTACCGTCAGGTCCATTTTCGTCTCGATTTCGGCGAATACAGGGGTCGTGAAGCGACCCAGCGAATTCGCCGTGCCGAATTTCAGGCATCCGCCGCGCGTGTATCCCCGCATGATCTCGCAACCCGTACCGAGCGGGTCGGTTATCGCGCTCGACACCGGAGGATAGAGGTTGGTGAGGAGTATTCCGGCGCCCTGATCCATCGCAGCGACGTTGAACATCGCATCCGTAGGCGTCGTCGCCCACGCGAAATCATCTTCGAAAAGCACCCAGCCGCAGCCCGCCGCAGGAGCCTGCACGACGGACAACGTCTCGGTGGCAGCGCCTTCTATCCCGACGGCGGTGATCGAGAAACGCCCCTTGCGCGAATCGCCCGTATTGGATCCGGGTTTCACCTCGACGGTCACCGTCTCGCCCGCCGCACCCCCATCGGGTGTGATCGCAATCCAGTCAGGGCTCCCCGTACGGTCGACGGTCCAGGCATAGTTGGATTTCACGCGGAAACGAACCGGAGCGTCTCCGGCAGTAAGGCGCACGTAATTATCGGCCAATCCGTCGATAGCGATAACAGGGCTCTGCGGTTTGTGCTGCTGGCTGACGGGGATGCGCTGTTCGGCGGCGGCGGCTTTGATGATCAGCGTGCCGCTCCGTTCCGGGCCGTCATTCTCTTCGGGAATGACTACGACACGCACGGTCGTACCGCCGCTGCCTTTCGAAGGTGCGACGGTAAGCCAGTCGAGATTCTCCGTCACGGCTTCCCAGGCTACATTGGCGTTGACCCGAAAACTCTGGGGCATACCCTCGGCATCGTAGACGATGCTCCCGTCGGTCAGTCCTTCGATGACGATCGACGGGCTGTCGGACGAGGGCTGCTGATGAATCGTAATGGTGTGCTCCTGCGATCCGGCTCGGACGGCGATCGTACCCGTACGCAGTTCGCCGATATTGGAATAAGGAGTAATCTTCACCTGCACCGGAATGCCTGCTGCTCCGCTGGCAGGGCTGACTTCAGCCCATTCCAGGCCGGACTTCACGAGTTCCCACGCCCGGTTGCTTTCGACCGTGAAGGGGATTTGCGCCACATCCGAAGCTGCAATGGTGAACTCCTGTTCGACTCCCGAAACACGCAGTTCGTCGGCTTCGGGCGCAATCCCGTCGTCTCCGGAACAGGCCCCGAAGAGTATCGGTGCAAAAACCGGAAACAAAGCGGTGAAAAGGTTAAATTTGAAGGGGTTCATAATGCGTTGAATTGTAGATTTAGGTTGTTGTTCCGAGCAAAAATAAAATTAAAATGCGGCATCGGCAAGCCTGCGCAAGGGTCCCGGAAAGCCGCCCGCGATCCCCTCCGGGACTACCGAAAGGGCCACATGCGTACACCTTTATCGGGGGCACAACGCCGTCCGGAGCCGGTTTTTCACTCATACCGCGGACATACACCCCGGCGCCGCGGCCGACTGCGCCTGAACGGAAAGACAAAATTTTGACACGGGCAGACAAAAATAAAACCCGGGGAATACCTTTCTTTGTACGAAGCTCCAAACAGCCGGAATCGCGGCGCTCCCCGGTTTTACGATACACGGTCCGACATCGGAAAATAACAACTTCAGCATACCATTTATACCCGAAAAAGTCCCTACATTTGTTATAGCCCTTCCCAAGCTACTGGTCCCATGAACCGACACCTATCCGACAAGATACCTGCTCCGACCAGCGGACGCCTGCTCCTGCTGGCGCTGCTTCTCTGCATTTGCGGGGGCGTCTCCGCAGACCCGCAGGCTGTACAACACCTGCCGAACCTGACGATTCGCAATTTTGCGCAGGACAAGGTCGGCTACATCTGGATCGCAACCGACAACGGACTTTGCCGCTACAACGGACAGACCTATTATTACTACCAGAGCGAGCCGGACAATCCGGCATCGCTCCCCGCCAACCGGGTCCACGACATCCGCACCGACGACGAAGGCACGCTCTGGATCGCCACAGCGGACGGCATCTGCATCTACAACCCGCTGTACGACAACTTCGAACGCCTGCTGACGGAACGCGGACTGCACCACATCACCCGCAGCGGTCCGCAGATCGTCTGTTCGGGACCTGCGGGCATGGTGCTCTTCGACGCTGCCAGCCGCACGATACTGGCCCGGAAGGATTCGCCTTACCACCGTCCCCTGGTGCTGGAAGCTGACCTGCAGGGTTATTTCTGGGGCGGAAGCGCCGATGGACAGAACGTCTTCAAATACGACCGGGAACTGGGCCTCTGCGACTCGGTGGTCCTCGCACGCCCGACAAAGTTCCGCTGCGGATGCTGCGACCGGCAAGGCCGTATCTGGTTCGGCACAGAACAGGGCATCGTGGTCCTCGACCCCGCGACAGGATGCCCCACGACCGACTCCCGGCTGCTGCGGTGTCTGTCCCATGCTGCCGAATTCAACGTCTCGATGCTAGCCCCGGCGGACGACGCCACCATTTACATCGGCACACAGGGCGACAACCTCCATGCGATCGACCTTTCGAACCACGTCTTCGACCACAACGTCGTAAACCGGTTCTACAAACTCAACTATACGAGCGATTTCAGTTGCGGGTTCTGCGACCGCGAAGGAAACGTCTGGGTCGGTACGACCGACCGCGGATATTCGGTGCGCTTTGCCTACAAAAAGAACTTCTCGCAGATGACGCGCCTCGGCAAGCAGACGCTGGGCAAATACATCAACGCCATCACGATCGGGGAAAACGGCACACTCTGGATCGGCAGCCACTACAAAGGCCTGCTGGGCTACAACAACCGGGAATACGCAACACGGTGGCATACGACGGAGAACAGCCCGCTCATGCAGCAACTCGGAAGCAACGGCATCACGGCGCTCCATTACGACTCATCCGGGCGGCTGTGGGCCAACATCGACGACCGGATCGCGGTGTGCACCACGGAACTCGTAAACATCCGCAGCCACACGCTGCTGCCCGACCGGGTCCTTGTCAACCGATTCTGCGAAGACGCCCGCCGGAGGGTATGGGCCGCCACGCGTTCGGGACTCGTCTTCTGGGAAGGGACCCGGCTGCAGGAAGCCGGGTTCAAAGAGTGCGACGTACAGGATGTCGTGCGGCTCGACGACTCCACGATGCTGGCCGCCGTGTCCGGACAGGGTATCTACACCGTCGATACCCGGCAATTCGACGCCCGGCCTTGTATCGAAACGGCCGACAGCATGATCGCCACAGCCCTGCGCCGCCCCACCTGCCTCTATTGCGGCAAAGACGGTTCGCTCTGGATCGGTACGCGCTCGGGAGGACTGCTGCGCTACCACCCGCAGCAGGGATTCCGAAGCTACACGCTCCGGGACGGATTCGCGAGCAACGAAATCGCCGGCATTACACAGGACCCCCAGGGCAACACCTGGGTCGCCACCTCCTACGGACTTTCGCTCATCACGGCCTCGACGGAACGGGTCACCACCTACTTCCAGTCCGACAGGCTCCAGACCCAGCAGTTCTATCCCCACTGTTCGCTCAACACGTCGACGATGATCTACTTCGGCGGCAACACCGGACTGGCGCAGTTCGCGCCGGGCCGCGTCATCCCCAAAATCACCAAGTCGCCCGTGCCGCTGGTGCTGACCGAAATCAGGATCAACAGCATCGTCCAGCATCCCTCGGAAGGCAAAGTCTTCACCAAACCGCTGAACGACACCAAACGCATCGTCCTCAACCACAAGCAGCGCAACATCGACATCAACTACGAAGCCGTGACGTTCCTTTCGCCGGAGAAGGTCAGCTACGCCTACCGGCTCTACGGCGGCGAGATCGACGAGGAGTGGAATTATGTCGAAAACCGCCGCAGCGCCAACTACGCACACCTGCCCGCCGGGCACTACACCTTCGAACTGAAGGCCCAGAACCCCGACGGATTCTGGAACGAAGAGCCGCAGCGGCTGGAAATCGTCATCAAGCCTTCACCGTGGCTGACGTGGTACGCCCTCCTGTTCTACATCGCCGCGGCAGGCGGAGCCGCCTGGTTTGCCAACCGGCTTTACCTGCGCCGCCGGCTGCAAAAAATGGAGCTCGAACTGGCCCGCACGGAGCTGGAACGCGAAAAGGCGCTCACCAACATGAAGATCGACTTCTTCACCAACATATCCCACGAACTGCGCACGCCGCTCTCGCTGATCTACGGTCCGGTAAACATGCTGCCGGGCATCACCGATGAAAAACGTTCGCGCGAACTGGTCAACCTGATCAACTACAACATCCAGCAGTTGCTCAAACTGATCGACCAGACCCTCAACCTGAGCCGCATCGAAAACGACACCCTCCCGCTGTCGGTCTGCCGGCAGGATATCATACCCTACGTCAACCGACTGACGGACGGCTTCGCCTGCCTCGCCCGGGAAAAGAACATCGACCTGCAAACGACGAGCGTACCGCCGGGACGGATGGTCGTCGCCGTCGATGCCGACAAATTCAGCAAAATCCTTTCGAACCTCGTCTCCAACGCCCTGAAATATACGCCCGAAGGCGGTCACGTCGACGTTGCGCTGGCACTCACGGACTCGCTCCCCGAAAAACTCGCGGGAGCGGCCGCATCGTCCCGCTACCTCGTCGTCAGCGTCACCGACGACGGTATCGGTATGAGCCAGGAGGATTTAGGGCGTATTTTCGAACGTTACAAACGCCTGCCCCAGAGTGAACGCAACACAACCGGAACCGGCATCGGCCTGCATTATGTCAAACAACTGCTGCTGGTACACAAAGGCAGCATCGCAGCCGAAGTGCGGCCCGAAGGCGGCATGTGTTTCACCTTCGCGATCCCGGTCGACGAAACGCTGTACGACCTCGTCGGCGAGCCCACCGTTTCCGCCGAATTCATCGACGGCATGACGGCGGCCGCTGCCCGGGAAATATTCTCCGGCGACGAACTGCCCGGAAGGCTGGGGGGGGGTCATTCGGAATCGCGGCCGAAAATCGTCCTCGTCGAAGACAATCCGCAACTGCAACTCTACTGCCGCTCGATCTTTGCCCCGCGGTTCGATGTTTTCGTTGCCGACAACGGCGTCGACGGGTTCGACCTGATCAACGCCGAAATGCCCGACGTGGTAATCACCGATGTCCTGATGTCGAAGATGGACGGATACGAACTCTGCCGCAAAGTCAAGAACGACGTAGTGCTGAGCCATATTCCCGTCGTGATCCTCACGGCGAAAGTCACCGACCAAGACAAAATCGTCGGTTACCAGGAGGGCGCCGACGTATACATGACCAAGCCGTTCAACCCCGAATTGCTGCAAACCGTGGTCGACAACCTGCTGACTACGCGCAGCAAACTGCGCGACATGATTCTTTCCGAATCGGGGAAAACGTCCGACGGGACAGAAACCGAGGAGGTGAAACTCTCGGTCGCCGACCGGGCCTTCGTGGACAAACTGTGCCAACTGATCGACAACAACATTTCGGACAGCACACTCAACATCAATGCCCTCAGCAGTGAGATGTGCATGAGCCGCGCCAGTTTCTTCCGCAAGATCAAGTCGCTGACGGGCGTCACACCGAACAATTTCATCCTGATCTACCGCCTCAACCGGGCGGCCGAAATGATCCGCAGCCGGGACTACCGCCTCAACGAAGTGGCCGACCTGCTGGGGTTCAGTTCGCAGTCGCATTTCTCGCGCTGCTTCAAACAGCATTTCGGTATTACGCCGAAGGATTACGCGACGCGGGGGGGGGCCTAACCCCTCCCGGAGGGCCGATTGAGATTCTCGGACATATTTTTAAGACTGCCGTGCCGAAGGTTTAAACGCCGCCGGAATACTTTTGCATTGACAAAACCAACCCCCAAAAACATGAAACAAACGCTTCGACTCGTACTGACCTTTTGCCTGCTCGCATTCATCGCAGGAGATGCCGCAGCGCAACGCATCGTCCGCAAATCCTTCGCCCGCGCCGAACGGCAGACCGCCCTGCTGGACTCGCTGCTCACCTCGCCCGACCTGTTCCCGGCTTCGTGGAATACGGACGGAACGATCAAGACCAATTCGGCGAGGGGCTGGATCAGCGGATTCTTCCCGGCAAATATCTGGTTTCTTTATGAATATACCCGCGACCCGAAATGGCTCGACATGGCCCGCCGCCGAACGGCGCCCCTCGACACGCTGCGCCGCTACACCAAAACCCACGACCTGGGGTTCATGGTGGGCTGTCCCTGCGCTGCAGCCTACCGGCTGACGGGAGAGGAGGCGTACAGGCAACTGCTGATCGACGCTTCCAACGCCCTGCTCACCCGCTTCAGCCCGGCCGTCGGGCTGATCCGTCCGTGGGACAACAAAAACGGCGCCCCGAATCCCTACCGGGTCATCATCGACAACATGATGAACCTCGAAATGCTGTTCACGGTCTCGAAACTCACCGGCGACAAGCGCTACTACGACATCGCCGTTTGCCATGCCGACAATACGCTCAAAAACCACTTCCGCCCGGACAACAGTTGTTTCCACATCGTCTGTTACGACGCCGAAACGGGACGTGTCACCGGACAGCGCGGCGGACAGGGTTATTCGGCTGCATCGGCCTGGTCGCGCGGTCAGAGCTGGGCGCTCTACGGCTTTACGATGTGTTACCGCGAAACGGGCGATCCCAGCTACCTGGACCGCTCGGTGAAATGCGCCGAATATTTCATCAACCATCCCCGGCTACCCGAAGACCTCGTGCCTTACTGGGACTACGACGCCCCCGGAATACCCGACGAACCGCGCGACGCTTCGGCAGCAGCCATCACCGCTTCGGCACTGCTCGAACTGGCCAAATACGCCCCCGGAAAGGAAAAATCCTATTACGGGACCGCCCGGAAAATCCTCACGTCGCTCGCTTCGGACCGTTACCTGATTCCCGCCGGGAAGAAGTGCGGCTTTCTGATCGACCACAGCGTCGGGTCGAAACCCTCGGGTTCGCAGGTCGACGTGCCGATCATCTATGGCGACTATTATTTTCTCGAAGCTTTGCTCCGGCTTAAAAACTACAAAACACAGAAATAACCATGAAAATAATTTTAGCATCACTGGCACTCGCTCTCACGGTATGGGCCGCGGGAGCGCAGGAACACACATCGATGGACAACCAAACCGCCGACGGATACCGCGGTATCTGGTTCACGATCGGACAGGCCCGTTCGGCCTACGGAGCAAAATATTCGGGCGGACTGGGAACCTACACGATGAAACACATCCCGATGGCGGTCTATGCGCCCCAGGTCGACAAGACCTTCTTCGTCTACGGCGGCACACCCTCCGAAGAGCAGAAATACCTGCTCTGCATGGCGGGCTGCTACGACCATAAGACCGGAATGCTGCGCCGTCCGGTCGTGGTCTTCGACAAAGGGGTGGACGGCGTTTGCGACCCCCACGACGACCCCACGATCCAGATCGACCGGGAAGGATACATCTGGGTATTCGTCGCCGGCCGGGCCAACAAGCGCCCCGGCATCCGCTATCGCAGCAAAAAGCCCTATGACATCTCCGAATTCGAGTATGTCAACGAAAGCATCATGACTTACCCGCAGGTGCATTACCACCCCGAAAAGGGATTCTTCCTCTTCTTCACCCGTTACGACGGCGTGCGGCAGTTGTTCTACCAGAGTAGCCCCGACGGCCGCAAATGGTCCGACTACCGGCAGATCGCCTCGATCATCGACGAGGGCGAGACCAAATCGGGACACTACCAGTTCTCGAACCTCTGCGGCGACAAGCTGATGTGCTGCTTCAACCGCCACATCAACGGCAATGTCGACACCCGCACCAATATCTATTATATCCAGTCGGAGGATTGGGGGCGGAGTTGGACGACAATCGACGGGAAACCGGTGGAACTGCCGATCACGCGGTCGAAAAACAATACACTCGTACACGACTACCAGTCGGAACAGCGCAACTGCTACATCAAGGACATCAATTTCGGGACGGACGGACAGCCCGTGATCCTCTACCTGACGAGCGACAACCACCTGACAGGCCCCGACGGCGGCATCCGCCAATGGCACACCGTCCACTGGAACGGCAGCGAATGGGTTTACAGCAAGATCACCACCTCGACGCACTGCTACGACAGCGGCAGCCTCTGGATCGACCGCAACGACGTATGGACCGTCGTCGCACCTACCGACGCAGGCCCCCAGTACTGGGGCACGGGCGGCGAGATGGTCATGTGGCGCAGCCGCGACAAGGGCCAAACGTGGGAACGCGTCCGTACGCTGACCCACAACAGCCCGCGCAACCACGGCTATGCCCGCCGGCCGTTGAACGCCGACCGGAAATTCTATGCGTTTTGGGCCGACGGCAATCCCGACAGCCTGAGCATCTCGTACCTCTATTTCTGCAACGACAAGGGCGACGTTTTCCGCATGCCTTACACCATGAAAGCCGAGTGGCAGAAACCCGAGCCCGTTCCCGGCGGCAAACCCCGCAATTAGACAACCCATTCCAATACGACACACCATGTACAAACGACTTATCACGTACCTGCTGCTCACGGCGGCAATCCTCGGCGCCCCGG
>ENA-OPBM01001364-OPBM01001364.1-human-gut-metagenome-genome-assembly--contig:-NODE-1364-length-14632-cov-3.640598_pt1 | contig 14632 bp, 12 predicted proteins | sample MGYA00241069_ERZ501454 | MGnify/ENA primary metagenome ERZ501454 (study PRJEB25962, sample SAMEA2042625) | human gut metagenome | biome: human gut; feature: human-associated habitat; material: faeces... | reverse complement strand
GAGCACCTGACTCTTAATCAGGGTGTCCAGGGTTCGAGCCCCTGATCGCGTACCATTAGTCGCAGTTTTCGAACCTATCAAAATGTATTTGATAGGTCGGTTACTGTTCTGTATGAAACAAATATAATTTTAAAACAACGGATTTTGTCCGTTGTTTTTTTATTGCAAAATTTTTTTAATTTTTTTGAAAAAAGGCTTGACATTTACGCCCAATGGGCGTATAATAAAGACAAGAAATGAGGGAAACCTCAAAAAAGAAACAGAGATAATAATTTTTAGGAGGACAAGAAAATGAAAAAATTTAAGGTAACAAACGAAATGTACAAAAACGGTAATGTAGAAGAGGCAAGTCGTGATAATTACGCAGGTGACTATGTAACGGCTGAAAGCGAAGCAGAAGCAATCGAACTGTACAAAGATTTTCTAATTGAACAAATCAGAAACAACAACCTAAACGCTGAAATTATTGACGACGAAATTGTTGTAACAGATGATGAAGAAAACGAAGTTGAAAGATTTATCAATTTTGAAATTGAAGATTAATTAAACTTATCCCCTGTCATTCAAATGACAGGGGATATAGAATAAAAGGTGATAATATGGATTGCAAAATCAAAAAAGCTCGACTTGCGGCAGGTCTGACGCAGGCGGCATTAGCAGATAGATTTGAAGTCCCACTGCGCACATTGTCGCATTGGGAGAATGGCGACAGAAAACCGCCTGCGTGGGCGGAGAAATTGTTGGTTGAAGCAATCAACAGAATTGCAGACGAAAACAAATAAAAAAAATAGGTGGCACGTAGCCACCTATTTTTTTATACTATTTATTATACAATCCGCAACGATATTCACGTACAATGGCACGTAAATCCTTGTAGGATAAACCTAATCTGCCGTTCTCATCACCCTGTACCGCACCGCAGTCCATAGCCGCCTGCACCGCAGGACGCGCCCACGACGGCATATTGTCATCATTGAAATCGTAAATCATTGTAGTTTGAACTACATTCACCAACTGTTGGTTGATGTTTTTTAAATCGGCAATTTCCGCCGCCTGTTTTTCGATTAATTCTTTTAATTCTGTATATTGTGACATTGTTAAATCCTCGCTTTCTGTTTCCTGCCCTGTTATTCCTTTGAAAATTGCTTTTGCGAACTCTGCCGCACCAATCTTTTTATATTTTTCTGCGTCGTCCGTATCAACAAAACACACTTCTACAAGCATAGCTTTCGCGTCACTGTGATGTACCACATACAGCTTAGAGCCGTCTTTAATACCTCTGTTTTTAAAACCCAATTCACTTATTGCCTTGCAAGTATTTGTTGCCTCATCAAACTTTTTGCCGCCGTAAGTCCACACCTCTGTACCTTGCCCACCGCCACTGTTAAAGTGAATTGATACAAACAAGTCAAGTGACTGTGAATTTGCCATATCAACTATCTGTTTTAAATTTGAACTTACTGTCGGTGCGTAATCGTTTGTACAGTCATATACTGTATGACCTGCTTTTTTAAGTAAATCTTCAAGTGCATAACCGACATTTCGTGCCTCCACGCTTTCGTCTATGTAGTCTACCGCGCCACAACCGACTTGTCCGCTTACGGTATGTCCACAATTAATTCCAATGCGCATAAATTACCACTCCTTTACCGTCATATTTTTCCACTTCTTGTACGCGTCAAAATATATCTCGTTTTTATCGCCGTTGTATGTAATTTCATAATACATTCCGTCCGATACGGTTGTTGACGCTAATGCTTTAAAATTCTGTAGCGTCTTACAGCTCCAAACGATATATACATCGTCTGCGGTGATTTTCTTACCGTCTGTCACATCGACATTGTTGTTAAAATAGTTTGCGATTAATGTTTTTACTGCGTTTATAAAAATTTTATCTGTCATATTTCATTACACCTCTTTCAATTCAATATCTTCCATTACTGCTCTCGCCTCTAAAATTGCCAAATAGTCAGTCATTGCGTTTAATTGTATGTCGTATGTACTGCGTGGACACGTTGGGGAAAATTTTAATTTTCCCCTGTCCCATTCCTCCAACATTTTCTTTAACCCTTTGAACCGATTCGCCAACTGATAATATTCTGCCTTGAAACGTTCCTTGTAGTCCGCACTGTTCATCAGTGCAACGGTATCTTGTAACGTCATATTTTATTCCCCCTTTTCGTTATTCATTTCCGGCAATCCCGTTGCAACTGATGTCAATAACGACAATACACCTGCCAATGCCGCCGCTGACGCAACCATTACCCAGTTGACGTCACCCAGTACGGCGGCCGTACCGATTGTCGCAATCGCTGTCTGTGCAATCGTCTTGATTGCTCTTATTCCTGCCGCTTTAAACCAATCTTTCATTTTTACATACCTCCTAAATTTTAAAATACTAAAAACCCAACATTTTAACAAAATAACCTATCAAACCGCCCACTATTGCCGTAATAATGGCGGTAACTACTGTTTCGTATCGCTTTGTAGGACGTTTTTCTATTTCGTCTACCCGTGATGTAATATCGTTCACGTCCTCACGCATAGCCTTTGTTTCCGTGGCTATGATGTGGACGCTTTCGGTCAGTTTTTCGATACCGTCAATTCTGTGGTGTGCCGACTTGGTGGACTGCTCTACGGCAGTCAGACGCTCCCACACTTCTTTTTCGTTTTCTGCCTCCATATCAGCCCTCCATATTTTTTTTGTCGTCTTCTGTGATATATCCCGCTTTGACGAATATATCTAAATGTTTTTCTTTGTAAATACCCATTTGATAGTATTTTTTTATCAATGTTTTATTCACCGCCAACACCTGCCTTTAACTCTGCAATCTGTAACATCAGCATTGCGTTGATTTCGTCCTGTGACATTGTTTCGTCACCGTTCATAACGGACTGAACGTGCTGTTTTAATTCCGACATACTGTTGTATGTTTTCGCCTGTATCTGTGACAGTTTTTCTGAAGTTGGCTGTTCAAACGTAACGTCTGTATGCTGAATTTTTGCAATTTCTGTGTCCATATCGAAATTGTCGTCAGTTTCGGCGAATTTGTTATTTACAACACTGCGTTTTATACGCAATATATCCCTGTCGGTATGTATTCCGTACACTGTGCCGTCAATTTCAACACCGTGTTCATAGAAATACGCTGTTCCGTTTTTCATATAAAATTTGTACATATTCGACCTCCTTAACTCCATGCAACCGTATTACCTTCAGCCACACAACCTTCGTCCAGTTGACCTATTGAGCTTGCACTTGTGACATTGCCCGTTACAACCGACGAAGCGTTAGCTTCGATAACGTACAGATTTTCTAATATGTTTGTTGCCGCAGATAATAGAATCACATTATCACGACAAAATGCCTTGTTTGCATAAAGGATATTATATCCCTTAACTTCTGTACTATCTGTTGTTATAATAGACAGATTTTTAATATAATTGTTTGCGAATGTTGCTTCTACACCCAAATCAAAAGCGCAGTCACCTTCTTTTACCTTTAATCCAAAGAATGTATTGTCATTGCAGATACTTCTCAATTTGACTGCTATACACTCGTTCAAATCTAACGAAATAAATACATTATTGGCTGTATTACCTGCCAGTGTAATATTACCGATATCACTACTATTGAAAATATTATGATTACAAAGACTGTTGTTACCGCTGAAATATATTTCCCCTTGTGGTATGGTGTTATCTTCAAATACATTGTTTATAAATATCGACGCTGATACAGACATTAAATATCCCGAATCTGAATTATCGGTAGTCCATATATTTGTAAATTTATTGTTATCTACAAAAACTTTTGTAAATTTCATACATGCACCTATATTGGTTTTTGTTTTTAAGCACCAACCGTCAATAACATTGTTTGTAAATTTTGAACCACTGCACATAATGATATTACCAACGGTACTATCATCTTGATTTACATCATATGCTTCGCCCAATATACAATTATCAACGATTGCGTTACTATTGCCAAATAAAATCATAGGATTAACAGATGTTTGAGTACAGGTGGTGTTATCCTCTTGGAAATTTATATTTTTTAACTTCGCCATAATACCCAAGAAGAATATAACTTGACGTGCGGCAGGATTGGTATTTTTAAACGTAATTGAACTACAGTAAGTACCGTCTAATGTAACTCGTATACCTACATTTAATATAGCATTATAATGACCGAACCCCGAAACAAGCCCACTGTCCTGTGTGTTTTCGTTAGTCAGTACACAATCACCCATGATATATACTACCGTGCCTCGTATGGCTCTCGACAACGCCGCCTGTATTTTTAATTCGTCGTGGTCGCCGTCACACACGACAAATATTTGATTTTTTGAAATGTCTGTAACTGTTTTATCAATTTCGGTGATTTTTGTTGTATTGGCAGTAATTTTTGATGTATTCGTGTTAATATCATCACGCAATACCGCCACACATTCATCATCATAACAAACGGCCGACTGTATTAATGTTTTCTGTTCACACGCATTTCCCGTCGGGTCACCGTTTGTATAAAAGTTATCCGATACAATTCGGAATGAAATTGATTTAATTTCTTTGGTTACAGGGATTTCAATTTTAAATTTCGTTGTTTTATACGTTTCTGATGTGCCGTTTATCGTGATTGTTTTATCACCGGTATCAGTTGTTGTGTAATATGACTGTCCGAATGTTTCTGTTGTTGTATCAGTGTATGTAATCAATACGTCTGTTTCACCTATATTCAAACCGCCACTGTCGCAACCGTCCACAGCTATATGACGTGACGCCACATTGAATGTCAATTCTAATGTGGTTTCCGTTTTCGGTTTACGGCGAAAATTATCAACAACAAAATTGTGATACAAATACGTTCCGTTTTCAAACGAACCCGAATATGACAAATACTGTACACCGCTGTCGTCAGTGACTAATGTGTTGTCACTGTTGACGTATTTAGATAAATCATAAAACAGGTTATCCGTTGTCAGTTCTGTATTTATATCTGATATTTTTGCTTTCAACTCGTTGTCCGCCGCCTGTCGGTCCGAAATTTCAGTACTGATTTTTTCATTCAGTGAATGCTCTGCACCCTCTCTGTCCGAAATTTCAGTTGTCAGTTTTGTTGAAATTTCATTGACCGCCTCTAAAAACGAATTTTTATTATTGGTTTTTAGTCCGTTCAAATTGTTGATACCTGTAAACGTTTGCGCCCTGTTGTACATTGTTGTTACTGTTGCGGTGTTATATCCTACCGTCATTAATGCGATAGTTCCCTCTTCCGGTGACGTTTCAACATCTTCAACCGTCATTGTCAGCGTACCTGTTTCGGGTGAATAATATATACAAATATATTTGTCGCCGTCCTCACCTTTTCCGCAACCGAACATTGCGGATAAATCCGCCGCCTGTATTGAATAACCGTCTAACAGGATTTTTGATTTAACCGTGTTACCCGCTACTGTAACCGTGCCTGTACTGTGTCCTGCGTCGATACTGACAGCCATATCCGCCGCAGTCAATGAATATGTAACAGTATGCTTTGTCGTTTCATCAGTGCCGTACAACTCTGTTTTGTCAGCCTTTTTGCTGTCTGCTGTCTGTCTTTCGGTGATTTCACTGTCAATATTACGTTGCAGTTCATTATCCGCCGCCTGTCGTATTGTTACTTCGTTGCTTATGCGACTGCTTAACGAACTATCCGCACTTTCCCTCGCTTTGGTTTCGGCTGTGATTTTGTCTGCCAAACCTACATCAGCGTTGGTGCGTTGCGTGATTTCTGTGTCCAATTTGTCGGACAGTGTGTTGTGGTCGGTTTGAATTGCCGTGAAATTATCGCGAACAATCTTCCACCATTTCGATAAAAATGTTTTACCGTCAAAATTAAAATTTAATTTCATTTTATCAGTCCTTTCTAATCGTAATTGATTGGGATTTCATTAAAAAAACACGCCGTAAGCGTGCTATGGTGGTATTCGTCTGTACATTATGTCACCTCATTTTTGGTACGAAAAAAGCACTCACCGTTTTGGCAAGTGCCTTTCTTGATAAAATCATATTTTGTTGTTATTTGCAAGATTTAATCGTTTATTTCAACAACGGCTGTATCTCGTCGACAAATTGGTCGTACGGGATAACTTCATCTGAATCCATAACCGTTGTTTTGCCCGTATAAATCACATTATCACCGCTTACGGCTTTAAATGTTTTTGTATCGTAGTCGTAGTCAAATTTATATCCTGCGTCTTGAATTTTAGTCGCCACAAAATTAATCAACGCATAGTATACACCGTCTTTTTGAGTAATGAAAGCAGAGTCGTTTATATACTCTGTCGGTGGAGTGTATTTACTTGTAACTGCCATATTATCATCTTCTTTCTTTTCTGATATTGTGGCGGTGCTTGTTTGGTTATCATACTGTACGTCTTTTCCTAATGCTTCACTCACTGCCCTTATCGGCAAGTATGTTGTATCATTGTATAGGAAATTATCGGCTTTACCGTCTACAACAACTTTGATTGTATTCGGTAAAACATTTATATTCTGCCATACGTCAGCCGCGTATGCTCCCGCACACGATATAACACCCATAACGAGCATACCGCATATAAAACTTTTCATATTCCCTTTCATAAAAAATACCTCCTTTGTAATACCTAAATTGTACCACAAAGGAAGATTTTTGTAAATATTTTTATGAAATATCTGTTATAAGTCCGCCCGAAACTGTTACAGTTTTTCCGTCTGCCGTTTGAAATGTTCCGCTTGCTCCTTGTTCAAACTTCCACTTATTTTTGCCGACTGTCGTGCCATTTCCCGAACTAAGTATGTCTAATCCATACGTTCTTAACAAAATTCCCGATATAGCGTTGTATATTTGAAAAATACACTTATTATTGTAGTATAAATTAAAATCAGTATATCTCATATCGTTGCTACTCGGTGCATTACACCACAAACCGTACCTGTTGCCGTCTGCATCGTAACTTTGAATACCGTTTTTGTCTATAACGGTCCTTGCTTCTGTGTCCGTACCCGTTGCAAATATACCCGTTATCGTTACATTACCGTTCTCGTCCATTTCGATTGTTTTCTTTTTAAGCTGATTAAACAGCTCAAAAACGAATTTACCGTCCATATTGCCGAGATTTATACGTCGTCTGCCCTTGTCGTCCTCTATGTACAGTAAATCACCGTCTAACAGCAGTTTTTTGTTATCTGATTCAACGGGGTTTTGGGTACTGTTCACCGTACCGTGAAAATAGCTTGTTTTCAGCTTATTCGCTCTGCCCGAATTTTTCTGAATAGTTTTTATCAGCTTTCCCATATACCACGCGCGGTAATACGCATTAGCCAATGTAGGCTGACCGATTGTTACTGACGGCTGTTTTGCGCTGTATGGGTAATACGTCATTGATACAATTCGCTGTTTATGTTCGATATTATCTTCAAAAACGTGTACTGTATCGCCCAACGCAATTTTATAAAAATCACCGTACTCGGCAAGTTTATTCAAATCAACCACGTCACCCGTGATTGTCAGTTGAGGGCGGTCAAGTCTAAAATCGTTACCCTCGCCCTTTAAGTCCCACTCACCAAACGCCTTTAGCTTTTCGGGGTCATCATAATCGCTATAATCTCGGTACGCCTCACGAATACCGTACTTCTCGATACCCTCTTTACTGTCAATGTACGGCTTACCGCCGTTTACAGATGAAATCGTCAAATCGTCCTTGCCGTACATATACAGTCTTGTCGTCAGCTCTTGCGTGTTTCTCTCGACAGAAAGACTTGTCATATTCTTCTTTATTGACATTCTCACTCCGTTATCCTTACCGATACGCTCCACAACCGCAAATCGGTAATTGTCATAATATATTTCACCCCTGCCGTAAGCCTCTATGACGTTTTGAATTACGTCATAAGTATTTATCTTATCAGTCGGGTAAAAGTCGATTTTAACGCCGTCTGCGCCTATTCTCGTCATACCCATTTCTTTAAGTTCACTGTCGGGTATAAGCTCAAACTTTGTATCGGCTATCGCAAGTTTTATAACGTCGTACGGGTCAACACCTATCGTTGACTTCGATACATCAGTGTCATTGCCTATCGTAGGAAAATGATGTCGCATTGCGTCCTCATAAAATATCCTGTTGGCTTTTACCGTCATAATTCTTGAACCGCTGTAATCTCGTTTCACAGTTGTAATTCGGTATGCTTGTCCTTCAACCGATACTATACGATTTTCTTTTATAAGCTCCGATTTTTCGTCTTTCATAGGGTATTTAAAAGAAACTGTGTGCGTTTCCTGCAATCCCTCGAACACCGCCACTTCATACGCTTTGTTAAGATACGCAAGGCAACCGCCTGTGAAGTCTGTTTCGTTCCATTCGTGTAATTTAAAAGCCATATTATTCGCTCCATTTCATATTATCAAAATCTACGTCGTACAAAAATTTAGGCGTGTAATTTATCTGTACAACTCCACCGCCTGTTACCGTTATCGTGTTATCCAGTTCGGGAGCAAGTTCAAAAAACTCACCCTCTGCATATGCCATAAGGCTTGTATTTCCGCTATAAACTATTTCTTTTTCGCAGTCGATAACTATGTCGCCTGTGTAATTAACAGTGATACTCTTACCGTTATTGCCTATGGTAAACGGACTTGTTGCATCCGTTACCATTATAATCGGTTTGACGTGTACATCACCGATATTCGGTATGTTTTTGTATGTACCGCTACCGTTCAATGTCAAATACTCGTCTTGACCTATTGGAATTTCGGTATCAAGTGATATATCGGTGTCAAGGCAAGGTCCGTTCAGAGCGTCAAATATCAATTCCGAAAAAGGCTCTGCCTTATACGTCACTGACAAAACGGCTTTTCTGCCGTCGTGTTCGGGTGTATATGACACGCTGTCCATTACCCTTACATTCCATTTAACAAACGGCATATCGTTAAAAATAAGCGTGCCTTTGCCCTTAAACCAACGGCTTATAGCGGTTAGCTTTTTGTTTAATTCTTCGGTACTGTCCGCACCGATATTAAAATCAATCTGAAATTTTCGTGTATTGAAATATTCGTGACCCGATACGTCAGTAAAATCATATTCACCGTCCGCTTCGTTGACATTCTCGGTGAATTCCTTTACCTGCGGAAATACGGGACGGTCCTTTGTTCTGACCGTCACTCGCTTAAAATCCGTTGTATTTTTGCCGTTAAATTCAATACCGTTACGCATATCTTTCCTCCTATAATCCTACGTATTTGTTCAATGCATCTTGTTTTTCTTCCGGTGTCATTTGCATGAAGTTATTTATGATCTTCCTGTTGTCGCTCATTGAATTATTTTCAATTTTGAAACTATCGAATTTGTCAAGCATTCGACTTAGCAAACTTTCTATATTACCGCCTGTCGCCGAAACCTTATCGGTTATCGTTGCTACATATGCAGATATGTTGATGTCGGCATTTTGCAATCCTGTAAGAATGTTTTTCTTGCCGTCCTCCATTTGCTTGTATTCAGCCTCAAGACTTTCAATAGTGGCATTATTCTTTTTCTGTAGTTGGTACAATTCTTCATCACGTTGCAACTGTTTCATTTGTTCCTGCAACTCTTTGTACTTCTGTTGCCCCTTATCAGTAACTGAATTTGCGTACACATCAAGTTGTGCCTGTACCTCTGACATATCTGTTTTGCGATCCTGTACGTCCCAACTGTCACGAAGTGCTTGCTCTTGCTTTGAAAATTCGTCTTTGACATTTGAAATATAGTCTTGTTGCTTTTGGAGCAGTTTGTCAACCGCACTTGATTGCGACTTGTACAGTTCCATACTGTACTTGTTTGTGTCGTCAATAAATTCCTCAAAACTGATTTTACCCGCATTGTAAAACTCTTTTACTCGGTCAATTTTGCGTTTTAGAAAATCTTCCTCACTGTCACCGTACTTATCCCAATCATCATATGTACTTCTTAACTCCTGCCAAGCGTCTGCGTCTTTTTGCCATGCCGAATACTCGTCAGCATTCTTTTGAGCCACTGCGTCATAACGTTTTTCTTCAAGTGTCTGTTTTTCCTCGACGTATTTTTGATAATTAATAACGTCATTCGCATAAAATTCTTCAAGACGTTCCGCCTCTCTGTCGATACCTGCAATGTAGTCGTCTATCGACATACTGTGATACTTCTGCTGATGTTCAAGCCAACTGTCCGAGTAGCTTTTCATATCGTCATAAAGCGTTTCGCCTGCGTCCGACACGTTGTCAACATAATCGTCCCAAGTGATTTTTGCGTCTTGTAAATCTTGATAATTTCTGTCTTTTATACGTTTGAAAGCGTCAAGCGGTGTGTCGCCGTTATCACCCCAATCGTTTATAGCGCTGTGCTTTTCAAGGTATGCCTTTGACTGTTCGTTGAACTCTTTCGTCTGTTTCTGCATAATAGAGAAAATTTGTTCCTCTATGTCGGCAATATCCTTGTCGTTCGACTTGAATTTCTCTTGAAATTCTAACCACTTTTCTAATTCTTGTGCAGTCGTTACTGCGTGCGTTTTTGTGTAATGCGTCCAATCGTCCTTGGCTGATGTAAACGCGTCCGAATTGTCTTTTCCTGTTGCGTAATGCGGTATACCCATACCCGACATTATCGCTTTGGTTTGTGACGCTGTGTACACCTTTGCACCCTTTGACAACGGCAATACTACGTCCTTGCCCTGTGGTATAAATGCACGTCCTTTATCAACGATTAATTCTCGCGGGTCAGATATACCCTTTTCGTCATTAACCATTGCCAAACCGCCCTCAAAATTTTGTGTACCTTTGGCTTTTTTTACGAACATTCCCGTACTGCCAAACTTTGCCGCCGGAGCACTTTTATCGCTTAGTCCCTCTATAGACGAACCCTCAACAGAAACAGTATAATGGACTGTCGCAAATTTGTCTTCGGGTTGATAGCCGTCAGGTTCTGCACTGTCTTTTGTAAATGTAACATTGCCCTCTTTGGGTGGTGCCGTATAGTTGTCGGGTTCTGTGCTGTCGTTAGTCCATATAACTTTACCCGTTGCAGTGATTTCACCCAACTTATTACCATTCAAATCGTTAATATCAAAACCGCCTGTATCGACATTAAATTTAATCTGAACTTCGTCATTTTTGACAAGTTCTTTTAATTTTTCATCAGCTGTGTCCAATACAGAAATATCGCCCTCTGCACTGACTTGTAATTGTACATTGCCTGCGTTATTTATTTCCTCGACAGCATTTTTTGCGTTCTCGATTGCAGACACATCACCGCTTGCGTCAATTTCAATATGTTTATCCTCAGGCAATAATCCCAAACTGTGCGCCAATGCGTCAACTTGCTCTGTGCTTAGTCCCAAATCTCCACCTAAACTTGATAGGTCTTTCACTAAACCACTTACATCACCCGACGCTACAGCCTGTTGAATATCAGAAAAACCGTTTTTCATTAATGCGGCTTTCGTGACTATTTCCTCTGATGTTAGTCCGATTTCTTTACCTTGTTTGACAAAATCATTTACAACAGCGTCTAATGCGTTATTATTAATTGCGCCTTGTAGGTCTTGAAAACCGTTTTTAAACAGTGCCACTTGTGCGGCAATGTCTTGATTTTCAAATCCCAAATCAGTCATAGTTGATTTGATTTGTTTGCATACTAAATCTACAGCATTACCGCCGCTTTCAAAGACTTCCTGCATATCCTTAAAGCCGTTTAAATTCATAGCATCCGTTGTTGCGACTTCTGCCATAGCTTGTAGTGATTCTCTGCCGTTCTTGGCTCGTTCGTCCATGCTTTCGATGTTATCACTTATTTCACGATACGCATTTGATACATTTTGTATTTCTTGTATTACTTCGTCTACATCACCGAATTTGAATGTACTTCCCGTAAACCTTTCATATGCCTTAGTAAAATCACTGTCTTTTAAACCATTTATGAACGATTGTCTTTCTAATGCCGCCGCCTTTATTCTCTCAGAACTTCCGTCTTTATATGCGGCGTTCATCTCATCAACTATTGCTTTATACTGTGTTTTGTAGTCTGTCGCTTGTTGCAACCACCCACGCATTTCTTCTTGTTGGTTTTTATAATCAGCACCATAGGAACTACCTTTTTGAAGTGCGTCGTACCACTCTGATACTGCCTTTTGTGCCTTTTTGCCTGATGTTAAATCCAATGCGTCTTTAATTTCGTTCGCACTGTCTTTGGCGTTTGAAACCGCCATTGCAAGTGCGGTGTCAAATTCGCCCGTATCAATCATTAATTTTATGGTATCATCATTTGTAGTCGCCTTGATTTCCTGCATAATGTCGTTTATGCGGTTTTTAGCGCTTTCGAGTTCTTCGGGATTTAATGTACCGCTGTTGATTGATTCGTTTAGTTTTTCGTATTCACTTCGCAGATTTTCCAAATGCGAAACTTGGTTGCCTGCATCTTGCCACTGAGAATATAATTCCTTGTAGCTTTGACCCAATTTTGCGTTGTTTTCAATAGCCTCTGTAACGTGGTCGGCAACAACCTTATACCCTGCAACAACCGCCGCAGGCGCTAATACTGCACCAAATATCGGCGCTAATGCAGAAAATGAACTGCCTAACCCCGCAGTCGATACTTTTATCGCTGACGTTGCGTCTGCTATAATAGGCAATTTATCGCTGATTACTCCTAATCCCTCAACAAAATCGCCTGCACCCTTAATCACTCCGACACCGACTTTTGACAATGCACCTAAAGCAATGACCGTAGCACCGGTATTAACAACAGCACGTTTTTGCTCGTCGTCCATTTGCGACAATCCTTTTGCAAAATCAGCTACTGTGGTGCTTGCGTCTTTTATTGACGGCAACATTGTTTCGCCGATACTTCTTGCCGCCTCAACAATATTGTTTTTGGTAACTGACAACTGTGACGCAGTTGTTTCAGCCTTTGCGTCAAACTCGTTCTGCAATGCAATGTTTTCGTTCCATGCTGTATTTGAACGTGTTACCGCCTCGGTGATACCTGCCTCACTGTTTGCCAAACGTAACAAAGAATCACGCAAACGCACTTCGGTAAAGCCCATATCCTGCAACATACTGATTGCGTTTTCACCTGCACCGTCGGCATTTTGTAGACCTTTGATGAATGCGTCTATCGCCTCGGCAGGAGATGAATCAAACAAATTCTTAAATTCTTCTGTTGTCTTTCCTGTGATTTTAGCGAAATTCTCTAATTGTACGCCTGACGAAATCATTGAATTTAGTTCGGTGCTTGTGTAGCCTAAACCATCAGCCAATGACTTGAAGTCTTTGCTGTTGTTTGCGGATAGTAGTTGCAAATCTCTTAATGACATTCCTGTTTTGTTCATAACGTCATTAACCTGCGTATAACCGTTTGTAGTTGCCATTTGCATAGCAATCATAGCCTTACTGAACGCACTACCACCCATTTCAGCCTCTATACCAACGCTTGACAATGCGGTTGCTATACCTAATATGTCGGCTTGACTTAATCCGATTTGTGTACCTGCACCAGCTAAACGCATAGACATATTAGCTATATCCGATTCTGTTGTAGCGAAATTGTTACCCAAATCAACTATTGAACTTCCCAAACGGTCAAAATTTTCTTGGTCCATTTTTGTAACGTTTGCGAACTTTGCAAGTGTTGCCGCACCCTCTTCGCCGTACAGATTTGTAGCAGTGCCGAGCATTGCCATTGTTTCAGTAAATTTAGATATGTTTTCAGTTTTTATACCCAACTGACCGCCTGCCGCCGCAAGTTCGGTTAATTCTGCCGTTGTTTCAGGAATGGCAGAATGTCCGTTTATTCCGACAGTCGTCATATCTATAATTTCTTGCCTAATCTTTTCAATCTGTTCAGGTGTACCGTCAACAGTTTTCTTTACATTTGCGAAATTGTTCTCAAAATCTATCGCAAACTTGGCACTCGCAACACCGCCCGCGGCAAGTGCAGTCGCCGCATACTGTAACGGTTTAGTTACAGTATCTATACCCTCACCGACTTCTTTCCACCGCTTACCTGTATTCTGTAGGTTTTGCGCCTCATCTGCACGTTCAGCGGCTTTTAAGCCTTTCTCATATTCCTCGTATTGCTCTGTTGCTTTTTTGACGGTTGCTTGTGCGTCGGTATATGCCTTTTTACTTCCCGACAATGCCGCCTCTTGCGTACGAATAGAATCGGATATACTTTGACTTTGCTTTGTGTATGCCTCAATCTCGGTATTTACCCAATTCAATGCCTTTTGATTGTCTTTATACGAAACACTGTTTTTGTCAAGACTTTTGTTCGCCTCTGTCAGCAACCTTTTCTCATTTGAACGCAAAGAAATTTGTTTATCTAATTCCGTTTTCTGCGCTTTCAGTGCCGTAACATTTTTATTTACAGACTTGACGTTATCCTCATACGCTTTTTTTGTATTCGTCAATGCCGTACGGCTTGTTTGCAAGGTGGTTTGTGCGTCTTGCATTTGCTTTTTATATGCCGTAAGACCTTTTGTACTTGTATTATTATTTTTGCTTTGCGTCTGCTCCAATTTTGACAATTCACTTTCAACACTGCTTATTGTCGCCTCTAAGTCGGACGCATCACCTCTTATTCTTACTACTAATTCT
>ENA-OPBM01001350-OPBM01001350.1-human-gut-metagenome-genome-assembly--contig:-NODE-1350-length-14729-cov-2.410045_pt1 | contig 14729 bp, 9 predicted proteins | sample MGYA00241069_ERZ501454 | MGnify/ENA primary metagenome ERZ501454 (study PRJEB25962, sample SAMEA2042625) | human gut metagenome | biome: human gut; feature: human-associated habitat; material: faeces... | reverse complement strand
CAAATAGGGAGGATTGTGCTTCAATGGTTCTGACAGTGGCTGCTGGAATGAAATTAGAAAGCATTTTTCAAACACGCTCTAGTCTATGATTTCTTTTACGTTCTCCACACTGATTTCTGCTATTGCTGCGATCTGTTCTAACGGGAACTTTGCCTCATGCATTTTAGTAACCACTCTAACTAATTTTTGTTTTTCTCCTTTTTCTTGACCTTCTCTATAACCGTATTCCTGTCCCTCTTCAAACGCTTCTTCCCTAATCCCCTGACTTAAGTTACACATTTCCTTCACATCCTTCCTTATATCATTTTCCAATGGGATATCGTATTCTTTCTCCATTATATCCAATTTATCTTCTACCTCCAAGTCCGAAGATAAAAGTGCTGATAATAAACGATGTAATTCGTATTTTTCTTCTTTTTCCGGTAAGTTTTTTGCGATTCCTATTATTATAATATTGAGAAGATCTAAATCGCCTTTCCATTTATGAGATCCTATAATCTGCTGTTCTTCTAAATGAATATGACTCAAACTGTGTTCTTTCATGTTCATACAAATCCAAATAGAATAAACTCTTTTCATATCATCATATTCTGAATTTACAAAATCTCTTCCCTTCTGTGAAGATACTATTCTGCATATATAGAAAATAGCTCTGTTTACTATTTTATATTTTCTCGGTTCTTCTTTTTGTGCCTCTACGTTAATAATTATCTGAGTCAGACCATCTTTCATCCTGACATAAAAGATAATGTCAAAACGTATCATTCCCTCGTTAATCTCACTGTTTTCTGTATTTAACCCGCTAACCTGTTCTGTAGTTTTCGTATCTTCTAATTCTTTTCCTGGGTTGTCTCCCGCTTTCTTTTTCCCATTAGTCATTCCAGAATCAACCGGAATAACACTAATATACGGTTCTCCTTCTATATAATTAACTACTTCCTTCGGATTCATCTCCCGAAATTCCTCTATAGTATTTACCAATATGTACGCCAGTATGATTTTATGTCCTAAAAGCTTCTTCGCCTTCTCGTCATACTGGGCATCTTTATCTGACGCTCTCACTGTTTTCTTAATAGATGCGTCCACAAATATCTCCTTTTTGTAATTAATCATTCTTTAATTCCATATTTTTACTATATAACATTTTTCTGATTTATGCAAGAGGAATTTTAATTTGTGAGACTGTAAAAATAGACGAACTCAGGGAGATAAATAAAGCATATTTGTGGCTTTCGTCGCGGCGTGTTAAATGCTCACTTATACGCTCGCATCCAACACTTGCTCCCAGGCCACAAATATGCTTTATTTATCTCCCTGAGTTCTGCTCATTGCCTATATCCGCTCTCTATTTATTTTAAAATCATATCTACATTTATAGATTTATAACCAAAAGTGTCGTAAAAACGACCATTTAGACATAAACGGTAGATATTTTAAAAAAAATTGTTACAATGAGGAGAGTACAATAGAAAAAACGAGATACTTATATTTTTACAAAAGGAGGATTTATTATGCATTGCGAAATCTGTGGAGGTTAAATAGAAATACAAGCTAACGGCAAAGGCATCTGTCCATATTGCGAAGGACGCTTAAGTATCTTTGGTAAGAAATGCAAATCATGCGGAAAGAGCTATTAATTTACACTAATATTTTTACAGAAAAGAGGGATTTCAATGTCTGATTTTTTTAAAGATGGTTCTCGGTGGGGAAGTATTGACAGTAGCGGTTCTATTTACGCTTCTGACGGTACTTATCTCGGTAGTCTAGATAAGTTTGGAAAGTTCCATGACAGCAGTGGCACTTATATGGGCAGTATAGATAGTCAGGGGAAAATACGAAATTATAAAGGTGATTATTTAGGAAGTGTATGGTCAAACGGTGAAGTTCACAACGATCGTGGAGATTATATTGGAATGTTTCCATATTACAATGGAAAGATAGGCCAATTTCAAATCGGAAATAATAATGATTCGACCTCATTTAATAATAATTCAGACTATAACAATGGCAACCAGACAACGGGAAGTTCCACAACTCATACTTCTACTGGAGGCGGCAGTATAACTCCTGCCAGCCTTTCTTCTGACGGGGATATTCTAGATGTCATAAAATTTGTAGTTATTATTATTATCGGCGCCCTTATTTTTTCTATATTATCCGATTGTTTTTATACAGTAAAAGAGTTATTTATTTCTCCATACTCATCCATTCTTTTGCTGTTATCCTTAGTCGCACCGGCTATTGCTGGCACCATATCCAAAAAGGAAAATGCTGCTAAGGAGTTCCCTCTTTTATATCTGATAAATTATGCACTTTGCCTGCTGTGGTCTATTATTTTTACATTGATTTTGCAAATGACTGCTGTTTATTCTGTTTTTATTTTCGCATTAGATAGCGTAATCTTTGCATTAGCTATGACTATTATTTCTATCCTGTTCTATACAATACTGGATAAAATAATCTTTAGCAACAAAAACATGGATGATTTTAATTGGTTAATAGCACTCCTTAGTTTATCTATTATTACTTGCGTTCTAGTAATTATATTATTTGTTCAGAATCTGTTTCAACTTGACCATCGTTTACAATGGGACAAACGCCCTTGTTCCTATGCACCTTATGAGTCCACTACAGAATATACTGACGAAGATACTGAAAGTTATGATAATACTGATGATTCGGATGATTTTTCTGATGATTCAGAAACTTATAGCGATGATTCTTCCGATGATTCCTGGAATGATTCTTCTGACTCTTCTAATGAAAATAATAACGAAGAGTCCTCATGGGATTCTATAAGTTTTGAAGATAAAATAAATCAAATCAAAACCGATTATTATGATATTGAAAATAACTTAGATTCAATGGAAAGTGACTCTGGTGATGGGGCAACGTTCTATTACAGAAATAATACTCTGACAAAAATGGTTGATACCGTATATCAGGATAATTATACTGTTGAAGTATCCTACAAAAACAGTAAACCATTTTTCATTTTCATGAAATCTAATGATGATAATTCTGAATACAGATATTATTATTTTAACGGGAAATTAATCCGCTATATCGATGAAAATGGCGAAGTCAGTGATTATGAAGATGGAACAGATATCATTGGTTCCGATTTATATGAATGGGCTGATGCTATGTAAAATTCTGGTTTACCACGCAGGTCAAGGTACGCACTATCTACCACTTACGATTGCTCAACAACTATAAATTTTTTAGCGGTTCTACTCAATAGCTCTTCAAGCAATCCAACTATAGATTCTTTAGCTTTTCCGGGCTGCCAACAAACAGAACTCCAGAAGATAAATAAAGCATATTTGTGACCTCGGAGCAAGTGTTGGATGTGAGCGCAAAAGCGAACATTCAACACGCCGCGACTAAAGTCACAAATATGCTTTATTTACCTTCTGGAGTTCGTCTGTTTATCTATTTATCTGTCGATCTCCCTTGCCTGCGGCAAATCACCCCTTCTTATGTGCTTTTCCATAGAAAAGTTCGGCTAATTTCCCTGTTGTCATTTCTTCTCGCTCTTTTCCGGTCAGATCCATGACTATTTTTCCAGAATCCAGCATAATCGTCCTGCTACCGTATTCTAATGCATATTCCATATCATGCGTAATCATAAGGGTTGTGATCTTATTTTCCTCAACAATCTTTTTCGTTAATGCCATGACTTTTTCGGCTGCGCCGGGGTCAAGGGCTGCGGTATGTTCATCGAGTAATAGGAGTTCTGGTTCTGCAATGGTTGCCATTAAAAGAGAGGCTGCCTGTCGCTGTCCGCCGGAAAGAAGACCGATTTTTGTTTTCATTCTGTCTTCGAGTCCCATTCCAAGTGTGGAAAGGACTTCTCTAAAGTAGGCACTGTCCTTTTTATTTAAGGCAAAGAAAGACGGGGAAGCCTTTCTTGTGTAAGCAAGGGCAAGGTTTTCCTCAATGGTGAGGTTCGGAGCGGTTCCACGAAGTGGATTCTGGTAAAGGCATCCGATGTTTAAGGCTCGTTTGTAGTCTTTTAATTTCGTAATGTCTTTGTCTCCTAAGTACACTTTTCCTTCATCTGGAAAAAGGCTTCCGAGGATGACGTTAAACATGGTAGATTTACCGGAACCGTTTGAACCGAGTACAGTAACAAACTGACCGGGTTCTACGGTGAGATTTAAATGGTCGAGGGCAACTTTTTCATTGACAGTGTTTGCCTCAAACTTTTTTGTGATATCTGTAAGTTTTAACTGACTGCTCATTAACGTCTGCCCCCTTTCTTTTTATATGTTTTTTGTAACCACGGAATAACTAATGCGATTACAACGATAACTGCAGACAATAATTTAACTGCATAGCTTGGCATATCAATCTTGTATGCAATCTGAATGATGATTCGGTATAATAAGGAACCGAGAACAACACCAACTGCCTGTATTGTAACGGAATGATTACTAAAGAAAGTAAGACCGATGATTACCGAGGCGAGTCCCATAACAAGCATACCATTTCCACAGTTCAAATCTGCGTATTTCTGATACTGGCAAAGAAGCGCGCCGGAAAATGCAACGAGTGCGTTAGAAATCATGACCCCACCGATTCTGGATACATCTGCATTAATCGAAGATGAACGAACCATTTCCTCATTATCACCAGTTGCAATAATCGCCATACCATTTCTTGTACGGAAAAATGTAACAAGAACTGCACAGGTTACAATAACGATTATCATGGTAAGTAAAAATGCGGTCATGCCTGATGACATATCCTTGCCAAAGGCTCTCTGGAATATCTTGTATACAGTATCTGCCGGTTTATTTACGGTTACACCCAAGCTGTTTTTTGCTTCATACTGTAAATAACGGTTGGACTGACCACCCAGAATAGCATAGTTTACTGTGTAAAGTCCCGTCATTGTAAGGATACCAGATAAAATCGGTTCAATCTTTAATTTAGTCTGCAAAAGTCCCGTACAAAGTCCTGCTGCCGCTCCTGCAAGCGTGCCAGCAACAAGCCCTAAAATCGGATGCCCTGCAATCGTCACTACGACACAGGCGGTCATTCCAAATACAAAACTTCCCTCTACCGTAAGGTCAGGGGTTTTTAAAATACTAAATGTCAGAAAAACGCCCAGGGCCATAGGGGCGTAGATAAACCCCTGGCCGAGAGCGGAAACTAACATGCCTGCTATTTCATTCATGTTTATGTCCTCAATTCTAATCTTGATTCATTATTTATTAAAATGACTTGTTCCATCTTCCTCTACAAGCACATCAAATCCTTCAAATGCCTTCTTATCAAAGTTACCACCAAACTGTTTTACAGCCTGCATATTTACATATTTTGCATAATCAGAAATTGTCTCGTAAGGAATATCAGAAACTTTTTCGCCGTTTGCAATCTTTTCTACCATGTCTGCAACCTGTTTTCCAAGCTGTACATAGTTTACACCAACTGTAGCAAATCCACCGTCTGCAACCATAGAGTCAGCACCACAGTAGATAGGAACTTTCTTTGCGTAAGCGGCATCTGTGTAAGTAGCCATTGCTGAAGCGATTGTGTTGTCGTTACCAGTATAAAGTGCATCTACTCCTTTAGAAATCAGGGATTCTACTGCTGTCTGAAGCTCAGAAACATTAGAGATAGAAGACTCTTCATAAGCGATATTATTATCGTCACAGTATTTCTTAGCTGCTGTGATTGTAGATACGGAGTTTGTTTCACTGGATGTATACAGGAAACCAATCTTCTTGTAATCTGGCTGGAAGTTAGCGATCAGCTTAACGATTTCATCTGCTGGAATGTTGTTAGAAACACCCGTGATATTCGCACAATCTTCTCCTGTAAGACCTGCTGCTTCCGGGTCTGAAACTGCGGCGAATACGATTGGTGTATCTTCTCCATCATAAACGCTCTTTGCTGTCTGTGCTGTGGAAGTTGCGATTGGAACAACAATGTCTACTCCTTCAGATTTATAATTCTCAATGATAGAGCTTAATGCTGCTGTATCACCGTTTGCGTTATCTGTTACAACTTTGATGTTGTCGTCTTTTCCAAGTTCAGAAGTGATAGTATCACGAATCTGGTCAAGGGATGTGTGGGACATTGGCTGAACGACTGCTACAGTAACCTGTTTTTCTGACTTACTACTTCCTGTGCTACTTTCGGAACTGCTGTTAGAACCACATCCTGTTAAACAAAGAGTTCCTGCCATTGCTGCTATAATTGCTGCACTTACAAATTTTTTAAATTTTCTCATTTTCTTTTCCTTTCTATATCTGTTGTCCGAAGTTTTTAATCAGCTTATATTGTAAAAAGCTTCTCCCCAAGATTATATAAATTTAAAAGTTTAATTGTTTCAGATTAAAACTTGTGTTAAATATCAGAGTGCCAGCAATTCTAAGTTCTAATTTTCACTTGCCATTTTTATATGCTTTTTAATTACCTCACAAGATTTGTTAAGCATCTCCTGTTCTTCCTCTGTTAATGGAAGTTCGATTATTTTCTCAATTCCATTTTTACCGATGAGACATGGGACTCCGCAATGTACATCATGCTGACCGTATTCGCCTTGAAGTAATACAGAGGCCGGCATGATTTTTTTCTCATCACGGAGGATGCAGGCTGCCATTTCAGTTAATGCTCTGCCGATGCCAAATTCGGTTGATTTTTTACCTTCGATGATAGTCATTCCAATCTGTCTGGTTGCTTCTAAGACTTTTTCCTTAGAAATATCATAAGCATCGAATGGAAGTCCCCCGATTGTTACTGATGAGAATGGAATCATAGAGGAATCTCCGTGTTCTCCTAAGGAATATGCCTGAATAGAACGTCTTCCCACACCGGATTCTTCGCTTAATGTCCGAATTAATCTTGCGGTGTCTAATAAAGTTCCTGTTCCAAAGACTCTGTTTCTTTCTAAACCAAGTCCTTTTCTTACATAGTCGGCTACAATGTCAGCTGGATTGGTAATGGTTACGACAATTCCTGGAATCTTGTATGGTTTTAACTGTTCGAGAAGTTCTTTTAACATTTCTACGGAACGGCCTAACATATCAAGTCTTGTCTGTCCCGGCTTTCTTGCCTCACCGATTGCGACAACAACGAGAGCTGCATCTTCGCAATCTTTATAGTCACCATCTCTTACTACCGTTTCTCTCTCACAGAAGCTTACGCTATCTGCAATGTCTAATGCCTGTGCGTGTGCCTTATCTTTATCCACATCCACAAGGACAATCTCACTGGCTATCCCCGAATGTGCCAGTGCATATCCACAGTGGGAACCGACATGTCCGGCACCGATAATCAAAACTTTTCTCATTTTCATCCTCCTTATCCACAATTATCAAAGTTTTTCCACAATACAGCTTTGTTGATGTCAGAGAACTATAAAAAAACGTCCCTGACAAATATTCTCTATCTGTCAAGGACGGGTAAAATTCTAAAACTTCTCCCGCGGTACCACCTTGCTTCATGAAAATCTTCATGCACTCACAGGATACACATCATATCCCTGACAACTAACGTATGTCCTCACGTCAATGCTAGTAAGCTTTAAACTTCCATATCACCGTATTCTATCAGTTTCTGTACTTCTTCAAATACTTCTGTGCAAGATAATTGATATCTGCCTGAATCTGCTGTTCACACTGCCCTCCGTGGCCCACTTGACAATCTGCGTTCTGTCCGGTTCTCAGCATCCCGGTCTCTCTGTAAGTGCATCAATCGCCCTAACTTCCACATCATCGGTTTAAGCGTCCGCTGTATTTACTTTAATGCGTTGATTATATACCCACTTGATAGGAAAAGTCAACTATCTATTTTCCAATTCTTTTTTTCGCGCGTATATTTCTTCTTTGATTGTATCAAGTGTCTCGATTTCGTCCACTTCTTTTAACAGCTGCATATAAATCTTTTTCTTCTCTGCTACTGGAGTATTTCCCATAACTTTGCGCACAAAATACTTCTCTTTTGTCATAGTTGGCTTAAATGTACGCGCATAATTCTTTGTTGTCTTTTTAAATCCGGCAACTTCAAGGAATCCTTTTTCAAGTAAAGCATTCACCATGAGATGAATAGAACTGTTCTTCCATTCCTTGTCCCCAGATGCTTTGATAATCTCTGAAGCAGTAAGTGCTTCTTCCTGCTCCCACATTACCTCCATAATCGCCAACTCGCTCTTTGTTAAATGTTGTTCTGCCATGATAATCTCTCCTTAAACTTTATATATGTTTATTTATGTTCACTACACCCTTTTAATAAGAATGCATTATATCTTGCCTGCTTCATGACTTCTGACAAAGCGGCCTTCCACCGCCATATCTGTCCAGGCATTTCTTTGATTGCATTCTGTTCTTCCTTTACAAAATAATTTTTCTTAGAGTGTATTAAAAAATCCTCTAATTCTTTCGTCTTTTTCTGACAATATTAAATATAATAATTGCCACAAATGCTATGATACCACATCCGGTAATCATAAATGCAAGCTTAATTCCCGGAAGCTGATAATGTAGCTTAATATCATGTGTTCCTTTTTTAAGATTAATACCGATATACTGATAATTTACCCTCTGAATATCTGTCTTTTTGCCGTCAACATATGCTGTCCAGCCTTTCTGATATGGGAGAGTGACCACCAGCATCTTGTCTTTGTCAACAGTGATATTACCAGTTACCGTATTCTTCTCTGCTTTTGCATTCTGCAGGGAATTCTCTTTAAGTGCATTCACTCTGTCTGCATAATTAGACATCGTCTGAGAATAAATCGCAAGATCCTTATACTTCAAAGTGCCTGTACCGACAAACTTCAAGGTACATGTCTTTACAGCACCCTCTCTGTATCCCAGATTAAAAAGATATTCCTTTTGCCCGGTAGTATATGCATCAATACGGAACTTATGACCATATTTTACGCCCGGAGCCTTAATTCTTGCTGTTATAAAATGCTCTTTCGCATCTTTTTCTGCATAAATATCTCCAACCAGAGACAGATAAGTTTCTGCATTGGCCGGCGCCTCAAAGGAGAACTTCATCGTCGCACCCGGCTTCTCTATCTCTATCGTATCTTTTGTCATAGACACACCGTTAAGCTTTATATTTTTAATCTTTAACTTTTGTGCAGTAAGCGGAAGCTTCGTAGCCACAGTAAGATTACTGTTCTTATCCATATCCTTATCTTCCACAATAGCTGCAAGCATTGTAGTCTCCTGCTTTTCGACTGCAGAATACTGATCAATTCTATCTGCATTTACTATTTTATCGTAAGTATACCCAAGTGGCAAGGAATATTGATTCTCATAAATAGAATAATATTTATTCTTTGTCTCCTGCACCTTTTTATAGCCATATGGAATTGTTGCCGTATTCTTCTTTGCAACACCCATATACTTCACGCTCGCAAGCGTATTCAGGTAAGTCCGGAAGTTGTAATCATAGATACTTACAATATTCCAGCGGCAATTACCCATCGCATTATTATAATTTACAATACCGCCATTTAACGTACTGCTAAATGTAGAAACATCATTATATCCATATAACAAACTGGAAGAACGAAGGTTACCCGTTGTAACAAGATTGGTGCTTCGGTAAAATTCATCCGTATCCGCTCCCGGTACTTCATCAAGATGCTTTAACGCTGTCCCGGAAATCTTCTTTTTAGAATCTCCCGCAGAAACGTAGGTATCCAGATGCGTATAACTATCATCCCCAGAAGTAATAAACCACTTTGCATTAAGGAAAATAACCAGGGCAGTCATTCCAAGAACAATTCCTCTAAACTGTTTCTTAGAAAATGTAATCTTATCACTATTTAATAAGAACAGCATAATCAGCGTTGCTGCCAAAAGTCCAAACGCACCATAAATACTTGGAACAAACAACTTGTCAGAGAAAGCATTTACCAGCCCGTAAAGTCCAGTGATTGCTGTCATGATTCCCAGTTCTTTTCCACTCAGATCCCGCATCTTATCAAGACTTTCTGCCAGAATAAAGGAAACAATCACCACATAAATATAACCCCAGCGGTTATTTACATTACTAAATCCGCTGAAAATATATCCGAAAACAGGGAACAGGGAAAATGCCGTGAAAATCACAAACAGCCAGCGAAGTTCCTTTCGGTTCTTTCTTGTAAAAAGTAATACGATTGCCAGCATTGCAAGCGGAGCAAATCCAAGCTTAAGCCATAAACCAGACGCAAAGTTATCCGATATATAGGACGTGAAAAAGTCCACCAGCCATTCTGTACGATAAAATAATGGTGTTGTACTTAAAAATGCAGTAATCTTTCCACCACCACTTCGGCTTGAACCCATGTAACTTCCAAAAGATGTAAATAATGAGATTACTCCCAGGGATGCCCCCAGAATATAACTTCCCACTATAATAAATCCTCGCTCAAAAAATGTCTTCCAATTCCGATATTCCTCTGTACAAACAATTCGAAGCACAAAATAGATTCCCAGTGCGATCGTGTTCATATACAGGAAATAATAAGAACACAGCAGAGAAACCGCTACTAAAACTGTGAGCATATACCATTTTCTATTACGAATCAGTCTCTCCATCGCAACAACAAGAATCGGGAGAAGAATCATTGGCGTAAGGAATTGCCCATGCTTCGTTCCCGCATAAATCGCATAGCCGGAAAAGGCATACACGATACTTGCCGTATAAGCTGCAAAATGTGACTTTTTAAAATAAAGTACAAGACCGGACATACTAAGTCCTGCAAGAAAATACCTTACAATAATCAGAAAACTATATGCCTTCTCTATCTTCGCCGGTGAGAATAACAGGTATAACCAATAAACCGGGTCATAACTGATCGCCACTGTCGCACCAAGTCCTGTTGTAAAATCGTACTGTTTAAAATCAAAGTTTCCACTGAAAATATCTTTAAATATCTCAGGAATATACTGAATAAAACGATATACCTTCGGAACATACTGCCCAAGACCATCTGCCTCCCAGATTAACGTTTTATTCTGTAAAATGTATGGCAGGAAAATAAGCACTGCCATCACCACAAAAAGCACAGTATATCCAATAAAATATCTAAGTAAGGAACGCCAGTTTTCCTCTCCCTCTCTGGAAGCCGGTGTTGTTATAATGCCCCACACTCTTTCTAAAATATTCACTACCGCTTCTTCTAATGCCGCATAAATACCGGCAAATGGCACATATATATTAATCGCTATAAATGCAAGGAACATTCCAAGAAATACAAAACATGCCGCCTTTATATGAAGTACTGCAAACACTCCTGCAATAACAAAGCGCCGCCATAATAAAATTCTTTTTTTCTAAAAATGTATTCTGCTTTTTCTTTGCACAAAATACACCCCAGAAAAATACAAATAGTTCCGTACTAATCGCAACTGCATGTGTGCGGTCTCCGCCAATCAATGTTCCTGCCAGACCATATCCGATAATCCCTTCTGGAAGAAAAACAGGCAGAAAACCAATAATACATATCAATAGAAGCAATACCGGCTTCTCCATCCATCCTTCTATATAATCCCACAAATAGGCACACAAAAGAAATACGATGCTGACAGACAAAAAGATAGCTGAAATTTCAAAAACCTTTATAAACGATATGAAATTCCTTATTGTCGTAAACGGATCCACATGTTTTGCGAATACTTCATAAGGAATTCCCAAAAGTGCATACAATCCAAGACTATAGGCCGCATGCCTTAACATACATCCCTTAAAGTCCCCATACTTCTCACTCTGAATCTGTATATAATATCCTACTGCAAAAAAGATTCCCGGTACATACACAATCTGAACTATTCGAGTAAACGCATGAACAATATGCTCCTCTCCAAACTTATGACAGAGTGCCGTCATTACCAAAAATATAAAATAAAAAGCTACGATAAGCTCTCTGGAAAAAACTTCGCGCCTTGAAGTTCCATTTTTCCCTTGTATAGACATCTTATAATCCTCCTGACTTTATCACATAACGCTATTGTACGTCATTGTCTACAAATTTGCAATATATGGGATGATTTATGATTTATCGGTGGGGGTGGTAAACAGACGAAGCCAGCCCTCAGGGAATAAAATAATCCATATTTGTGGTCTGGGAGCTGTGAGAGCGTAGCTTAGTGGTAGAAAAGCCCGGCATTAAAATAATTGATTTTGACGACTTTGTGTTTTTTACAACTGAGTCAAAATCAATTATTTTAATGCCGGGCTTTTCTCAGAAGACTACTCCCCGCTGCGACGAAAGTCACAAATATGGATTATTTTATTCCCTGAGGGCGTCTATTAGCCTGCGGCAAACCAGATTAATAAGACACCACTGTTGTTCCTATTGGCATTTTATCATAGATATATTTCGCATCCTGGTTATAACAGCGAACGCATCCATGAGACGCTGGTTTTCCGATTGTTGGGTTCTGTACAGAACCGTTATTCCATAATGGACGTGTATGGAAAGAGTTTCTTCCCTTATAATGTGTTACATAGAGTTCTTTTGTGCTTGTGTAGAACCAGCCTTTTTCCTTATAAGTAATCTTAAATACTCCTCTTGGAGAATGGTTCTTTGCTGTTCCGGTCGCACAGGTAAATGTACGGATCATCTTCCATTTGCCTTTGCTTCCCTCGAAAATACTTACCTGCTGTGTATAATGGCTGATCCAGATTAAATACTTTGTTTTACTGGAATATCTCTTATAGTTTACAAATGCTGTCTTAACTTCTGTTGAATACTTCTTTGTTGTGTAAATACATTTATTTCCAACGTAACCGATACTTCTTACCTGGCTGGCAAGCAGTTTATTATAATTCTTATCTCTATACTGTCTTGGGGTTACTGTAATTACCTTAGATGTCTTACTGCTTAAGTAAACTTTGTTTCCAATTCTGGTAACTGCCTGTACTTTGATGTTATACTTTGTATCCGCTTTCAGTTTAGCAAGACTATAATTGCTCTTTTTTGTCTTTATCAGTATCTTATATTTGGAATCTGCTGCCTTCTTATATAAAATATGATAGCTGGTTGCTTTCGCTGTTCTTGACCATGTAAGTGCCAGATTCTTTTTGGAATCAAAACTTAACTGTACATTCCGTACCTGCCCGGCAACTACTGGAATCTTCGCTAAAACCGCATTAGACTGTGTTCCGATCACTGTCTTTCCACCAGCCTGTGAAACTGCTACAACTTTGAAATAATACTTTTTACCACCAGTCAGTCCCTTTATTTTTAAAGAAGTGGATGTGCATTTGCTCTTGGCTACTTTATAGCCAGATGAAGACTTTGTACTCTTATAAACAGTGTAATAAGAAGCATTGCTCACAGCATTCCATGAAAGCTTTGCCGCATTCGCATTTGGTACAGCTTTTACACCTTTTACCTTTGCAGGCTTCTTAACATAATCAAATGTCTTAAGCATTCCCTGTCCATAATAAACTGTCTTATTATTGTTAAGAGTGGTCTGACCAATTAAATAAGTATAATATCTGGCATTCTTTAAAGATGAGGATGCAATAGAAGCAGAGGCTGCTGTCTTACCTACACTTATCCTTTTCTGTGCTACTGTTGAGTTTCCTCCCAGATACAGTTCTAAAGAATATCTAGTATATATCTTGTCAGACACTGTCCAGGAAGCTTTTACAGAATCATTGCTTTTCTGCTTGATAGAATAACTGCCAAGCGCCTTACCTGTATAATAGTGAACTGTCAGTTTCTTTGTATTATCCTTACTTGTGAGAATAAGCTTATATCCGGTCTTAGCAGAATAAAGCTGGCCAAGACTTACTGTAAGCACACCTTTCTTTGATGCGAGCTGCGCTGTATCTGTCTTAGCTCCCGTCTTCTCATTTGTTACAGTATATGTATAACCCGCATCTGAAAAATCCGCAAACTTAAGTACTAATCTTCCAGAAGCATCTACATAAGCAATCTTGCTGACACTTGTTTCCTGTGGTGTTGTTGCTGCCTGTGCAGACTTCCCTGCCAAAGCAAATGAAAAACACAATATAAACAATGCTACAATTCCTAAATGTTTCTTATTCATTCTTTACCTCCCATATTATTCAATGTGCTCACAAAATCAAGTACAGGAAAGATTCCGAGAGTACACTCCATCACAAATTATATAGTATCATAAAAAAACAGCTTTGTTATAAGTATATTTCTGTTATATTAAAACAGAAATACGACACAAATAAGGTTTCTGGCATTTTTTATAAAATACTTTTCTGTTTTAAAATGATTCCATATCATAATAAATAAATTTATATTTCTTGCTTTTTACAAAAAAGGCCTTTTTATATTATATAATTAAATAAAACCCCCGTCAAGAAATCTGCTTCTTTAAAATTTCCTGATATTTTCACCCCTTTGTATGGAAGAAACTGTACATTTTTCCTGCTCTCTCACTATACAATTATCCTGATTTTTGCTATAATGATGTGAAAGTATGCGTATGATAGTTCGTGTACTGTTACTGTTAACCCATTTATTTATACTATTTTATAAAGAAGGAATTCATATGATTAACTTTAACATTCCCCCGTTTACGGGAAAGGAAACAGAATACATGACAAAAGCCATCCAGAATCACAAGATCAGTGGTGATGGAGAATTCACTAAAAAATGTAACAAATGGATTGAGGATAAGACAGGAACAGCGAAAGCTCTTCTTACTACCTCCTGCACACACGCTACAGAGATGGCTGCTCTCCTTGCAGATATCAAACCTGGGGATGAAGTCATCATGCCATCC
>ENA-OPBM01001342-OPBM01001342.1-human-gut-metagenome-genome-assembly--contig:-NODE-1342-length-14818-cov-4.137032_pt1 | contig 14818 bp, 18 predicted proteins | sample MGYA00241069_ERZ501454 | MGnify/ENA primary metagenome ERZ501454 (study PRJEB25962, sample SAMEA2042625) | human gut metagenome | biome: human gut; feature: human-associated habitat; material: faeces... | reverse complement strand
GGAAGTGGGACCTCATTTACTAATTTACAACCATATATAACAGTTTATATGTATAAGAGAGTTAAATAGGAGGAATTATGAAAAAAATAATATTAATAATATTAATAGGATTTGCATTTATAGAAAATGCAAGTGCCACTACAATTGAAGAACAATTAACTGAATTAAAAACAAACTTAAATACATTGCAAACCCAAGTAAATAACTTAGAAAGTACAAGGCTTAATAAAACATATCCAGTTGGTAGTATCTATGTATCAACAGCTTACTCAACAACAAGCCAAGTTTCCGTTGCATTAGGCGGGACATGGGAAGTTTACGGTAGTGGAAAAACTTTAGTTGGAGTAAATGCCAGCGATGCAAATTTCAATACAGTAAATAAAACCGGAGGAAGTAGCACGACTACACTTTCTACTACTAATTTACCTTCTCATACACACAGTATTCCAGCACTTTCAGGAACTGCTGCTTCAGCTGGAGCCCATACGCACAGCATTCCTTCATTATCTGGAACAACCTCAACTAAGCAATTGACTGGTAGCTTTGGTAGCGGTGATGGCAGCGGAATATTTTGGCCAAGTATAACAAGCGGTGTATTTTCTAATGGCGGAACTGCAAGCAACGATTATTATGGATGGGGAGAAGCCGAAGACAGACGGGGAACTATATATTTTGATGCTTCACATAACCACACAATCACAACAAATGCTAGTACATCAGGGAGTAATGGAGCCCATACACATAGTGTAACTATAAATGCTAGTACAGCTGGAGGCACAGGAAGTGGGACCTCATTTACTAATTTACAACCATATATAACAGTTTATATGTATAGAAGGACGGCATAATATGAAAAAAATAATTATAATTTTAATAATAGTCTTAGCAGCAAGTGGGTGCAGTGCCAATGATCATCAAAGTGAAATAAAAAACAATAAAATAACTATTGCTACAGATACTTTTAATATTAATGATAGTGGAACAGAAATCAATGCTATAATAAAGAACAACGATAATGATGATGTTAATATAAATAAAATAGAGGCAATTTTATATGATAGTAGTTCCAAAGAAATAGCTACTATAAAGAAAGATACAAAAATTAACTCTAAGAAGGGAACTTCAACATCAATAAAAATAACATCAAATGAAAAATATTCATCAACCGCAGAAATAAAATACAAAATTTATAATTAAATATGATATAAAAAATGTAAATCTTTCGACAAATATTTACATTTTTTTTGATATTTGATATATTAATAAAAGAATAGTAAAAGGGAGTTGTACTAAATGAAGAAAAAAATCATAATAACCATTGTTACTATCATTTTTTTGGTAGCAGCTTTTGGTGTTTATCGATTAGTCACCAGCGTTAAACAAGATCAAGAAATAACTGAAGAAAAGATGGATGAAATATTAACGGCCTACGAAACTTTCAATACTTCAATTCAGGATTTCGCGAAGATTCGTGAAAATTATTATAAATATCGCGAAAACACATTTCTTGAAGAATTTGCTAGTAAATATAATGACTGGAATAGTTTCATTACTAATTACGAAAAATCTATCCAAAAAGTTGAGGATAGTAGTAAAGTTTTAAAAGATAATTGCATCGTTAAATTTGCAGACGTTAACGTTAATAGTAAATGTACAACATTTAAAGCTAACTATGAGGCAGCCATGAATTATTATATAACTGATATAAAAGGTTACAATAAAACCGTAGATGAATATAACACCTGGGTAACTGAAGGCGGATATAATTACGGCAAACTAAATAAAGCAAAATTTGTTGTTTACAAAGATTACATCGATTTTGATAAAGATGGAGAATATTTTGGAAAAGAGGAAAGTACTAATGAACAGTGAAATAGAAATATTAACCATTGATATTCCTAAAAAGAAAAAATCACATAAAAAAATTATTATCAGTGTTTTTGCCCTTATTGTAGTTTTTATTTCATCATTCGCATTCCTATTGTATGGACCATGGAATACCTTTAGAAACTGGCTAATAACAACCGCTATGACCACCATGAGTCATCAGTATTTAGCTACTTGGTTTTATGATGATAAGACAATTGAAGAAGTATTAAATCAAAATTATGTTAAAGAAACAGGGGAAAGTACTGATACAGCACAAGTTAATTTAGTTGATTATACAACTAGTAATAAAATGTTTTTAAATAAATATGATAAAGAAATTTTAACCAAAGATCCTGGAAATAACCTTTACAAACTTATAAATATTGAAGAAGAAGGACAAAGAGGTTATTTAATTGCTATATACGATCCTAGTAAAGTTAAAATTGGGACAGCAACTAATATGGGCAAGCAAGGACAAATGATTACAACTATCGCTAAAAACAATAATGCAGTTATTGCCATGAATGCCAGTGGCTTTATCGATCCAAATCATAATAGTAATGGTGGAATTCCCCACGGTGTAGTTATTCAAAATGGTAAATTAGTTAGTAGTCAATCTCGGTTAGGTATGAATGGCGGGATTATTGGTTTCGATAAAAACAACACTTTAATCTTATCCAAAATTAATGGAGAAGAGGCCTTAAAAGCTGGGATTAGAGATGCAGTTGATTTCGGACCATTCTTAATCGTTAATGGCAAGCCAGCCTTTATAAAAGGAAATGGCGGTTGGGGTACAGCTCCAAGAAGTGCCATAGCGCAAAGAAAAGATGGAATAGTACTGTTCCTTGTTATGGACGGACGAGATTATGTTCATGGAATTGCTGGATCGGACATGGGCGATTTAACTGAAATCCTTTTGAAATATGGCGCATATAATGCTGCTAACTTAGATGGTGGAACTTCATCAGGGCTAGTTATCAATAATGAATTAGTTAATAAACCAATTAATAGTAGTGGTCAAAATAAAACTAGAGCTATTCCTAATGCTTGGATTGTTACTAATTAATAAAAATTATTTGATAGACATATATTTACAATGACAATCATTTTTTAAATGATTTCTGAAGTAATATGCTTTAAGTTTTGATATAATCTAAAATAGAAGGAAGTGTATTATGGCTAAAAGAAAAAATAAGAAGAAAAAAAGAAAAATATTGTTAGTTTTATTGTTAGTAATTCTCTTGCTAGGTGGAGGCGCGTTTTATTATTTATCAACTCATAAAGACGTGAAAAAAGAAATAGAGAAAAAAATAACTAAAAAATTAAAAATTGTCGATGAAAATTCAAAGACTAGACCAGTGGCAGTTATGATTAATAATAATCATCAAGCTTGGCCTCATGCTGGATTACAAGATGCTTATATTACTTATGAAATAGTAGCTGAAGGTGGTATTACCAGAATGATGGCACTTTTTAAAGACCAAGATACCGCTAAAATTGGCTCAGTTAGAAGTGCAAGACCATATTACTTGGACTACGCTTTAGAAAATGATGCTATCTATGTTCATTATGGTTGGAGTGATCAAGCTAAATCTGATATTGCTTCACTAGATGTAGACAACATTAATGGTTTAACTGCTTCAAGCGTTTTCTGGCGCGATAAGAGCTTAAATAAAGCTACAGAACATACAGTGTTTACTAGTATGGAAAAAATTAATGATTATGCTAAAAAACAAGGCTATGATCGTGATACAAATAAAGATTTGTTACTAAAATATAGTGTGGATGAAATCAGCTTAAAAAATAAAGAGGGCGCTAAAAAAGCCGATAAAGTTTATATAAAATATTCATATTATACAGATACAAGTTATGAATATGATGCTGAAAACAAAGTATATTTAAGAACAATGTCAGGAACTGCTCATAAAGATGCAGTAACCGGTAAACAATATACTGCGAAAAATATTATCATCACACCAATTGAAAGCAGTGCTTATGACTCATATGGAAGACAAAAACTTAGTAATATTGGGTCTGGAGAAGGATACTTTATTACCGATGGCTATGCTGTTCCAATAACTTGGGAAAAGAGCAGCCGTTCTAGTCAAACTGTCTATAAATATAAGAGTTCTGGTAAAGAAATAAAGGTAAATGATGGAAATACATTTATTCAAATTCAACCAATGGGCGAAACCCTAACAATTGAGGGAAATGAGCCGGAAGAAAGCACTGAACAATAAATTTGAAATTTTTAAAAAAATATGCTATAATGGCAAAGTACTTGAGGTGAAAAATATATATGGACATTCAAACGCAAGACTTAGAATACATGAAAATTGTTAAGAATATATTAGATAACGATGAATTTAATAAGATAAAAAACATCGAACATCATGGGATAACTAGATTTGACCATTCTGTTAGAGTTTCTTATTATTCATACAAAGTTGCCAAGGCATTGCATTTAGATTACGTAGGGACCGCTAGAGGCGGTCTATTACATGATTTCTTCTTAAGCCCAGAGGATAGAGATGGCAAAGAGAAATTTATTTCAACCTTTGTTCATCCAAAACAAGCTGTTGAAACCGCTAAATCGCAATTTACTTTGAGCAAAAAAGAAGAAGATATGATTAGAAGTCATATGTTCCCAATAAACATTTCAGTTCCAAAATATATGGAATCATGGATTGTTAGTACTGTCGACAAAGTTGTTGCAGTAAATGAACTATCATTGAAATTTAAATTTCAACTTAAATATGCGTATAATATTATATTATTATTCATGCTAGGATTTGTAAAATAGGAGGATAGAACATGGAAAGAACTTATATAATGACTAAACCTGATGCTTATCAAAGAGGTTTAATTGGAGAAATTATAACTAGAATTGAAAAGAAAAATTTTAAAATAACTGATATGAAAATGATGAACCTAACAGAGGAAGTGTTAAGAGAACATTATGCTCATATCGCTGACAAACCATTCTTCCCAGAAATATTAGAATATATGACATCTGGACCAGTAGTTGGAATGGTAGTTGAAGGTAATGGTGTTGTGGATTCAATGAGAAAATTAATGGGTCCTACTGATTCATTAGAAGCTGAAGCTGGAACTATTAGAGGCGACTTAGCTAATAGTAAAGGCGAAAATATAATTCATGGTTCAGATTCAGTAGAAAACGCTGAAATCGAAATAAAAAGATTTTTTGGATAATTTCCAAAATCTTTTTTTTATTGAAAAAAGACCATTATCTAGTCTTTAATTACAATACCAAGCATTAACGCCATCGCTAAAGCTTGCTCACTATTTACAATCATTCCATTTATTTTTCTAGGATTTAATGCAATTCCTTTAATGTCAGAATTTGCTAAATCAATATCTTTCATTTCCATTTCTTGAAATTCTGAATTTGCTAAATTGCAACAATCAAAATTCAAATTTTTATATTCTACTTTAAATGAACTATCTTTTAAATCACAATCTTTAAAATTAACGTTTTTAACTTTAGTATTAAAAATATTGATATAAGTTAATAAACAATCTTCAAATAAAACATTCTCTAAAAAAGCATCAACTATATTGCCACCCATGAGACGGCATTCTTTAAAACTACACCTTGTAAAACTGCCTTCATATAATTTCATATTTGATAAATCACAAGTTTTAAAAACCACATCAGTTAAATGCAAATTAGAATTGAAATTTATAAATTGACAATTTTCAAAAAAACATCCGTTTATTTCTAAATATTTATCAATGTCAAATTCAATCACTTCATTTTTAAAATAAAAGCCGGTAATTACTTCTTCATCTTTTAATTTTTCAAAATTCGTACTTTCTAAACAGTTACTAATTTTTGGACCAATTATTTTGTTTATCATTTTACCACCACTCCCATTGTAAAATAAAACTATAATTAAATCAATATTCATGGTATAATATAGGTAACCTTAGGAGGGAAGCTTATGGAAAAAATAGATTATAAAAAAGAATATAAAGATATATATATGCCACCTAAAACTCCAACTTTCATTGATGTTCCCGAAATAACATATATAATGGTCGATGGAAAAGGTGATCCAAACACTAGTGAAGAATATAAAGAAGCTATGGAAATTTTGTATGGCTTATCATTTACCATTAAAATGAGTAAAATGAAGGGTAATACCCCAGAAGGATATTTTGACTACGTTGTCCCGCCTCTAGAAGGCTTATGGTGGATAGATAAAACAAACTTTGATGGATTAAATATAACCGATAAAAGTGAGTTTAAGTGGACTTCAATGATTAGACAGCCAGAATTTGTAACTGAAGAAGTATATAAATGGGCCTGCCAAGAATTAAAAAATAAGAAACCAGATATTAATCTATCAAAAACCAGATTAGAAACCTTAAAAGAAGGTAAATGCGTGCAAATTATGCACATTGGTCCTTATGATACAGAGCCAGAGTCAATAAATAAAATAAATGAATATATAAAAGAAAATAATTTAAAAGATGCGATTGGTGACACATATGAAACCGGTCAAATAAAAAAACATCATGAAATTTATTTAGGCGATCCAAGGAGAACTAAACCAGAAAATTTAAAAACTGTTATTAGACATCCTGTAAAATAAATATAATTTAAGAAAGGGTGATATATTGAATTTAGACATTATTAAAAAAATAGTTGCGGTTATCATAGGAATTGCTATTTTTATTGCTTTTTGTTTTCTATTTTTCTATATTGTAATTTTTGCTTTAATTGCGGGACTAATATATTATATATATTACAAATTGATTAAACAAAAAAGAAAGCCAAAGCCACAAGAAAAATATAGTAAAAAATCAAATAAATCAATTAATCCTGTAATTATGGATGCTGAATATACTGAAAAAAACTAAAGAATTTATAAAAACATATAACAGTGGTCACCAAAGGAGGTAAAAAATGATTATAAAATCATCAAATGAACAACGAGACATGTTCAGAGATAGCTTATTTCATTGTAGTTGTGATTTTTTCGATGTAATTAAATTAACAGATGATGAGAAAATTCGCAATGAAGCTAAAAGCCTATTCTTAGATAGAATTACTAAATTATTATTGTGGGCGTCTAAGGATCCAGAGGTTGATATAAAAACTTTATTTGCAATTGGTAAAAATGGGAAACTGTCTATCGAATGTAATTCTGAAACAATCGCTATTACTAAGCAAGATATTAATTTTCAATTAGAACATTTTGGTACTGTGCAAATAAACCAAAATGTCCAAACAATGTGGAAAACTGATTTAAGAGATGGGTTATCCGAGCCAATAAATGTGGTCGTCACTCCAGAAAATCAAAACTATCAAGCCATATCTTCATTATATAGTTTTGGCGTTAATAGTAGAATAACCGAATTACAAAATGAAATCGCACTACTAGAAAATAGCAAAGAAGCTCCTCATGATTTAATGCCGCAATCAGAAACAACAACTAGTAATTCTAGTCATAGACCATTAGTAAAAAGATCAGACAAATAATATAGCTAACAAGCTATATTTTATTTTTCCTAGTTTAATAATTATTGTCGAAATACATATATTTGTGGTATAATTTATTTGTGTCCCTGTAGCTCAGCAGGATAGAGCAATCGCCTCCTAAGCGATAGGTCGGAAGTTCGAATCTTCTCAGGGACGCCATTTTTTTTATAAACGGAGGTGGAAAGATGCATAACACCGAAGAAAAAAACTTAATGACTAAAATTGGTTACGAAAAACAAAAGGAGAAATTGCAAAAACTAAAGGCCGAGTTAAAAGACATTTCAACTAGAAAAATGAGAGCAGCAGCCGATGACCCAGGTAATGTATGGCATGACAATTTTGCTTATGAACAGTACGATCTACAGGAATCTGGTCTTTTAAATCAAATTGAAAGTTTAATAATAACACTGCAAAACACTAAAATTATTGAAGAAGACTATGTAGACCAAAATCACGTCAACATAGGTGATAAAGTTAAACTTAAATTAATTTATGATAATGATAGTGAAATTATTGTAGTTACATTAGATGATAGCAATGATGATGAGAATGCTATAACTTTAAACTCACCACTAGGCAAAGCAATTTACCATCAAAAAATCGGAACTAAAAATAGTTATCAAGTTGAAAACACAAAAATAAATATCGAAATTTTAGCTAAAATCGCCAGTTAATTTGATTTTAAATCAAATTACCAAAGAAGCGAGTTTTATTTTGGTCAAAAATAGTTCTTTCTCGTTTACAAATATATATAGGTATGTTAAACTGTAGTAGGGTCGCACCATAGATGTTAGCTTTAAATAACTCCAAAATATATATTTAAGGAGTAAAAAATGCAAAAGAATGTTGATGTTGTCATCGGCCTGCATTACGGTGACGAAGGTAAGGGGAAAATTGCCACTTATTTATCTAAAAATGCAGATATTGCCTTAAGGTGTACTGGTGGAAATAACGCTGGTCATACTATTGAAATTAATGGAAATAAAATTGTTTTTCATTTAGTTCCATCAGGCATTATGAATGGTGCTACTGCCATAATTGGTAATGGTACTGTTTTAGATTTAAATGTTTTAATTAGCGAAATTAAAGAGTTAGAAAGACTTGGAGTTGACACGACAAAATTAATTATTTCAACAAGAGCTCATGTCATTCTACCATACCATATTATTGAAGATAATATGTCAGAAAAACTAAAAGGCGATGCAAAAGTTGGGACAACTGGCCGTGGTATTGGACCAGCTTATGCTGATAAAATAAATCGTATTGGTTTTCGCATGATCGATCTTTATGCCGATGATTTTGAAGAAAAATTAAAAATAAATATAAATAATAAAAACAAAGTCTTTGAACTTTTTAATATGGATACTATAGATTATAATGAACTACTAGAAACCATTAATAAGCAAAAAAAATTTCTAAAACCATTTGTTAAAGATACCGTAGCTTATATCGAAAAAGCAGAAAATAGTAAAATTGTTGTCGAAGGAGCTCAAGCTGCTTCACTTGATATTGACTTAGGTGATTATCCTAAAGTAACATCATCAAACCCAAATATCGGTGGGATTTTAAACGGTAGTGGTCTTCCATTTCAAAGAATAAATAAAGTAATTGGTGTAATTAAAGCTTATGCTTCAAGGGTAGGCGAAGGGCCATTTATGACTGAACAGACAAATGAAATTGGTGACCTAATTAGAAAGCTAGGTCATGAGTATGGATCAACTACTGGTAGGCCGAGAAGATGTGGATGGCTTGACTTAGTTTCTTTAAAAAGAGTTACATTAATTAATGGTATTACCGACATTAACTTAAATCATTTAGATACTATCGGTAAACTAGATAAAATAAAATTATGTACTGCTTACAAATTTAATGGTGAAATTTTAACCATTTATGATGACAAAATAATTGGCCACGAAGACGAAGTAGAGTGTATATATGAAGAAATAGAAGGTAATTTTGATGCAAGCCATATTACAAATTATAATGAATTGCCAGAAAAAGCTAAAAACTATATTAAACGTATCGAAGATATTTTAGGCCTTCCCATTACTTATATTGGTACAGGCGCTGACAACCAAGATATGGTAGTTAGAAACTAATATATAAAATATTAGTTTTTTATTTGTCATAATACCTTGACAGCCGAAGTACTATGTGATATATTGTAATTGTGAAAGAGGTGATTTGCTCTGTCTATAACATCAGATATAATAAGAGGTCATACCGAAACCATAATATTGGCCCATCTTTTAACTAAAGATAGTTATGGCTATGAAATCAATAAAGCAATCAAAGAAAAAACCAATAATGAATATGAATTAAAAGAAGCAACTTTATATTCCGCATTTAAAAGGTTAGAGGAAAATGGCCTAATCGAATCATATTGGGGTGATCAAAATATAGGCGCTAGACGTAAATACTATCGAATAACTGAAAATGGTAAAAAAGTATATCATCGTGATAAAGAAGATTGGCTTATGACCAAAAAGATTATTGACAAATTAATTTAGGAGGATTTTATGGAAAAAATAACAAAATATATTGACGAACTATTTAAAACTGCCCCAAAAACTAAAAAAGCAAATGACTTAAAAGAAGAATTAACACTAGATTTAACTGAGAAATATCAAGATTTAATCAATGAAGGAAAAAATGAAAATGAAGCATACAATGAAGTAATTGCTGGTATTGGTGACATTGAAGAATTATTAAATACTTTAAAAGTTCCAGATACTGTAACTTATAATGAATATCGTCAAAAGACTGCTTTAGTAGTTTCAGTAAGCGTATTCTTATATGTATTATCACTTATCGCAACTGTAATATTAACCGAGATCGATGCTCCTGTTTATGCGATCGTTTCAGCATTCTTAGGTTTATGTGCTTTTGCTACCTGTTTGCTTATATATCATTTTATGGCAATGCCAAAATATAAAAAAAACGATGAAACATTAGTCGAAGATTTCAAAGAATGGCAGGCCGTTAAAAATAAAGATAATAGTTTGCGTAAAAGCATTAGAACCATCATTTGGACCTTAACAGTTATTATTTATTTTCTAGTTAGCTTTCTAACTATGGCCTGGTATATTAGCTGGATTATCTTTTTAATCGGTATCTTAGTTGTTAAAATAATTGACTTATGTCTAGATTTAAAGGAGAATTAGTATGCATAAAACATTAAATATTATAACTATAGTTTTACTTTCATTTCTAGTTTTAGTTTTAACTGGAATTTTAGTTCTAGGAATTACAAAGGGAAACTATTTCTTTGGAGGTGAAAAATTGGAATCTGTTAAAAATGAAACATTCAAATTAGAAGGAATAAAAAATATTGACTTAAACCTTAAAACCTCAGATGTTAATTTTATCTTAACTGATGAAACAGAATTAAGAATTGTTCAATATGGTGACAAAGTCAAGGAAAAAGAATTATATACTACCGAAAATAATGGTGATACCCTAAATGTTACTGATCGCGCAAGCCGAACATTTTGTATAGGATTCTGCTTTTGGAAAGCTAAATATGAAGTATATATTCCCAAAAAATATCATGATGACTTAAAACTAAGTATTACAACAGGAGATATAACTTTTAAAAACTCGAATGAGGTATATAACTTCAGTAGTGTCAAATTAAATAGTACAACTGGTGATATTAATATCGAATCACCACTTGAAACCGGCGAATTATATATCAATGGTAAAGTTGGTGATGTGAAGACCGATAGTTTAAAAACCAACGATTTTACCTTAAAAATGACAACTGGTGATGTTAAAATATCGAGTTTAAAAAGTAAAAAAACAGACATTTATACAACTGTTGGGACAATAAAAATTCAAAATTTAGAAACCCAAGGTCAAATTAGAACTACAACTGGTGATGTTAATATCGAGAATTTTAAACTAATTGGTGATACCAAAATAAATTGTACAACTGGTGACATCAATGTACAATTAACTAAAGACAATGATTGTAATGTTATTTTAGATACTAAATTAGGTGATAAAACATTGCCGAATAATTCGTCATTAGTTGGCAGTGGTAAATACAAATTTAACTTAAAAACAACCACTGGTGATGTTGAAGTCAGAATATAAAGTAGGATTCGTCCTACTTTTTTTCATACAAATATGTTATAATATTGTAAAATAGGAGGACATAAAATGCTTATAGATAAAATAAATGAAATAGAATTTAATAAACAAGAATTTGAAGAGATGTTTAATGAAATGAAAACGCAAATTGATATTTTAAATAGAGATGAAAGCCTAGATCTTGTCCTTGAAGCTATCGATAAAATAAATGAAATAAGAGATCATTATTTGACCTTATACTGGATTAGCTACGTTTTCTACATAAAAGATATCACTAATGAAAAATACTTGAATAGTGAAAAGTTAATGGGTGAAATTGAGCCAATTATGGATAATCTAAAACTAAAATATTTTAAAGCCTTAAATAACTCAAAATACCGTGAGGAATTAATAAAAATGCTTGGTTCAAGAACTCTTGAAATTGCTGCTAACGAATCAAAACTTTTAAACGATGATATAGAAGATTTAATAACAAAAGAAAAAAGTTTATGTCTTAAAATGTTAAAGTTAGTAGTTGGTACCAAGACGGATTTCCAAGGCCATGATGTGACCTTAAGCAATCTTAAACCATACTATCAAAATGCTGATGAAAGTATTCGAAAAGCCGCCTATAATGCATCTTATTGTCAAGGGCTAGCCATTGAAGAAGAGGGGAATAATATTTTAGATGAACTAGTGCTTGTCCGCACTGAACTTGCTCATAAACTAGGTTTTAATAACTATTTTGAAGTCGATCTTATTCGCATGAATCGTCTAGGCTATGATTTAAATGATATGAAGGTTTTAGTGAGTCAGGTTAAAAACTATTTAGTGCCACTTCATAAAAAATTAAAGAAAGTCCAAGCCCAAAGATTAGGCCATGAATTAAGATATTATGACAAGGCTTATTTATTTCCAGATGGAAACCCAAAAATTAAAGGGAATTTAGATTTTATCGTCAAAACAACCTCTGAAATTGTTAATGAAATGAATAGTGAAAGTGGCGAATTATTCGATTTTTTATTTAAAGAAGGATTAATCGATATTAAAAAAAGCGATCACCAAGCCGTGGGAGGAATTACTACTTACTTACCAGATTATAAAGTTCCACTTTTTGTTTCACCATGTAAAACTATTTATACTGACATTGCCACAATCCATCACGAATTTGGGCATTCACAGCAATTATACTATAGTAGAAATTTAAAATATAATGAAAATCGTTGGCCAACCTTTGACATTTGTGAAATTCACTCAATGAGTATGGAATTTTTAATGTTTCCTCATGCTGAAAAATATTTTGGTAATGATATTTTAAAATATCAATTAGGTTTTTGGAATGAAAAATTGGATTATATCATTAGAGTAACTATGGCATATGAATTCGCTGAATTTACTTATAGTAATCCAAAAGCTACTAATAAAATGCGCAATCAAAAGTGGCTTGAATTATGTAAAGCTTATGATCGTTTTATTGAGGGTCATGAATATTTAGAAAAAGGAATTGGTTGGCAATCATTTGGATCCGGCTGGGATAGGCCATTTTATAACATTGATTATACGATAGATATTGTTTGCGCTCTTTCGTTTTATAAAAAAGTCAAGGAAAATCCCACTCAAGCATGGGAGGATTATATTTCTCTGTGTAAACTGGGAGGCTCTAAATCCTTGCCAGAATTGATTAAAATCGCAAATCTCGATAACCCATTTAAAGAAGGGTCAATGAAAGAATTAGCAAACGTTATTGATAACGATATTGAAGAACTACAAAAAAGCACTATATGATAGTGCTTTTTTTAAGGTAATCTTAATGTTTGACCTATTTGTAATCCATTACTAGTTAACCCATTTAGTGATTTTAAAGTATCAACATTGGTATTATACTTTTTAGCAATACTCCACAAACTGTCACCAGATTTTACAGTATATGTATTAGTAGTTGGTGTATTTGCAGGAATTAAAAGTACTTGCCCAATTGATAAAGCATCACCAGTTAAACCGTTTAGACTTTTAATAGCATTAACGCTTGTGCCATATTTATTGGCGATATTCCATAAACTATCACCAGATTTAACCGTGTAAGTTGTTCCTGAGCCTGTTCCACCAGTATTATTGCCAGCTTCACTACTAGGTACTCTTAAAACTTGCCCAACCTGTAAATTGTCACTAGTAAGATTATTTAATGATCTTAAATTAGCTACAGTTGTACCATATTTATTGGCAATGCTCCATAAACTGTCACCAGACTTAACCGTGTAAGTATTTGCTTCATTACTAGTTGTACCTGTTGGGACCTTTAAAACTTGACCGATTGTAAGATCATTGCTAGTAAGGTTGTTTAATGACTTTAACTCATTAACAGTAGTATTGTATTTTTGAGCAATGCTCCATAAGCTATCACCAGATTTAACCGTGTAGGTGTTGCCAGTGTTTGGTGTATTATTTGAAGTAGTTCCAACATTCAAAACTTGCCCAACCTGTAAATTATTATTAGTTAACCCATTTAAAGCTTTTAATTCGTTAACAGTCATATTGTATTTTTGAGCAATACTCCATAAGCTATCACCAGATTTAACTACATAAGTACCTTCTTGTGGAACAGAAGGTACCGTTTGACCAGATTTAGTCGCAATAACTGCATCAACTACGGCATCAACATATTTTTGGTAATTATTTTGAATTCTTGATAAATCTTCAGGACTATCAATAAATCCATATTCGACAATTACTGGCTCGGTTACCCCAGTATTTCGATGAATAAAATAATAATCCTTAGAAGTGTCGCTAGGTAATCTTCTTTGATAAGTTTTTCTTACCTTTTGTCCAGCATTACCTAAAGCCGTTAATATGTTATTTGCTAAAGTACTATTATTTCTTAGCGCATAAATTACTTCAGCCCCTTGAGCTCCTTGGATACCACTACCAGCTGCATTTATATGATTAGAAATAACAACGACATTTGGATTATTGCCATAAGCAGCTAAAATTCTTTGAACTCTATCAGTTGGCGAAATAGTTTCATCTGTACTTCTAATTAAAGTAACCGGAATTCCTTTCCTTTGAAATTCATCATACATATATCTCGCAATTTGTAAAGTTAAGTCTTTTTCTCTTACGCCGCCACTACTAACTGCGCCGCTGTCACTACCGCCATGACCAGCATCTATTACCACTTGTAAATTATTCATAGTATCTCCCCCTAGAATAATTTATGATTTTATAGGGACTTTGTCACAAAAAGATGAAAAAATTATAATGTCCTAGGTTTATAAGTGAAAATAATTCTTTGATTTTAGTTATTTTAAATAGTACTAAATAATAGTTGAAAAAATATGACAAATTCAAGTTGAAATTATTGACAATAGG
>ENA-OPBM01001337-OPBM01001337.1-human-gut-metagenome-genome-assembly--contig:-NODE-1337-length-14862-cov-2.352536_pt1 | contig 14862 bp, 9 predicted proteins | sample MGYA00241069_ERZ501454 | MGnify/ENA primary metagenome ERZ501454 (study PRJEB25962, sample SAMEA2042625) | human gut metagenome | biome: human gut; feature: human-associated habitat; material: faeces... | reverse complement strand
ACCCTACATCTCCACAGATCAGGCGATCCATCACCTTTGTGCTTTCCATATCCTTTTTGGTATCTTCAATCGCCCGGAGCTGATCCTCAGTCTCTTCAAACGGGAACATTTCCTCAAACTCTTTCTGCCATACTGTATCCGGACTGTATACAAATCCTTCGGTCTGCTGTCTCACTGCATACAGTTCCACCAGATCCTGTGCAATCACCTGCACTGCCTTTTTTACCTGGCTCTTCGTCTTATTCCACTGAGGTGTTCCAAGTTTATTCAGCTTTGGCGGTTTCGCATCTGCCCCGGCATATTTCTGGATCAGATCCATCTGCGTTGCAAGAATATAAAGGATTCCTCCGTCTGCATAGGAAATCTTCATATAATCCCGGGTCACTTTGTCTGGTGTTCTCTACGGTAAACGAAACGGCAGCACCGTTTTCTTCTTTGTTCACGGAAACATCGCTGCACGCAAACGTCGTGTAGGATTTTCCCTCACCGAACGTATGCAGCGGCTGGCTCGTCATATCGCAGTATGCCGGAACGACGGAGGTACGGTAATTGTAGCACACCGGAATCTGACCGGCGTGGCGCGGCATGGATACCGGGAGACGGCCGGACGGATTCGTGGTTCCGTAGAGCATCTCTGCAACGGCCTTGCCGCCCATCGGACCCGGATAAAACGCATACAGAAGGGCATTCGAAGCATTTTCGATATCCTCGATGCAGTATGCTCTTCCTGCGATCACAACGGTTACCATCGGCTTGCCAAGGCGGGCAAGCTCTGCAACCAGTTCTTCCTGTGCTGCCGGGATGTGAACCTTTGCGGTGTCCATTCCCTCGCCGCAGTCCATCGAACGGCTGCCGGTTCCCTTGGATGCTGCACCGTTTGCATCGAACACAGCTCCGCCGAAACGGGAAGAAGAACCGCCGACAACAGCTACGATCACATCGCTCTTTGCTGCAAGTGCCAGTGCTTTTGCTTTCTCGTCCTCGTCAGCCTCTGAAAATTCACTTCCCATTGCATAGGAAACTTCCACGCCCTCCGGTGCTTCCTGTTTCATGCCCTGAAGGACGGTGACGCACTCGCTTTCCGGAACCGGCGGGGTGTAGTCGCCGAGCATGCAATAACGGTCTGCTGCGTGATAGCCGATCACAGCTACTTTTTTGTACTTCTTAGCAAGCGGCAGCACACTCTCCTCGTTTTTCAGAAGAACAGCGGACTCCCGTGCCAGGGAAAGAGATACTTCCGGGATCCCGGCTTCTTCCGGGGTGAGCATGTTTTCTTCCATATAAGGATGTTCAAACAGACCCTTTTCAAATTTCAGCTTCAGAACTTTGAGAACAGACTCGTCGATCTCGCTCTCATCGAGAAGTCCCTGCTCTACGGCCTCGCCGAGACGGCTGAACGCTTCATCCCAGAGGCTCACATCCACACCGGCTTTTCTCGCTGCAACGCCTGCATGCAGAGTATCACCCTCGGTATTCTTAAGGAAATCTACAGCCAAACCATCTGCCATCACAATGCCGTCAAAGCCCATTTCACCGCGCAGAACATCGCGGAGCAGCCATGCGTTTCTGTGGCAGTACACGCCGTCGATCTCGTTGTATGCCGCCATGATGCCTTCCACGCCTGCTTCACAGCACGCTTTTGCCGATGGAAAATGGATTTCCCGCAGCTCCCGCTCGCCGATTCTTGCAGCACTCGCGTTCACACCTCCGGTTGTCTCGCCCTGTGCGCAGAAGTGTTTTGCCACACTGCCGACACCGGTGGACTGCATACCGGTGACTGCCGCTTTTGCCATGGATGCGGCAAGGCACGGGTCTTCAGAGTAGCACTCCTCACTTCTTCCCCATCTCGGGTCGCGCGCCATATCGAGCGCCGACATCAGCGCCAGATCCACATGACCGCTCTTTAACTGTTTTCCGCATGCCTTGTAGCCTTCGGAAAGAAGTTCCGGGTCGAATGTTGCGCCTGCTGCCAGGTTGACCGGAAGCAGACCGCCGCCGAGCGCCTGATGGCCGTGCGGGCACTCGGTGCTCATCATCATCGGGATGCCGAGGCGGGAATGATCGATCACATATTTCTGTACTATATTATAGGCTTTTGCGGAAAGTTCCAGCACAATGCCGGTCTTCTCATCTTTATCTGCCCACGGATCGGCACGGTACAGGCCGTACAGGACGCCAAGCCCTCCCATGCGCTCTACTTCCTCTTTAAATTCCTCTGTCAGTGTAAACTCCTCACCCTGTCTCTCGTAAATCCGGAATCCGTACAGACGCTGATTTAACTGTCCTACTTTTTCCTGCAGCGTCATTTTTCCGAGCAGGTCTTTTGCGCGCTCTTCCGGGGAAAGGGCCGCATTCTGATATGCTTCCATTGTTTTTGTTTCCTCCTTGTCCTTCTCCTTATTTCAAGTGGCTTTATTGTACCGCATTCTTTTCATTTTGTCCACAGTAAGTTATCTTTCGTTCATTTTTGTTCATTTTAATGTTGAATTTTATTACTTCTGGTGTTATGATACCTTTTGTCGACACGTTTTCCGCGTGTTTTCTAAAAAAGCTTAACAGTAAATATTTGAAAGGGAGATTTTTACTATGAGTACAAACATCACAATTCCGGTTCCGGCAGTCCCGTTCGCACCGCCGGTTTACACCTGCCACCGCGCAAAAAAGCCGTTCGAGTTAGACGGAAACATCAACAAACCATTCTGGGAAGATGCCCCGTATACCGACGAATTTCTCGATATCGAAGGAAGCCACATGCCGCTTCCGCGCTTTGTCACCCGTGCAAAAATGCTCTGGGATGACGAGAACCTTTACGTAGCAGCCGTGCTTGACGGCGATGAAATCTGGGGACACCAGACCGAGCGCGACTCCGTCATTTTCCTCGACAACGATTTTGAAATCTTCGTTGACCCGGATTCTGATACGTACCATTACTATGAGTTCGAAATGAACGTTCTGAACACGGTATGGGATCTGTTTCTTTCCGAGCCATACCGTGACGGCGGAAGCGGCCTCAATGGCTACGACATGCACGGTCTGCGCACCGCTGTTCATGTAGATGGCTCCATCAACGATCCATCCGCAGAAAACAAGTGCTGGAGCGTTGAGGTTGTCATTCCGTTCGCTGCTCTCTATGAGTATCAGAAAGAACGCCGCGCACCGAAAAACGGAGAATTCTACCGTATGAACTTCTCCCGTGTTCAGTGGAAAGTGGACATCAAGGACAACACTTATGTAAAACGTACCAATGAAGCCGGAAACGTTCTCCCGGAGGACAACTGGGTATGGGCTCCGACCGGTGTCATCAACATTCATTACCCGGAACTCTGGTCTTTCGTTTTCTTCTCTGACGACCGCGACGACGCACCGTGTGACATCACGATTCCGGAGGACGAATACCGCAAATGGGAACTCCGCAAGCTGTATTACGCAGAAAACATTCTGTTTGAGACAACCGGTTCCTACAGCGACAGTCTTACCGTCTTACAGGAGACCCTTGCCGCTTACGCTCCAAATGACTTCAACAAAACCGTCAAAGCTCTTGACTACACCATTGAGACCACAAGCCACTCTTACCTGATCACCTGCCCGAGTGCCGACGGAGCACATTTACTCCTTCTGTCTTCCAATGGAAAGGTTGAAAAAGTTACACGTTAAGTGTATAATATGTGTTAGCACTCAAAATTTGTAACAGGATCGGTTTAAACTATGAAAAAAGTAACGTTACAGGAAATCGCGAACTCCCTGGGCATCTCCCGGACTACGGTCTGGAAGGTGTTCAGCGGACACGAAGGCGTCTCCGATTCCCTGCGCACCAAGGTCATCGCCAAAGCCCAGGAACTCGGCTATGCCATCCCGGAGGATTTTCAGTATCCGCAGAGCGCAGAGGAGACCACGCCGGTCAACATTGCAGTTGCCGTCTGCAGACCGGAAACCTCACTTTTCTGGATGACCATCATCCACCAAATTGCAAAAGTATTTTCGACACACAATGTCAATCTCGTTTACACGTATCTTCCGACTTCGGCGGATAAAACGTATTTTCTCCCGCCGACTCTTACAAACGGAAATGTTCACGGCATCATCGTTCTGAATGTGTACAACGAGCGTCTTCTGCGCCTGCTCGCAGAGACACAGATTCCGAAAGTGTTCCTGGACACTTCCTCTCTTGTTGCCCCGGATGAGCTGAACGGCGACCTGCTTCTCATGGAGAGCCGCACCAGTGTCCGCCGCATCACCTGCCATCTGCTCGAGCAGGGACGCACCCTTCCGGGCTTCATCGGTGATATCAGCTACGCACAGTCCAACCGCGAACGATATGAAGGTTTCTGCCAGGCTCTGGCGGATGCCGGTAAAAAGGTGGATTCTTCTCTCTGCCTGACGACACCGCTCGGCATCGATACGTACCGTGAAGAAATCGATACCTTCCTTTCTTCCCTGTCCCGCATGCCGGACGCTTTCGTCTGCGCCAGCGACTACGTTGCCTGCATTCTGATGCAGCTTCTCGAAAAACGGGGCTTACGCGTACCGGAGGACGTTGCAGTATCCGGCTTCGACAACAATACAGAGGATCTTCTGGCAGAACATCTGACGACCGTTCAGGTCTTCAACGAAGAACTCGGCGCACGTCTGGCACTCCAGATTCTGTACCGGATCAAATATCCGAACACGCCGCATGAAATTACGTATCTCGGCACCAACGTGCTGTACCGCGATTCCACCGGTGACTGATTTTATTTTTCATCTGTTTTCAAAAAAGACACCGTCTTCCCTTCCGGGACACGGTGTCTTTTTCTGTTGCTCGGCATATCAACAATTGGTCCAGTGGACCAATTGTGATTTCTATATTTTATTTCTGTTTTCTTACTTCGCGGTGCGGATGCGGATCGTACGGATCTCATACGGCTTGATCGTAAGCTCAATCTCGTTCTCCTTCACACCAAGCGCGCCCTCGATCGGGTTCTCGAGAAGGTCGGTCTCCTCAGCGGATGCAATTGCCTCTGCGCAGTGCAGGGTCACTTTCGTTCTTGCATTCTCCACCTCGTACAGACGAACGATTACGCCGTCGCCGTCCTCTGCCTTCTTCACAGTCTCAAGCACTACGTCGCGTTTGTCTACAGACAGGAATTCCATGCGGTCTTTCTCTGCTGCACCTGCAACTGCTTTTGCCGGTACGTTCAGGTTCAGAGCTTCCTGCTCGGTGCCTGCCTCACGCCATGTTCCTGCGTGCGGATACAGAGAGTAAGTAAAGAAATGCTCTTCCTGGTCTGCGGTCAGGTTCGGCTCAGTTCCGGATTTGATCAGAGTCTGCGTCATCACACGGTTCTTCATGGAATAGCCGTACTTGCAGTCGTTCATCAGGCTGACGCCGTAGCTTCCCTCTGAGATATCAGCCCATTTGTGGCCGCATACTTCGAATCTTGCCTGATCCCAGCTTGTGTTGGTGTGCAGTTTTCTTGTCACATTACCGAACTGGATATCGAAAGTTGCCTCGTCGCTGTGAACGTCTACCGGGAAGTGAACTTTCAGTACATGCTCGGCGAACTTCCAGTCAACGTAGGTTTCGAAGTCGATTCTGCGGTCTTTTGCATAGAAATGGATCTGCTGGCGGATGACGGTGTCCATCACTTCGCGCTCAATTTCCAGTGTTGCGCGGACCGGACCGTTTTCTGTCCACTCCATGCGGCGTACACCCTCCACCTTCCAGGATTTCTCGGTATGGAAGATATCCAGGTTCCATGCGCTGTACTGCAGAGGTTTGTCCTCATAGATACGCAGCTCGTTGCCGGTTGTTCCGCTCTGAAGCACTTCGCGGTCATTCTCTTTATCAAACAAGGAAGTGAATTCACCGTTTGCATCGATCTGGATCGTGTAGAACGGAGTCTCAAGGGTATAGCCCTCTCCAGCTTCTGTTACAGCAAATGGCGTTTCCGCAGCGGCTCCGCTCGTCGGGCGCAGAACCTGATATCCTTTGGACGGCAGGTTTTCTGCATAGACAATGGCTCCGTCTTTCGTCTGCTGTACCGGATATACGGTGGTTCCGTCGGTCATGGCTTCTGCCGCGGTCTCACCGAGTACAACAACGTCGTTTCTTCTGTGGCCGAGAGTGTTCCATACGGTCACGCTCTCGTCTTTTGTTCCGCAGAGTGCTTCCATGCGCTCGCCGATCAGTTTTGCTGATGTCTCCGCAATCTCTGCATATTCTTTCTTCGTCTGCTCATATACCTCATGGATCGAGGAGCCCGGCAGAATATCGTGGAACTGGTTGGTCAGGATCATCTCCCACATGCGGTTCAGTTCTTCGGTCGGGTATGCTTTTCCGGCGTTTTCGGCCAGAACGGACAGAAGCTCTAATTCCATCATCGCGTACTCGCTCTTACGGTTGCCGCGTTTGTTGCGTGCCATCGAGGTGTATGTTCCGCGGTGGAACTCAAAATACAGTTCGCCGATCCAGGTTGGGAGGCGTTTGCTGTCTTTTACCTTCTCATGCAGCTCGTCGAAATACGTTCTCGCAAATGCCTGGCGTACTTTCGGCACACCTTTGATGCCTTTTTCCATACGTTTGGATGTCTCCAGCATTCTTCTGGTCGGGCCGCCGCCGCCGTCTCCGTAGCCGTAGCTGATCAGGATATCGTTGTTGATGTCCTTGTTCTGGTAGCGGTCCCATCCGCCCATGATGGCATCCGGGTGCAGCATTCCGTTGTATGTGGTAAAGAAGCTCGTCTCCGGCTGTCCGACGCCGAGCGTTGTGATCATATGAGTGAATACTTCACTTCCGTCGATGCCTTCCCAGTTCATCGTATCGTACGGCACTTTGTTGAACTCGTTCCATGCCAGTTTGGTCGTCATGAAGTAGTCAATTCCGCATTTTTTCAGAATCTGCGGCATCGCTGCGCTGTATCCGAAGACATCCGGCAGCCACAGGATCTTGTTGTCCACGCCAAACTCTTCTTTGAAAAAGCGTTTTCCGAACAGGAACTGGCGCAGGAGGGACTCTCCTGAAGTCAGGTTGCAGTCTGCCTCAACCCACATGCCGCCTTCCGGCTCCCAGCGTCCTTCTTTGACTCTCTGGCGGATTTTCTCGTACACTTCCGGGTGTCTTTCTTTGACAAAGCTGTAGAGCTTCGGCGGGCTCGACATGAAGTGATAGTTCGGATACTCCTCCATCAGTTTTAATACCGTTGCAAAGCTTCGGCAGGATTTCTGACGAACCTGGTCGATCGTCCACAGCCATGCCACATCAATGTGGGTGTGGCCGATGCACGTTGCCACAACTTCGTCCCAGCCGCCCATTTTTTCATAGATCTCTTCCTGGATGCATTTTTCTGCCTCTTCGATGGAAGCGTAGAACTCTTTACTGTATGGCTTGCGCAGGTCCAGCAGATTGATCGTGTTGGTCAGTGCGGTTTCGAGATCCAGACGCGTTTTATTATCCTCGTCCATACGGTTCAGGCCCTGCATCGGAACGATGAGGTCGTAATAGATCTCCTCGATTTTCGCATCATGCTCCTCAAGGTCTGCCAGCAGACGGAACTCGCTGTGCAGCGTTCCGGTGTAGGACTGCAGGTCGAGCTGGATTTTTTCACCGGCCTTTGCGTTTTCTCTTACAAGTACTTCGCGGTGGTTGATATCCATACCCTGGATCACTTCACCGTTTGCAAACAGCAGGAACTGCGGGTTTCTTCCGTCATCCCAGTCGTCCAGTCCTGCATGGACTCTCATCCAGAGATTTTTTCCATCGAAGCTCTCCGGAACGGTGATGGTGGTGCGGAACCAGTAATGTTTGTCCGGTCCGTACCAGCGGTCATTGACCGTATCAAACGATGTCCACGGCTCTTCTGATGCATCGGCCTCTGCCGGTGTGATATAGCATCCGTTTTTCACCTGCATATCGGTGATTTTGATTTTCTGTGAAATCGAAAGTCTTGCCAGTTCCTGACAGATCACGTTCACACGCTCTTTTACAAATTTCATAGTGCCTCCTTATGCTTTCCATGGGGTCATTTTAAAAAAGAAAGTCCACCGGACCTGCAGGCTTCTTTCACCCGTAAGCCTGGCGGACTTGTCGCTTTTTAAGTTATCTTAATAAATCAAAGGCTATTCTCTTTCACATAGTTCAGCAGCTCATCTACGGTTGTGAATGCCATACCGGTTACGGTATCTGCGCATCCGTAGTAGATAGTGATTCTTCCGGTTGCAGCATCGCTTAAGGTCGCACAAGGGAATACAACGTTCGGAACATCACCCATGCACTCGTACTGTGTGAGTGGAGCCATGATGTAGTCTTTGGTTCTGTATTTTACTTTCCACGGCTCGTCGATATCGAGCAGAGCGCATCCCATACGATATACATAGCCGTTGCAGGTTGTGATTACACCGTGGTAGATCAGCAGCCATCCCTCATCTGTCTCGATCGGAACCGGGCCGGCACCGATCTTGGTGCACTGCCATGCGGACTCGTCGCCACGTACCGGACTCATCATGTGGCGGTGTCTTCCCCAGAATTCCATATCCTTACTCTGGCTGACGAAGATATCTCCAAATGGTGTGTGGCCGTTGTCGCTTGGACGGCTCATCATCATGTAGTAGCCGTTGATCTTTCTCGGGAACAGCACGCCGTTACGGTTGAATGGAAGGAATGCGTTCTCAAGCTGAACGAATTTCTTGAAGTCATAGGTGTAAGCAACACCGATGGTCGGGCCGTGATAACCGTTGCACCAGGTTACATAGTATTTGTCGTCAATTTTGCAGACACGCGGATCATAACGATACTCTCTGGTCAGGATCTCCTCGTCAGCGCCCTCGAATTTGATCGGTTCATCTTCGATCTCCCAGTGGATACCATTTTTACTTCTTCCAACGAAGATGTCCATGCTGATGGAACGGCTGTCGCAGCGGAATACACCTACGTATCCGTCCTCGAACGGTACGACTGCGCTGTTGAAGATACTGTTGGAACGTTTCTGCTCATAGCGGCCGATGATCGGGTTCTGATCGTAGCGCCATACCGGCATGTGCTCTCCTGCTGGTTTTTCCTGCCAAGGCATATCCGGCAGATTGTTTCCGATGATTTTACTCATGATTGTTTCCCCCTGTGAAAATTATTTTTTTCTTTCTCTCTTGTCACGCCATACGGACATTTTTGATCTTTCGATCCGATACTTCTATCTTCGTCCATTTCTGCGCAAAAGTCAAGTGTTTTTGTTCACTTTTATGTAAATTTTCGTTTTCTTTGTTACTTTTTGTCGTTCATTTATTCTCTTTTTCTGTTCACTTTGTTCACAAACAGATTTTTTTATTTTTCGTACGGTTTTCTTCCCCGCAGAATATCGGCATACCAGAATACAATTTCCGCAATGTGATGCAGATCGCCTTCTTTGCTGATGCTTCTCCAGGATGCTTTGTACTTCATAAACCAGCTTTCCAGCCGGCCCGCAAGTGCTGCGCAGGCTGCCTCATCTTTTTCTTTTCCAAGCTCGATGTCACACAGTCTCGCACCCGTCTCGTTCCAGAGATTGATGGCGTCCATCGTAAGTTCCAGCACCGGAACCATCGGACGGCAGGATTCTTCCAGTTTTCCTGCTGTCTTTTTCAGTTCTTTTTTCAGTGCCGCAATCGTTTCATAAGCGGCCGCACGCTTCGCCTCATCCTGGATTCTCGCGTCGAACAGCGCGTTTCGATTATTCGGATGGCCGAGCACTTTCTCCTCATAAACCACATTGGCATCCCACCAGTCGAAAATGGAGCATTCCGCGGTTTTTGCCATATAGGAAACAAATTTTCCACTCCGGTCGCCGTAGGCAAGACGGGAAATCTGTTCATTCAGCTCCTCAAAGCTGTCGGTATCGTCTCCCCAGGAGAAGACGGCTCCATAGATCATGCCAGGAAGGGAAAAGTCCGGCTGATTGATGTGGCCGCAGTCACCCCAGTCTGTGTTCAGAACACCTTCCGCATGGTATTTTCTCGCATAGCCGCACATCCGTGCGATATTTTTGTAGCTGTTCTCCACCAGGTTCATCCACTGGTTCCAGCCGCCGACCCCAGGACAGAGATACTGTCTTGCACCAGCTTCCGCCATCACTTTTGCCTCATGCTCTCTCTGCTCGGCTGCATAGCCCCAGGTCAGGCAGACGGTTTCCTCTGGCAGCTCTTTGATCAGCTCCGGCTGTGCGCAGATGATATCGCCCCAGAACATCGGCTTTTTGCCTTTTGCCACGAGAAACTCGCAGAGCTCTTTTACATAGTCGATATACAGGCGGTGAACGCCTTTCTCGTCTGCCAGCGGTTTCGATTTTCCTTTTCCAAGGTCGAACGTTTCGTCCGCGCAGATGTTGAATTTATCCGTGGCAAAAAGCGCCATGTACTCCTCGATCATGGCCTTGATCAGCTCGATCGCTCTGCCGCCGGAGACATCCACCGTGTGATGCTGCATCCGGTCCCAGAAGGAAAACGGCTCTTTCCAGCTGTCTTGGAATTCACAGAGGTCGCCATAGCTCTTTGTGGAGAGCAGCATGTACAGATGGCCGAACGTTGCGATCGACGGCACCAGTTCGATATGAAGCTTTGCGCAGTACGCATCCAGCTCGCGGATTTCCTCTGCCGTAAGCGGCGTCTCATCGCGCCACATCTCGGAAAGTCCCGAGAACAGATACGTGTCCACATAGAGCTGCAGCTGGTTCAGCTTGTAGTACGCCATGCGGTCTGCCACCTGTTTTAAATAGGAAAGTGTCAGCACACGGCCTCTCGTCTCATCGAGATAATAGCCGCGCACCGGCAGATCCGGCTCATCCTCGATCCGCACGGCAGGAAGCAGTGCACCGTATTCGTGCATCATCTGGCACAGCGTCTGCACACCGTAGAGCACGCCGGCTCCGTCTCCGCCCTGGATGCGGATTTCCTCCTCTGTCACCTGCAGCACATACTGCTGGCTTTTCCTTGTCTCATCCAGTTCCAGTACAATCGCGCCGGTCTCTTTTCTTCCCGGAACGCCGTATCCGATATCGTACTGCATTCCGGTTTCCTTTTTGATTCCCTTCTGCAGCACTTTCGCATACGTATCCCCATTTCCCAGCAGTCTGCCATCCAGTACAATTCTGCCGTCATAGCAGAGTGCATGTTCCCCCGTCAGGAGTTTTACCTCTTTTGGTTTTGGTAAAAATTTCATTTTCCTTCTCCTCTTGTTTTTTGTTTTCTTTGTAACCATAGAACTTTCACTGAACGTTAAGTAACATTTTGAAACCACTTTTCTCTTCTCCCCCATCCTACCATATTTTTTCCACATATTCCACAATAATTTGTAATTTTCTTCAATTTTTTTCAAAATTTCTTCCTGTTCTGCTCTTTTATATGTAAAGTAACTTTTGTTTCCCATTTTCATTCCGGAACAAAATCTGTTTTTTCGGATGAATGCGATCATCGGCTTTACCGCTCTGGCTGCCGCCCACGTCAATCAGCCGGACCAGGTGCAGGAATACCTGAACAAGATTTCCACCTCCGGCCAGCACCTTTTTCCGCCTGAACCAGATTCTGCTGAATCTGCTGAGCAATGCCACGAAATTCACACAGAACGGCAGCACCATCATTGTCCGTATTATTCAGAAACCGTACTATAAAAAAGGGTATGCGCTCTATGAATTCCACGTCCGCGACAACGGCATCGGCATAAGCCGGGAATTCCAGGAGCACCTCTTTGAATCGTTTACACGCGAGGAGACTTCTACGGTCAGCGGCATTCAGGGTACGGGACTTGGCATGGCGATCAACGTCAGCCATATGGTACAGGAAATCGCGATGGAGCTCCTTTCGAACGCCGGATTTTCCGTCAGCCTTGCAGACGACGGCGATGTTGCCGTTGAGACGCTCCGCACCGCAGCGCCGGATCAGTTCGATCTGGTGCTGATGGATATTCAGATGCCGAAACTCGACGGATACTCTGCAACGCGCCAGATCCGCACGCTGGACAGCGCCATTGCCAAAGTGCTTGGCTGATTCCTCTTTCTTATCTGCCGGAACCGTGAATTTTCTCTTACTCGAAAAAGAGGAGAAAAAGTTCACGGCTCCGGCAGATTTTTTCTTGCATTCTTTCGGGGAAGTGTGCTAGAGTGAAGATATCATATTTTATAAGAGGTGCTTATTTTGGATATTAATTACGAGTTATATAAGGTTTTCTATTACGTTGCCACCACACTCAGTTTTTCCGAGGCCTCCAAGCTGCTTTTTATCTCGCAGTCGGCGGTCAGCCAGTCGATCAAGGTACTGGAGAAAAAGCTTGGAATCACGCTCTTTATCCGCAGTACAAAGCGCGTGCAGTTAACGCCGGAGGGAGAAACGTTGCTGCGCCACGTAGAGCCTGCGATCAACCTGATTGCGCGCGGTGAAGCACAGATTATGGAAGCGGGAACGCTTGGCGGCGGCCAGCTCCGCATCGGCGCGAGCGACACAATCTGCCGCTATTTCCTTGTTCCGTACCTGAACCGTTTCCACCGCTCCTTTCCGAATGTCCACATCAAGGTGACAAACCAGACTTCGACCCAGTGTGTCGATCTGCTGGAATCCGGCCAGGTGGATTTCATCGTGACCAATTATCCAAACTCGCATCTTTCCAGCCGTCTTCACACGATTCCGATTCATTCGTTCCACGATATCTTCATCGCGAACGGCGAATATTACCCGGAATTGGAAAACAGGCCGGTTCACTTAAAAGAGCTGCTGCAGTACCCGATTCTGATGCTCGACCGCAAGAGTACGACGAGTGAGTTCCTGCACAGCCAGTTTCAGCGGTTCCAGCTCGACCTCGTGCCGGAAATTGAGCTTGGCAGCAACGATCTTCTGATCGACCTGGCGAGTATCGGCCTTGGCATCGCGTTTGTGCCGGACTACTGCCTTGTAAAAGAGACGGCGGCCTTCCAGCTCGACCTCGTGGAGGAGCTTCCGCCGCGCCAGCTTGTCGTTGCCCACAGCTCCCATCTGCCGATCCCGCAGGCGGCAAAAGAGTTCATGAGCATGCTGGAAAAAGGCGCCGAATAACTTTTTCCGATCTATACGTCAAAAGAGGCAGGATCCTCAAGAAATTTTTCTGGATCCCTGCCTCTTTTTCTGTTTTTATGATCCGTTCTGGATTTACTGCTCGCTGCCGTCTTTCTGCACCGGTTCGGATGCTTCCGCTTTTTCCGGGCTTTCTGCATCCGCTGCTGCCTTTCCGGCTTCTGCTTTCAGATACTCTTTGAGCTCTTCCGGGCTGGAGATCTGAATGTTGCGGTTTACTTTTGCATCGTACGTATCGGCTCTCATGATTTCGGAGAGATCGACACCGGTCGCCTCTTTCATCGACTCAAACAGCTTTGCCATCACCACCGGCACATTGCCCGCTACGGAGCCGATGCCGTTGTCCTCGCTTCCGCCGCCGATGATCGTAATCTTGTCGATCTGGCTGAGCGGCTCTGCGATCTTTCCGGCGATCTCCGGCAGAACCTTGATCATCATCTCTGCCATTGCGGCTTTGTTGTAGCGCTGGTAAGCCTCGGCTTTCTTCTCCATACCTTCGGCCTCTGCAAGTGCCTGGGCGCGGATAGATGCGGCTTCCGCCTCACCTTTTGCCTTGATACCGAGTGCTTCCTGCTCCATCGCATAGCGCTGGGCTTCTGCCTGGGCTTTCTTTGCCTCCGCCTCGCGGATTTTTTCGAACTGGTCTGCCTCTGCGTCTTTCTGACGGCGGTACAAATCTGCCTCTGCCTGCTGCTGTTTTGCGTAACGCTCGGCCTCGGCTTTCTTCTTGACTTCTGCCTCGAGGGATTTCTCGGTTACTTCTACTTCTCTGGCACGGAGCTCAACCTCACGCTCCTGACGGGCGATGTTCGCATTCGCGGAAGTGATTTCCAGCTCTTTTCTCTGCTGCTCTTCCTGAATCTTGTACGCTGCATCTGCCTCTGCCTTTTTGATATCGGACTCTTTTTTCAGCTCTGCCGACTTGATTGCCAGATCGTTGTTTTTCTTTGCGATCTCGGTCTCGGCAAGAACGCGCTCATCGTTCGCCTCTTTATTTGCACGCGCCTGGGCAATTTTGATTTCTTTCTCGGAATTGGCACGGGCGATCGCCGCAGATTTCTTGATTTTTACGATATTGTCGATACCGAGGTTTTCAATGACCTGATTGGAATCAACGAAATTCTGTACGTTGAAGCTGATGATGTCAAGTCCCATCGCAGCAAGGTCCGGTTCTGCATTTTCTTTGACCAGCTCCGCAAACTTCTGGCGGTCGGAAACCATCTCTTCCAGACGCATCTTTCCAACGATCTCACGCATGTTTCCTTCAAGGACTTCTCTTGCAACCTTGGCAATATATTCGCTGTCGCGGTTCAGGAAGTTCTGGGATGCTTTCTGGAGCTTCTGCGGTTCGTCCCCGACTTTGATGTTGACGGCTGCATCCACCTGAATATTGATGTAGTCAGCGGTCGGAACGGCGTCGCTCGTCTTCACATCGATCGCTACCAGCTTCAGACTCAGCTTGTCCAGCCGCTCAAAGAATGGGAGCTTGATGCCGGCTTTACCGATCAGGATCCGCTGGCCTTTTTTGAAACCGGAAATAATAAATGCGGTATCCGGCGGCGCCTTCACATAACCGCTCGCCAGAATGGCAAGAATGATCACCACAACGGCGATCACGGCAATCATGGTTGCATGTTCGAATACAAATTCCATCTTGTTTCCTCCCTTTTTTCTGCGGATGCTTTTCGCTCCGCGTTCTGCTTTTGTGTCTGTGTTATTTTCACTATAGCATTTTTTGCGGGATAAATACAACTGCATTATTATTACGATTTTGTAAGATTTCTGTTCGTGCATATTCCGCAAGAACTGCGCATCCGTTCC
>ENA-OPBM01001335-OPBM01001335.1-human-gut-metagenome-genome-assembly--contig:-NODE-1335-length-14884-cov-2.952728_pt1 | contig 14884 bp, 9 predicted proteins | sample MGYA00241069_ERZ501454 | MGnify/ENA primary metagenome ERZ501454 (study PRJEB25962, sample SAMEA2042625) | human gut metagenome | biome: human gut; feature: human-associated habitat; material: faeces... | reverse complement strand
AAAGGAACAAAAAAGTTGAATGTTCCAGGTTCTCCAAGGAACTTCCAATCTGGAGTTTGGAAACAGCAAAGCTGCGGATGAAAAATAAACTGGAAAAATAATGATGAGTGATTTGAAAGGAGATTTTGATTATGTTAGTACCGAGCATTTTTAGTGATAATTTCTTTGATGATTTCTTTGAATTTCCATTTATAGATGACAGAGCAGAGAAAAACGCAGAGCGTAAGCTATACGGACATCATGCATCAAACCTGATGAAGACTGATATCAAGGAAACCGAAGGCGGTTATGAGCTGGAAATGGATCTGCCTGGATTTACAAAAGATGAGATCAAGGTATCCCTGGAGAATGGTTATATGACCATCAGTGCAGCCAAGGGACTTGATAAAGACGAACAGGATAAGAAATCTGGCCGTTACATCCGTAAAGAGCGTTACGCAGGTGCATGCAGCAGAAGCTTCTATGTAGGTGAGGATATTACCGAAGAGGATATCAAGGCTGAATTTAAACACGGTCTGCTGAAACTCTTCGTACCGAAGAAGGAAGCAAAACCGGCTGTGGAGCAGAAAAAGACAATCTCCATTGAAGGATAAAAGAAAAAAAGCAAAAGCGTTTGCCGCCCGGGAATGTTAAAATTCCCGGGCGGCAAAATTTTTATCTTTTCCGGTACATCCCGAGGGAAAGAATCCGGAATACGCGGGGCGGATATACGTGATTTTCGAATTCGGAAAATAAATTGTATACAATAATGTACTTGCTATTTGGGAACAGGTCCGATACAATAGGCGTGACAATTACAAAATGAGAGAACTCGTATCAAAAGGAGAAATCATGAAGAAAAGAAGAAGCGTACTTGCGCTGCTTTTAGTTGCAGCTCTTACTGTTGTACTTGGCGGATGCCAGGATGGCAAGGATGGGAAAGCAGATTCTTCCGATACCACAAGTTCTCAGGTATCAACGGAATCAACCCCGACAGGGGAACCTGTTATGGGAGGTTCCATCACGGTAGGAATTCCTCAGGACATTGAGGATAGTCTTGACCCACACAAATCTGTTGCGGCAGGAACGAAAGAAATCCTATTCAATATTTATGAGGGCCTTGTAAAGCCCGATGAAGAAGGAAATCTGAACGATGCGGTGGCAGAGAGCCATTCGATCTCGGAGGATGGAAAGGTTTATACCTTCAAGCTCCGGAATGGTGTCAAATTCCACGATGGAACGACCGTCACTGCAGAGGATGTAAAATATTCAATCGAACGCTGTGCGGGTATCAACGGAGACGGAACGCCTCTGGTAGAGGCATTTTCCAATGTGGACAAGGTTGAAATTCCGGACGAGAGCACGATCGACATCTATTTAAAAGAGGCAGACACCGAGTTTCTTGCCTATCTGACGGTAGCGATTGTACCTGAGCATGTGGAAGATCTGGAAGCAGATCCGGTCGGAACAGGCCCGTTCCACTATGTATCACGGTCCCCGCAGGAAAACATTGTCCTTGAAAAATTCAGCGATTACTGGGATACGGAAAATCAGGCGTATCTGGACAAGGTAACATTTCGAATTGTCAAGGACAGCAATGCAGTCGTAACAAACCTGAAATCCGGTACACTGGACATGTATGCACGTCTCAGTTCCACACAGACAGCGCAGCTTGCCGAAGATTCCGATTTTACGATTTATGACGGCGGTATGAACCTGGTACAGGCGCTGTATCTGAACAATGCCGTGGAACCGCTCAACAATGTGAAGGTGCGCCAGGCGCTGTGCTATGCGGCAAACCGCCAGGAAGTGCTGGATATGATTGCGGACGGAAAAGGAACGATCATCGGAAGCAGCATGTTCCCGGCATTTGGAAAATATTATGTGCCGGCACTGTCAGAGCGATATAATCAGGATATTGAGAAGGCAAAAGAACTGTTAAAAGAAGCCGGATACCCAGATGGATTTGAGCTTACGATTACAGTGCCGAACAATTATCAGCAGCATATCGATACAGCCCAGGTTCTGGTAGAGCAGCTTAAAGCGATCGGTGTTACTGCCAAAATTCAGCAGATCGAGTGGGACAGCTGGCTGTCGGATGTATATGCAGACCGGAAGTTCCAGTCCACGGTTGTCGGCGTTGATGCGGCATATCTGACCGGACGCGCGTTGCTGGAACGGTTTACCTCAACATCATCCAAGAACTTTATCAACTACAGCAACGAAGAGTATGATAAACTGTATCAGCAGGTTAAGACCAGTACGGATGAAGAGGAGCAGGTTGAGCTTTACAAAAAAATGGAAACACTGCTCTGTGACGATGCGGCAAACCTGTATATCGAGGATATGGCATGCGAGGTTGCACTTCGGAGCGATTTTGCGGGCTACCAGTTCTATCCGCTGTATGTGCAGGATATGGCGAAAATTTATAAAGTAAAATAGTAGCTATTCCGTTACGGCTCGCTGGGTACCGGTGGGCGGTAACGCTATTTCAGGCAGGAAAAAGAAAAACTCTCATTCGATTGTCAAATCTGCCTGAAAAGAGATAAAATCTGAAAAAACAGAGAAAAAGCGGCGCAGAATTGCTGAAAAGAAGCAGTCTGCGTTGCTTTTTCTCTCTGTCGATAGAATCTCCGAAAATATGTTAGGCTTGACTTTTTTTTCAACACTGCCTACTATAGAAAGGACAGGGAAAACAAAAAGGCTCCGCGGCGATGCGTGAGGCCTTTTTCTTAATATAGGGTGGAAAGAAGGGGAACCCATGACAGATTTTCTGGTAAGACGTTTTGTAAAAGATTATGAGAAAACCGACAACGCGGATGTGCGCACGAGCTACGGCATTTTGTCAAGTATCGTGGGAATCTGCTGCAACATTCTGCTGTTTACGGCAAAGCTGCTGATCGGTGCCGGAATGAACTCTCTGGCGATTATGGCGGATGCGTTCAACAACCTCTCGGACGCGGCATCGTCTGTGATCAGCTTCGTCGGTGTGAAGATGGCAAACAAACCGGCCGACAAAGAGCATCCGTTCGGGCATGGGCGGATCGAGTATATTGCAGCGCTGATCGTTTCGTTTCTGGTTATTGAAGTCGGCTTTACGTTTTTAAAGAGCTCCCTGGAGAAAATCCGCAATCCGGAAGAGATCACATTTCAGATGGTTCCGTTTTTGATTCTGGTGCTCTCGGTTGGTGTAAAGCTGTGGATGGCGCTTTTCAACCGAAAACTGGGAAACCGCATTCAGTCGAAGGTGATGCTGGCAACGTCGGCGGATTCCATGGGCGACGTGATCACGACGAGCGCAACGATCGCTTCTACATTGATCTGCCATTTCCTTTCGGTTAATATCGATGCAATCGCAGGACTTGTTGTGGCGGTACTCGTTATGTGGTCCGGTATTTCCATTGCAAAAGATACATTGGAACCGCTGATCGGGCAGGGCGCGGATCCGGATCTGTATGCACGGATCATGAAAGAGGTTGCTTCCTATGAAGGAATTGTAGGAACCCATGATCTGATTGTCCACAACTACGGGCCTGGCAGAAGTATGGCATCGATCCATGCGGAGGTGCCGCGAGATGTCGATATCGAGGTATCGCATGATATTATCGACCGCATTGAACATGAGGTCGGTGAAAAATTGGGGATTCTGCTGGTCATCCACATGGATCCGGTGGAGATCCACGATGCGACGGTTCTTGCGACAAAGGAGAAGGTAAGAAACGTAATTTCCATTCTCGATCCGGAGCTTTCCTTCCACGATTTCCGTATGATCAACGGGGCGGAGAAAAAGAAGCTGATTTTTGATCTTGAAATCCCGTATTCTTATAAGAAGAAAGACTGTGATCGCGTGATCGGGCAGATCGGGGCGCTGATGAAGGAAATGGATGAGAAGTATGAATGCGTCGTCAACATCGACAAAAAATACGTGGCGGGAGAGTGACAACGGCCGGGTTGAGCCGTCAAATCCCTTCCAAAATGTTCCAAAAGTCAGTTTTTTGAAAAAAATAAAAAAATTTCAAAAAAGGTGTTGACTTTTCTCTTGCGATAGTGTATTATACATTTTGTCGCAAGGCAATGGGCTATCGCCAAACGGTAAGGCAACGGACTCTGACTCCGTCAGTTCCTGGTTCGAATCCAGGTAGCCCAGCTCATTGAAAGGTCTCAGGTCTCGTACCTGAGGCCTTTTTCGATTTGTGCAGGCAATGAGCCAAAGTCTGTGTTTGCTCGAAACTTTGGCGAATATCCGATTGACAAAACATTTTCGGTCAAAGATTAAAAATACAGCAGGAGGAACGAAACGATGAAGTATTCCTTTACAAGCAGAATCCGCTACAGTGAAATCGGTGAGGACGGTTGTCTTACCCTGCCGGGACTGATCAATTACTTCCAGGACTGCAGCACCTTTCAGTCAGAGGCGATCGGTGAAGGCGTTGCAGAACTTAAAAAACGAGGCTGTGCCTGGGTACTGTCCGCGTGGCAGATTCATGTGCGCCGCTATCCATCCCTCGGTGAAGCGGTAAAAATCACTACATGGGCGAGCGGCTTCAAAGGATTTCTTGGCATGCGTAACTTTACGATGGAAACAGAAGACGGCGAAATGCTCGCCTGTGCCAACTCCATCTGGTCTTACGTCAATATGGAAACGGGTCATCCCGTCCGCGCACCGAAAGAGACGACAGACGCCTATGGCATTGACGATCCGATCGACGAGGATTTCGGCGAGCGCAAAGTGAAAATGCCGGAAGCAGATTTCATCGGCGAACCGTTCCCGGTGCGGCCGCACAACCTCGATACGAACCACCATGTCAACAACGCACAGTTCATTTCCCTTGCCGGTGAATGCCTTCCGAAGAACTTCACCGTGCACCGGATGCGCGCCGAATACAAACAGCAGGCGCACCTCGGTGACGTCCTGCATCCGCTGCGCGCCGAGACGGAAAACGGCTGTTTTATCTCGCTGAACGATGAAAAAGGACAGCCATACGTAGTTGTGGAATTTCAATGATTGTGGTACAATCGGAAAGAATAAGATACGATACGAACGTAATAAACACAATGAGGAAAGGGGAATTTGCCATGAGAGCGCAGAACCTTACACTGTTAACCGATTTATATGAACTTACCATGATGCAGGGCTACTACGAGAACCCGTCCGATCAGATCGTGGTATTTGATGCATTTTACAGAAAGAATCCATGCGGCGGCGCATACGCCGTATGTGCAGGACTTGAGCAGGTAATCGAGTATGTCCGCGATCTTCACTTTTCACCGGATGACATCGACTATCTCCGTTCCCTCCATATTTTCAACGATGATTTCCTGGAGTATTTAAGAGGCTTCCATTTCACCGGAGATATCTATGCGATCCCGGAAGGAACCGTCGTATTCCCAAGAGAACCGCTCTTAAAAGTTGTCGCTCCGATTATGGAGGCACAGCTTGTAGAGACTGCGATTCTGAACATGATCAACCATCAGAGCCTGATCGCGACGAAAGCATCCCGCGTTGTTTACGCGGCAAAGGGTGACGGCATCATGGAGTTTGGACTCCGCCGTGCACAGGGACCGGATGCCGGTATCTACGGCGCGCGTGCTGCCATGATCGGCGGCTGCATCGGAACCTCCAATGTCCTGACCGGACAGATGTTTGACGTTCCAGTCAAGGGAACCCACGCACACAGCTGGATCATGAGCTTTCCGGATGAGTACACCGCATTCAAAACGTATGCGAAAATGTATCCGGAAGCCTGCATTCTTCTCGTAGACACCTACGATGTTCTCGAATCCGGTGTTCCGAATGCGATCCGCGTCTTCAAAGAGATGAGAGCAGAGGGCTTACCGATGAAGGGCTACGGCATCCGCATCGACAGCGGTGACCTGGCTTACCTGTCAAAAAAAGCATATCAGATGCTCGAGGCAGAAGGTTTCGGCGATGCCATCATTTCCGCATCCAGTGACCTTGATGAGTACCTGATCGACAGCCTGAAAACCCAGGGTGCGAAGATCAATTCCTGGGGCGTCGGCACCAACCTGATCACATCCGGTGACTGGCCGGCATTCGGCGGCGTTTACAAGCTGGCAGCAGCAAAAGAGAAAGATGACGCAGAATTCACACCGAAGATCAAGCTGTCCGAGAACTCCGAGAAAGTAACAAACCCGGGCAATAAGACGATTTATCGTATTTATGATAAAGAAACCGGAAAGATCCGTGCCGACCTGATCTGCCTTGCAGACGAGACCTTCGACGAGAGCAAAGATATGATCATCTTCGACCCGATCGAGACCTGGAAAAAGACGAAGATCAAAGGCGGAACCTACACCTTACGCGAGCTCCTCGTTCCGATTTTCCAGAAGGGCGCATGCGTCTACACTTCTCCATCCGTCATGGAGATCCGCGACATCTGCACCAGAGAGAAAGATACCCTCTGGGAGGAGTCCAAACGTCTGGTCAATCCGCATGAGGTTTACGTGGATCTGTCCGACAAGCTGTACCACATCAAGAGCAGCCTGCTCGAGGAGATGAGCATGAAGGCTCTCGGCGAGCAGTAAGAAAGGAAGTCAAATGTTAAATATAGGAAGAAAGCAAAAGCTGGTAGTAGTAAAGAAAGTAGAATTCGGTATTTATCTTGGGGAGACCCGGGAAGCAGGCGAGAAGGAACGCGTTCTTCTGCCGATCAAACAGGTGCCGGAAGGAACAAAAGAGGGAGATGAGCTGGAAGTATTTCTGTACCGCGATTCCAGCGACCGTCTGATTGCGACAACCAGAGAGCCGAAGCTGGTGCTTGGAGAGCTGGCTGTCTTAAACGTAGCTGCTACCGGAAAGATCGGAGCATTTCTGGACTGGGGTCTGGAAAAAGATCTGTTTCTTCCGTTTAAACAGCAGACCCGCCGCCTCCATCCAGGTGATGAGGTTCTGGTTTCCCTCTACATCGACAAGAGCGACCGTCTCTGCGCAACGATGAAGGTTTACCATTTCCTGAAAACCAATTCTCCGTACGTCGTAGGCGATATCGTAAAGGGAAGAATCTACGAGATCAGCGGAAACTTCGGCGTTTTCGTTGCTGTTGATGACCGCTACTCCGGCCTGATTCCAAAGAGAGAAGCACAGGCAGACTATCATGTCGGCCAGGAACTTGAGTGCCGCGTTACCGAAGTCAAAGAGGACGGAAAACTCTCCCTGTCCGCACGCGGAAAAGCGTACGAGCAGATCGCAATCGATGCAGAGAGCGTTCTTTCTGTGATCGAGGAATTTGCAGGTGTCCTTCCATTTGATGACAAAGCATCACCGGAAGTGATTCAGAGAGAATTCGGCCTCAGCAAAGCAGCATTTAAGCGCGCGGTCGGCCATCTGATGAAAGAAAAACAGGTTGTCATCCGCGACGGTAAAATCTGGACGGCAGAAAAAGCAAAATAAGAAAAAATCGGGCACTGGACAGGAAGCACATCCTCTCCGGTGTCCGTTTTTTTGCGTCAGACAGCAGATAAAATTCTGAAATTTTTTCTGCGCCCGGTTTGCGGTTGCGCGAAGAGAGGATTGCGCTTATAATATGATCTATATGACAAAAAATGACACAGGATCTGATGGAGAGCGATGAAGAAAAAGAAAAGTAAGAAAAAAACATCTTTTATTTCCAAAACCGCAATGACGGTTTTGACGATCATTCTGATTATTCTGTTTTTCTGCATTATGTCGATGGTCGAGAAAATACAGGGAACGGCCCGCGTTGTCAACTACGCCGGTCTGGTACGCGGAAAAACGCAGCGGATTATCAAGCTGGAGGATGCGGGAGAACCGCAGGATACGATGATTGCAGACATCAACGCTTATATCGACGGTCTGCAGAACGGAAGCAGCGAGCTGGATCTGGTGCGCCTGGATGACCGGGATTTTCAGGATAAGATGACTGAGCTGGCATCATATTTTGAAGAGCTGAAGGCAGAGATTCTGCTGGTGCGTGAAAAAGGATATGAGAATACCGCGATTATCGAAAAGAGTGAGACCTTTTTCAAAATTTGTGACGAGGCGACGGGCCTTGCGGAAGCGTATTCGCAGAGAATGGCGTCTTCGCTGAAGAAGCTGGAGCAGGTGGTAGTAGGAGATATCATCGGTCTGGTGTTTGTCATCGGCATGGAGCTGATCAAGGCCGTCCGCTATGCGGCGATGAACCGTATTCTTCAGAAAAAAGTCTATCTCGATGAGGCGACGGGCCTGCCAAATAAAAATAAATGCGAAGAGATTCTGGAGGGAAGCGACGGAGGAGAAGAAATTTCCGGCGTGTATGCGGTCTGTGTGTTTGACCTCAACAATCTGCGCACGATCAACAACAGTCTGGGTCACGATAAGGGAGACGAATATATCCGTTCCTTTGCCGTTCAGCTTCGAAAAGCAGTCCCGGAGGAGTATTTCGTCGGAAGAAACGGCGGAGATGAGTTTCTTGCCATTCTGCGCGGACTGAACCGCGAAGAAGTGGAAGCGTGCATGAATCACATCCGCACGCAGACGGCAGAATATTCCCGCCAGCACCCGGAGATGCCGATCAGCTACGCCGGAGGCTATGCACTGTCCACGGAATTTGAAGACTGTGATATCCGGGAACTGTTCCGCCATGCGGACCAGAACATGTATATCGACAAAAACCGCGCGAAGATGGAAGAAGCCGCCGCAGAGCGGAAGATCAGCCTGGAAGCGCTGGACGTCGTAAAGAAAAAGGGATACCATTTTTCCAACTGTATTTACTGCAATGCAAGACAGGACCAGTACCGGATTCTGCGCGCCGTTTCGGGCTTTTTCCTTGCCGAGGACGGCAGCTATACCGGTGCGGCCGAGCATATTGTGCAGGGCATCACGGATGAGGAAAAGAGAAAGGAAATGCGTAGAATGCTGGATCTTACCCATCTGAAGGAGTGCTATCAGAAGGGAGAAGAGAGCGTAGAAATTCTGTGCGAGTATCGGGAGGGCAGCGAAGGGGAAGCGCTCTGCCGGGGAAAAGTCACCATTCTGTTCTACGACGCGGCCGAGGACGGCGGACTGCACCATTTTCTGATGGGCTTTGAGCGGTTCCGCTTCAATGAGGAAGCTGCTCGGAATGAAAAAGAACAGCTCGACCAATACTATGAACAGATGAAACAGTCGATCATTGAAAACAGCCACTACGCCGAGGCACTTCTCGAGACGGCCGAGGCCGTGTTGGCCGTTGATCTGACGAATGATTCGCTGGAGCAGATTTTTTACCACAGCGGGCAGAAGAAATTTGACCTCAATATAGATCTGCCGTGTTCCTACGAGAAATACTGCGGGGAATGCAGTGCGTTTGTCGCGGAGGAGACATTGGAATCATACCGCATTGTGGATTCCTCGAAGAAACTGCTGCAGCGCTTTGAAAACGGAGATAAGCAGGTAGTCGTGGAGTATCAGGAAACAGATGAGTCCGGCAGAAGAATATGGTTGCAGAAGACGGTTCTTATGTCACAGGATACCGTTTACGACCGAAAGACAAAGCGGGAGAGCGTTGTGGTACACGGCATGATCCTTTTCCGTGATACGTCAGAGTTCCACAGCCGGGAAGAGAGGGAGAAGATACAGCTTCAGGATGCCTTTAGAGCTGCAGACAGTGCAAGTCGTGCAAAAACAGAATTTATGAACCGCATGAGCCACGATGTGCGCACGCCGATCAATGGCATTATGGGCATGCTGGATATCATCCGCAAAAACCGGCAGGATGAGGCAAAAGTGGACGACTGCCTCGATAAAATCAATCTTTCCGCAAGCCATCTGCTGGCACTCGTCAACGATGTGCTCGATATGAATAAGCTGGAGTCCGGAAAAGAGACGATCGAGAGCGCTTCTTTTGACCTGACGCATCTGATGGATGATGTGGCATCCCTTGTCAATGCGCAGATTACGGAGATGGGCATTACCCACTGTACGCACCGCGGTGAGCTGACGCACACGAGACTGATCGGCAGTCCGCTGCGCCTGCGGCAGATTATGCTGAATCTCTTCAGCAATGCAATCAAGTACAACAAGCCGGGCGGAATGATCGATACGTATGCGGGCGAAGTCTCCTGCGACGGAACCCGGGTCGTCTACGAGTTCCGCATCACGGACAGCGGCATCGGAATGAGCAGCGAATTTATCGAAAAAGAGCTGTTCCATCCGTTCACACAGGAGAAGTCCGGTGCGAGAACGCAGTACAAGGGAACGGGCCTTGGCATGTCGATCGTCAAAGAACTGATCGAAAAAATGCAGGGCACGATCGAGGTAACGAGCCAGCAGGGCGTCGGAACGACGTATGTATTCCGGCTTCCGTTTTATATTGACTGCGAGGGACAGCGGATTCAGGAAGTAAAGACACGGATCGCAGGAAAAGAGCTTGTCCGCTTCCACGTTCTGCTTGTCGAGGATAATGAGATCAACATGGAAATCGCCGAGTTTTACCTGACCGATCACGGTGCGACGGTGGAAGAGGCATGGAACGGCCGCGAGGCGGTCGAAAAGTATGCGGCGAATCCGCAGAAATTTGATGTGATTTTAATGGATCTGATGATGCCTGTGATGGGCGGTCTTGAGGCAGCGCGGCAGATCCGCACCATGGAGCTTCCGGAAGCAAAACAAGTCCCGATCATCCCGATGACGGCGCAGTCCTCCGAAGAGAGCAAAGAGGGATGCCGCGCAGCGGGCATGAACAGCCATCTGACCAAGCCGATCGAGCCGGACAGCCTGGTGCAGACGATCTTGGAGACAACGGAACATGCCTTTGGAAAATAGAGGAGAAAACGATGAGTTTTACGCATTTACATGTACATACCGAATACAGCCTTCTGGACGGATCGAACAAGATCAAAGAGTACGTTGCCAGAGTCAAGGAGCTTGGCATGAACAGCGCCGCGATCACCGATCACGGCGTCATGTTCGGCTGTATCGATTTTTATAAAGAAGCCCGCGCGCAGGGCATCAAGCCGATCCTGGTGTCATGTATGGCGTGATAGATTTTTACCGCGCAGCACGGGCAGCAGGAATCAATCCGATCCTCGGCTGTGAGGTTTACGTGGCGCCGGGTTCCCGTTTCGACCGCGAAACCAGCCGCGGAGAGGACCGGTACTACCATCTGGTTCTGCTGGCGGAAAATAATACGGGCTATTCCAATCTGATGAAGATTGTTTCGGCGGGCTTTATTGATGGATTTTACTATAAGCCGCGTGTCGACATGGAGATTCTGGAAAAGTATCACGAGGGCATTATCGCGCTTTCCGCCTGCCTTGCAGGTGAGGTGGCGCGTGCGATGGTGCGGAACCAGTACGAGATGGGAAAAGAGGCCGCACTGCGGTATGAGAAGATTTTCGGAAAAGGCAATTTCTTCCTGGAACTGCAGGATCACGGTATCCCGGAGCAGCGGATGGTCAATCAGCAGCTGATGCGCCTCTCGGCAGAAACCGGCATCGAGCTGGTGGCGACGAATGATATTCACTACACGTACGCAGAAGATGCGGATTCCCACGATATTCTTCTGTGCCTGCAGACCGGAAAGAAGATCACGGATGAGGACCGCATGCGCTACGAGGGCGGCCAGTATTTCGTGAAATCCGAGGCGGAGATGGCATCGCTCTTCCCGTATGCACCGCAGGCAATCGAAAATACACAGAAAATTGCAGACCGGTGTAATGTGGAGATCGAATTTGGTGTCACAAAACTTCCGAAATTCGATGTGCCGGAAGGATACACTTCCTGGGAATACTTAAATAAGCTCTGCTACGACGGCCTCGAGGAACGGTATCACCCGGCGACGGATGAACTGAAAGCGCGGCTGAAATACGAGCTTGATACGATCAAAACGATGGGTTACGTCGATTACTTCCTGATCGTGTGGGATTTCATCAAATTTGCGCGCGACCACGACATCATGGTCGGACCGGGACGAGGATCGGCGGCCGGAAGTATTGTTTCCTACACCCTTGGCATCACACAGCTGGATCCGATGCGGTACCAGCTCCTGTTCGAGCGTTTCCTGAACCCGGAACGAGTTACCATGCCTGATATCGACGTGGATTTCTGCTTCGAACGCCGCCCGGAGGTCATCGACTATGTAACGAGAAAATACGGCAAGGACCGCGTTGTACAGATCGTCACATTCGGTACACTGGCGGCGCGCGGTGTCATCCGCGATGTCGGCCGTGTGCTGGATATGCCGTATGCACAGGTCGATTCGATTGCGAAGATGATTCCGAATGAGCTGAATATCACGATCGACAAGGCACTGCAGATGAACCACGAGCTGCGGGAGCTGTACCAGGGCAATGAAGAGGTTGCACATCTGATCGACATGTCACGGAGACTTGAAGGTCTGCCGCGCCACACGTCGATGCACGCCGCCGGTGTTGTCATCGGCTCGCGTCCGCTGGTGGAATTTGTGCCGCTCTCGCGAGGAAGCGACGGAACGATCGTCACACAGTTCACGATGACGACGCTCGAGGAACTGGGACTTCTGAAAATGGACTTCTTAGGGCTTCGGACCCTGACCGTCATTCAGAATGCGACAAAGCTCGCAGAGCGTTACAGCAATAAGAAAATTGATCTGCTTCACATCGATTACAACGATCCGAAAGTGCTCGGCATGATCGGCGCATCGAAAACGGTCGGTGTGTTCCAGCTCGAGAGTGCGGGAATGAAAAACTTCATGAAGGAGTTAAAACCGCAGAGCCTCGAGGATATCATCGCCGGAATTTCCCTGTACCGGCCGGGCCCGATGGATTTTATTCCGCAGTACATCAAAGGAAAAAACAACCCGGAATCCGTTACGTACGATACACCGCTCTTAAAACCGATTCTGGAGCCGACGTACGGCTGTATCGTCTACCAGGAACAGGTTATGCAGATCGTACAGGCACTGGCGGGCTATTCGCTTGGACGGGCCGATCTGGTGCGCCGTGCGATGTCGAAGAAACAGGCATCCGTCATGGAAAAAGAGCGCCAGAATTTCGTTTATGGAAACGAGGCCGAGGGCGTGCCGGGCTGTATCAAAAACGGCATTGATGAGAAGACAGCGAACAAGATCTACGACGAGATGATCGACTTCGCGAAATACGCCTTCAACAAATCCCATGCGGCGGCGTACGCGTTCGTATCGTACCAGACTGCATGGCTGAAATACTATTACCCGGTTGAGTTCATGGCGGCTCTGATGACCTCCTGCATCGATAACCCGGGAAAAGTCGCAGAGTATATCTTGAGTTCCCGCCAGATGGGTATTTCCATTCTGCCGCCGGACATCAACCGAAGCGAAGGAAAATTCACGGTGGACGGCCAGGCGATCCGCTATGGCATGGCGGCGGTCAAAGGCATCGGAAAGCCGGTCATGGAGGCGATCGTGGAGGAGCGGAGTGCAAACGGACCGTTCCGCTCGTTAAAGGATTTCGCGGAGCGCCTGAGCGGAAAAGAAGTCAACAAGCGGACTGTCGAGAACTTTATCAAGGCGGGTGCATTCGACTGCTTCGGCGTGACGAGAAAGCAGCTCATGTTCGTCTACGCCAATGTGCTTGATGATGTGGCGCGTGAGAAAAAAGATTCGTTAAGCGGCCAGATGAGTCTGTTTGATTTTGTAGATGAGACGACCAAACGGTCGTATGAAACGGTGTACCCGGATGTCGGAGAATACGAAAAGAGTGATCTTCTGGCGCTCGAAAAAGAGGTGCTCGGCATCTACGTCAGCGGTCATCCGCTCGAGGAGCAGGAGGAGTGCTGGCGGAAGAACATTTCCGCGGTAACGACAGACTTCCAGCCGGATGAGGAGACGGGTTTCCCATCCGTCACCGACGGCGCGAAAGAGATTGTCGGCGGCATTATCACGGATAAAAAAATAAAATATACAAAGAATAACAAGACAATGGCATTTCTCACACTCGAGGACCTCGTCGGCAGTATGGAAATCGTCGTATTCCCGCGCGATTACGAGAAAAACGCAGCGATGATGCAGACCGATGCGCGTGTCTTCATCCAGGGCCGTGTTTCCGCGGAGGATGATAAGCCGAGCAAGCTGATCTGCGAGAAAATTTTCCCGTTTGCAGGCATCCCGAAAGAGCTCTGGATCCAGTTCCCGGACAAGGAAACGTACGAGAGAGAAGTGGCGGATCTGTACCAGATGCTGCATGAATCTGACGGCAAGGACAGCGTGATTCTTTACATCAAATCGATCAAAGCGATGAAAAAACTGCCGCCGAGCCGCAATGTGCAGGCAGATGCCCGTCTGGTGGCGTCACTTCAGGCAAAATTCGGTACCGGAAACGTGAAAGTTGTAGAAAAGAGTATTGAAAAAAGGGCCTGAATGCTTTAAAATAAAACTGTGTGTGATTAATAAATAAAACTACTCGTTTATTAATGTGTGTGATGAGATGGAGGAATTCATATGGCAACGACTAACAAGGTAAAGACAATCGGAGTGCTTACCAGCGGTGGTGATGCACCAGGTATGAACGCAGCGATCCGTGCAGCCGTAAGAAGAGGTCTGCAGAAGGGCGTTCAGATGAAAGGTATCCTGAAAGGCTACGACGGACTGATGAACGAAGAAATCATCGACATGACAGCCCGCGATGTATCCGACACCATCGAGCGCGGAGGTACCATCCTTTATACCGCCCGCTGCGCAGAGATGCGTACACCGGAAGGCCAGAAACGTGCTGCAGATGTCTGCAGAAAACACGGCATCGACGGACTGGTAGTTATCGGCGGAGACGGATCTTTTGCAGGAGCGCAGAAACTGGCAGCTCTTGGAATTAACACCGTAGGTGTACCGGGAACCATCGACCTGGATATCGCATGTACTGAGTACACCATCGGCTTCGATACCGCAGTGAACACTGCAATGCAGGCTATTGATAAAGTTAAGGATACCTCTTCCTCTCATGAGAGATGCAG
>ENA-OPBM01001319-OPBM01001319.1-human-gut-metagenome-genome-assembly--contig:-NODE-1319-length-15041-cov-2.503336_pt1 | contig 15041 bp, 14 predicted proteins | sample MGYA00241069_ERZ501454 | MGnify/ENA primary metagenome ERZ501454 (study PRJEB25962, sample SAMEA2042625) | human gut metagenome | biome: human gut; feature: human-associated habitat; material: faeces... | reverse complement strand
AATGTTCATCCAGGGGAAGGGGGAAAAACTCATGAGTGAGAATAAGACAGCAGAAAATGCAAAGAATCAGCAGTCCGATAACATTCTGGAGGTATCCCATCTTAAGAAATATTTCCCGATCAAGGGTGGAATGTTCGGTAAGCAGGTTGGAGCCGTAAAAGCAGTTGATGACGTTTCTTTCACATTAAAGAGAGGAACCACAATGGGTCTGGTTGGAGAGTCCGGATGTGGTAAATCTACCACAGGAAGAACCATCTTAAGGCTGATTGAGAAAACAGACGGACAGGTTCTTTTCAATGGAAAAGATGTTTATGGTCTTTCCAATAAAGAAATGCGCGATATGCGTACCAAGATGCAGATCATCTTCCAGGACCCGTTCTCCAGCCTGTCCCCGCGTCTGCCGGTTGGTGAGATCATCGGTGAGGCTGTGCGCGAGCATAACCTGGTGCCCAAGGCAGAGTTCAATGATTATATTGACCAGGTCATGGATAACTGCGGCCTGCAGCCCTACCACAAAACCCGCTATCCGCACGAATTTTCCGGCGGCCAGCGCCAGCGCATCTGCATTGCCCGCGCCCTGGCCCTGAACCCGGAGTTTGTTGTGTGCGACGAACCGGTCTCTGCACTGGACGTTTCCATTCAGGCCCAGATCATCAATCTGCTGAAAGAATTGCAGGATAAATATAACCTGACCTACCTGTTCATCTCCCACGATCTTTCTGTTGTTGAGCATATTTCGGATACGGTCGGCGTTATGTACCTGGGCAACCTGGTGGAGTACGGTGCAACGCCGGATATCTTCAGCCATCCGCTGCATCCCTACACCAAGGCACTGTTCAGCGCCATTCCTATCCCGGACCCGACCATTCGCCGCGAGCGCATTGTGCTGCAGGGCTCCATTCCGTCCCCGGCCAACCCGCCCAAGGGCTGCAAGTTCCATACCCGCTGCCCCTATGCGACCGAGCGCTGCAAGACCGAAGTGCCGCAGCAGCGTGAGGTGGAACCCGGCCACTATGTTGTGTGCCACCTGTACGAAAAATGAAGCATAACGAACCCTTTGAGGATGACGGCCGCACTGTGGCCGATATGAGTGGCATTGAGCACGACAGTATCTGGCTGCCGCGCCGCCGCAAGCAGGGCCATACCCCCGCGCAGCAGCCCCAACTGGCGTTTGCGACCGTCGACGACCCTGCCGTCTCGGATAATCCATTCGGGCGTATTGTACAGAATGTTCAGCACCTCGTCGCGGTAAGGCATCTCCGAGGTTTCGACCAAGGCCGTCAGTCCGGCCCAGTCGATACCCTCGGCATGCGCGTCGAAAGAGACGCCCGGAAATGAAAAACGCTCTTCGAACCATGCGATGATGTTCTTCGCACGATTCTCCGACAGACGCTCGTTCGAGCGGGAGGTACCGTCCGGAGAAGCCGTGCCGGTGACACGGATGCTTTTCACACGGACCAGCGTGTCCCGCTGCAAAGATTCGACATGCGCGGCAAAAGCAGCCAAGCGCACCCCGTTGTCCCGATAGGAAGGCTCCAGAAGCGAATACCCCTGCCGGAAATAAACCTTAACGCCGAGGGTATCGGTATGCGGAGACTCCTGAGCCCGAAGAGCCCCGAAGAACAACACCGATATTAAAAACAAGACAGTCTTTTTCATCTGCATCAACTTATTTTACATATGTCGTGTCAATACACTATCATTCGGAAACTTATGACGGTATTGCCGTTATGCGACCTCCGATTTTTCCGCAATGCTCTATTCGCAATAGAGCATCGGCTGTATTTTCAGAAGGAAATGCAGTGATTTACAAGCAGATGAACAGCATACGATGTTTCAGAGTATGCCGCAATGCATTTTATATCGGATTTGAAACGGTATCGATCTTATTCAGATATCATTAAGATGCAGGATTCTGAAACATTGCCGGAACAAAAGCCATAAAAAGCGTCATTTATGGATAATAAATTGTTGCGTCACGATTTATTGCATAGTAACGAAAACCTTGTCACCCCGCGTTGCTGCGAAGACGCGGGGGCAGGATTCGTCGGCAGGAGTCTCAAAAACAGTCGCCCGGTGATATTCTCGCAGAACGAGGATTTCGACATCGCGCACCATTCTATCATACAATACTTTAAGCACATAATCTCCCCGCCGCCCGGAGGGGGGGGGGATTTTCGTGACTCCTCCGGTTTCGCAGCGCTGCGTATCGACATGAGTTGCGTCCCTTCGCATAAAAGGAAACGACGGAAGCGGTTGCTGAAACAAATCGGCAGGAACATTGCCGGCAGCCTCCCGATTTCGGCGGAAACCTATGCAAACATAAGTATCGGTACGGCAGTATCCCCCTGTGCAACCGTCAGCCGGGAAACAGATCCCGGCCCCCGTTCGGACGACAGCGTAAAAGGATTCGCCGCTCGCCGAAAACATGTGCAAGTTATTGCGGATGTGCCGGATATACAAAAAAGCGGCTGTTTCCTTTCGGAAACATACCGCTCGACACACAGCCGGAGAATCACGGCGAAAGGCCGGTTTTCTCTACCTGTTTTATTGATTGAAATGACCTGGGATGAAACAGAGTATCACAAGGCTATGTAATGCTCTATTGCGAATAGGGAATCGTACGGCAAAGATAGGAATTGGGAAATTATTTTGCAAATTTTCCTCCCTGAAAATGGGCTTCGCCGCAGGTCCGGGACCTACAGCGAAGAGACCGTTTTGTTGACCTGATCGACGACCCGGCGGTCAAACTCTTTCAGATAGATTTGCGTCGTCTTTTCCGACGTGTGCCCCAGCCCTTCACTGATGACCGAAATCGCGGCGCCGGTCTCCTTGGCCAGCGTCGCCCAGCTATGACGGGCAACATACGCCGTCAGGACGGTGTCGAGACCGCACAACTCCCCGACCCGTTTCAGATTGCGGTTCTCCCGCTCAAGGGCTACACGATAAAGCCGGTACTGCGTCTGTTTGTCCTTCGCATCTTTCAGAACCGGAAAGACCCACTCGGATTCATTGCCATATTTCTCCATCAGACCGGCCAGCTGGGGCGTCACCTCCACATGCAGCCATTGGTTGGTCTTGTGACGGCGATAGCTGATAACGCCCCCGTTGACTGCGCTTTTCTTCAGAAAAACAATGTCTACGAACGGCATGCCCCGACTGAAGAAACTGAACATGAACAGATCGCGGGCCATATCCAGATGGGGATAGTCCGAAAGGTCTACGTCGGCGATACGGCGCATGGCCTCACGCCCCAAGGCACGTTTGACGGTATGCTGCGGCTTGGAATGCAGAAAGCGAAACGGATGGTTTGCGGACATCGGGTAGCCGTCGAGCACGGCTTGGTTATAGACCGAACGCAGATTGCGCATATAATAACAGACGGTATTATAGCACACGCCCCGGCGCAGCAGCCACTCCTCGTAATCACGGATGAAAGCGCCGTTCACATCCGAAAGGCCCACTATTCTCAGGCCGATGAACGACGAGACGGACGACCGTGTGTTGCGCAAGGCCGCGACCGAGCCGAATCGGGACAGACGCTCCCGGTAGGCGATCTGCAGGTCCATATAATGCAGCAGGCTCAGACTGTCGTGCTCGACCTTGTAACGGAACACCACGTCCGCAACGCTGTAAGTCTCGCGGCGCTGTTCCAAGGTCTCGATATGCCGGCCGATACTTTTCCACTGCTGTCTGATTTCGCGGTTCATGCGCCGCACGTCACGCTCCTGCCGTCGTTCCTCGGACACGAAACGCACCTTGCCGTGCTGTTCGTCGAACTCATCCTCATAAAGCTTGAACGGGCTGTAAATAAGCTTTTTCTGCCTTCGGTGAATCAGCTGAAACACCAGCGGATAGGTTCCGTCGCATCGCACACGATCTTTGTTCAGTTTCAATTTTACGCTTGTCATATAATCCATTCTTTTTTCAATACGGCCGCAAAAATACCGTAAATGAGGATTCGGCCGCCCGGACAGCGGGCAAATCGCGGCAACGACATGCCATTAGTATTCAATAAATTATACAAACACCAAGCCGAAGACGAACAGCGAACAATCACTCAGGCCGGATATTCGGAATCGGACACCTCTCCGCAGGCATGTCAATCCGGACTCCGGGATATAAACACCTCCGCTTATTCGAAAACATGAAAAAACATGGAGGACACACGGTTAACAGCGTGCATCCTCCATGCAAAAAAAACAGTATCCCGTCATAGCCGACGCTTCCGCCGCCGTCGCAGGATTCTTTGCTGCTCCTCGAAAGTTCGCGCATCGGCCAAGTCCAACAACGTGTCGACAACTCCTGAGACAGGATTTGCCGTGCGGCTTCGTTGTTCGTGTTTCTGTTCCGCATGCTGGTCTGCGGTATGCAGTGTTTCTTTTCGGGAGGTCGGGAACAGCTCGTTGAAAACACGGGCCGAGAACTCCCTTCCCAGCACCGAACCGTTGGCGACAATGCCATTGGTGTGGTCGATAAACGTTACGCCATAGATTCTGCCCACGGGGTTGATACGGAAAACCGTGTCGATACCTTTCGCTTTGAGCTGTTGCCGGAACTCGTCCCGTGTATTGTGCGGGCTCATGGCATCTTTGACCGTATGGCGCAAATGGTCGAGCGCTCCCGGCTCTTTCAGTTTTTCATTTGATTTTGCATAATACGTTTGCAGGGCATTATAACCTACGTCTTTCCCTATTTTACTCGACTTGAAGGGGGGCCTGTTCCATAGCCGTCGTCGGTCAGAGCGCCGTAGACAATACCCGCGTAATTTCTGCCGTCGATGGTTCCCGTATGTCCTTCGACCGAGACGTTGAAGCGTTCCAGCAGGGTGCGGAACTCCCCGTAGGACGAGCATTTGTAATTGCGCAGGCACGACCGCACGACGGACGATATCTGCTGTTTGACATTGCCTTCCCTGTAGTTTGCCCTATGCAATCCCACATTATAGGCCAACTCCTCGCCCTTGATACTCGGATGCAGATCGTATTTGCGTTCTAATTCCCGCAATACGGACATAGAACGGTCGTATTCGTGCGAATCGCTGATTTTCCGTCCCAGCTCATCGACACGCAACGACACCAGATGGAGATGCTCTCTGGAAATGTCCTTATGCTTGAAAACGATATAAGGCTGGTTGCCGTAACCCATCCGTTCCATGTATTCCTGCGCGATGTCCCGGAGCTGATCGTCGGTCAACTTGTCTTCGGGCGAGGGATTCAGCGAAGCATGGAAAACCGTATTGGTCGTTCTTCTGTTAGCTTCGAGGTAGGGCCAGAAACCCTCCATGCAGGCGTCGACATCCAGTCGTCCGTGTTTATCGAACGGTTCGAGCATCTTCTGCCAGAAAAGCACCTCGGCTTCATCCTTATCCACTTTTTCCTTGTTATAGCGCAAGGCCCCGCCGGGTGTTGCCCCGGATCTTATATTCGCAACCATTCCTTAGCTTGTTTGGCAAAGCTCAGAATCTCGATACTAAGGGCCTTCAACTCCCTCGTGCGCTGTTCCAATGCGGCGATCTGATGCGGAATAGCGACGTTGGAGAAGTGGGCATTGATGACCTTTACGACCTGATTATAGTTGTTGGCGAGTTTCTGAAACTGAAAATGTAATATCTAGATATTTCGTTGAAAGTGGCAACGATGATAAAATCAATGAATTTAATCGACACATTGTAAATGATGTAGAACAATCAACGAAAAATAAATTAGATAGTAATGGTTGTGAAAAACAATGCTCACATAAATGGAAAAATAAGAAGATTGAAGAAATAATCCATCAGTTAGATTTTGACTCGGCAAAGAAAGCGCATACAATTAATTTAATTATAAACAAAGAACACATACATTATATTGCAAAGCGTGCAAATTTTTACGAAGACTATAAAGTTGATATAATTGATATGCGTAATAATCTCGCTCATTGTATAAGTGAATTAATAGATGGGAACGAAGTCTTAAAATTGAAAAAGAAAGGTGCAAAAGATATTGTTTTTGACGCAGAGATGTTTAAGACCGTGAGATTAAACATTCAAAAATATCATACATTTTTTTCTATGCAATTACTCCCTAAGCTCTAATTAAGAATAGTATCAAAAAAATAGCAGGATTAAATCCCGGCTATTTTCAAAATATTGATGATTTAACCCCGTGCGGCTTTCCGCTTCGTAAATAAAGGTAACTTTCCCTTTTTCGGCTGAATATTCCGCACTATATCTGAGAATGGAGCCGTGTCTTTATTGTCACTTCATCTTAAATTCGGTTACTTTTATTTTTCTCTGTTTTCCCATTGTATTGTGGCATCATTATGTAGTAACTACAAAGGTGTTTACGAGGCTTTCTACATCCTTACCTTTACACCGTAAAGTATCTGAAATGAAATGATCGATCCGACCGAAAGTCATATAAGAAAAAAATGTTGGATGAACAAGAGGCAGATTAAGATGTTCTTTTTAGTCAAATTCTGCACATTAATATACGTCTATTCTGAGAGGCATAAAAAGATGTAATATCGCGGACTTACTCTAATTGTTTGCAGGTAAATTGTTTTTTCAAAATCTTGAAGATTTTGGGTTCGGTCGGATAGTTGTTATCGGTCTTTTTAAGCTGAATTTTCTAGTGGATGAATGGATCAACGAAAATTGCCGTGTGATGCAGAGGGTTATTGGCGACAATAAAAAATGAAGGGCTGTATTGTCGCATATAATTTGAGTACATCCCATGTTGAAGGATTCCAGTGTACGATAGAGAAAATCTGTTGGTTCAGTCTTCGTTCTATAACTCATTTGCATTTAAAAGTTCTTTTTTGCCTATCTCCGCTGTTTGATGTCGGGCGCCGTTTTTCTCGATGATTTCCAGTAAAAGTACCTTGTCGTCGGAGATCGTGAACTTTGGCGAACGAGTGATGTTTACACTCGTTCCGACATTTTGCCCTACGGATGCCAACACCTCTTTGAGAATCGTTTGCCTGCGGGAGTTCGGGACGTTCTACCCCGGCTTTGAAGTCGAAGAGCCGTTCGCTGTATTCGACGGGCAATGCCGTCACTTGCAGCCGCATTCCGGAAATCGCCGTATGACCTATAGCCAGATGGCCATATCGTCGATACGCACGGTTTCCAGCCGTCGCAGCTGCCACCGTGCTTTCGTCGCGTATGACTTGCGTTTCGGTGACGCAAACCCTGACGGTCGGAGTATCGGCATGCGCGGCCGCACCTGCCGCCGTGAGAAATCCGAGGTTGCGCTCGACGCCCCCCCCCTGCGGGGCGAGTGTCAAGGCTTCGACTTCACTTTCCCGCACGGACCGCATAACGGATAGGCGCGAATCACGCCGGTACTTTGTTGGTTCGGCATCTTCGTCCATGGCTGTTCCGCTACCGAGATACTTCCGGACAAGCTTGTACTGCTCTTCGGCCAATACCAAAGAGTCGGGTTTCTGCCGCTTAGTGTCGAGCTGGGATTGCAGGGACGCGACCTGCTCTTCCAGTGCTTCGGCTTCGGCATTACGTCGTGAAGTTCGCGTTCGCGCTGGGCATGAATCGACCATTGGGGATAGTCGCAGTCCATAACCAGAACGTCGTGTCCCATGTTATAGTGCAGATAGCTGGCGATCAGTACCGTGAAGGTGGATTTTCCCACGCCGCCTTTCTGATTGCAGACGGCAATGCGAGATTGAAAGTTTTTCATAAGCGATAAATTAAAGAATTCTTGCGTTCATGAATTTGTGATTTTGGAGATTCACGACTGCATTCATTCGTGAACGACTCCTTTTATGCAGAAGAGATGAGAGGCGTTCCTGCCTGCCATATCGATTCCATGAATGACTTGTAAAAGGCGTGCAGGAAAGAGGGTTTTGAGTATTGCGTTTCATCTTTTGATAGTGAAAGATTTTGTTCGAGATGCAAGATATAATCGTCTTTAGCATTTCGGGTTTTATGTCCGTCCCAGTCCGCTCCAGTCCGTTCGACGGGCTTTTTTTCATCTCCAGACGGTTGTAATATTGCATCGGGAACCGACCCGGCCTCAGGACTCGTCAAGGAGGGCTTCCGAAACTTTCGGCAGCAATTCTCCGTCGCGTATTTTTCCCATCGCCAGATGGGAGCGAGGTGTACCTTTGTCCGACAAACTGCGTTTTGTCCGACAAAGGTCCTCGCTCTGCGAGGCTGGGGCCGCTCCCAAGTCGCGACCTTTTTTCAAGCTATATATGGATACCAACCGAAAACTGATAGACAAGACCGATAAGAAGCCCCGAACGCCGAGTTATAAATACTCGTTTCGGCTTAACGAGGAGCAAAACATCCGCTTCAACGAGCTGCTCTGCAAAGCCGGATCGGAGCATAACCGGAGCCGTTTTATCGTCAAACGACTCTTCAGCGAGGAATTTATAATCATCAAACGCGATCCGTCGAAGACGCAGTTCGTCGCCCGGCTGAACGATTTTTATTTCCAGTTTCAATATCCAATTCACTAACTTCAGCCATAACAAGACCTCGAATGTTATTTAAGTCTTGAATTTTATTGATGGTCGAGGAGATTACCTTTCGCAATTTTGCAATAAAAGCATCCTTATCTCTACCTGAGAAATATACGCCCTCCAAACCTAATGATTGAGCCCTTTCTTTGATTGTAGAAATACCATCTGCTGAATAAAAGAGAACATCAGTATAAATATCCAAATCTCTTATGTTTTGAATTAATTGATCACCAGTTTTTTCATCTTCAAGATTCAAATCCATAAGTATCAAGTCATAGTTATTATATGACGCTTTCGGCTCATCTTTTTCTCTCAATTCTTTGTCATATATAAAGCAATATTCATCCTCTATAATCTCCCGAATATCATCTTCAATAGACTCAACCCAATCCGGTTCATTATCGAACCACAAAATTTTGTATCTAAGTTTCATTTATGTAGAGTTATTTGTAGTTTAAAACCAACGGACTCAGGGATAATGGCAATCTTACCCCCCATCTCTTTTGTTATCAAATGATGAGCATTATATAAACCCAAACCGGATCCTGATGTTGTTGTTATGCCTTTCTCAAAAATAGAATTTGGATTCTGTATAGTAGACGATAATCCCGCTCCGTCATCATATATCGTAATTAATAATAAAGAATCTTTGATCTCAAAATTAATATTAAGGTTATGAGATTTTGCCTTTATGGAATTAGAAACCAAATTATCCAATAATAGGCTAATTTCCAACGGTTTAAATTTCACAATATAGTCAATATGCACACCCTCACAATGGAATTTTAAATCGTGATAAAATTCTGGGAGGATTTCAGATACATATTGAACCATATATTCAACAATGTCTGCTTCCAGAATTTCTCCTGTCGTATTGAAATTTGCTTTTGTCGCAAATCGAGATATTGCTAAAATTTTTTTATTGGCCCGTGAAATAGCCTCTAAAAAACGAGTCAATTCATCAGAACTGAGGTTCTGTTCCTTATTTATTTTTTTTGCAATCTTATCAATCCAATTTTGTATGGTTCCAGAATGTACACCAATATCATGATGATATTGAACAATTCGATCTTTATCTAAATTATCAATAGATTGTAAAAATAATACTTGCTTTGTTTTTTGTGAAAGTTGTTTTTCTATTTGATTCTTTTCTTCTTTTACAACTTCGACTTCACTTTCTGCTTCTTTCTTTGCTGAAAGTAATTTTTCAACTTGGGAAACATGGGATTTGGCCTGATTAATAATTTCTGGATCATTTGTTTTTTCTGCGGCTCTCATTATATTCTGTGCAATTTTTGTTACACTCTTACTTTGAGCCTCACTATATATATCTAAGAAATCTTTATCATAGCCAACATCAATAATATTATTTGATTTTGTTAAATTTGATATAATCTCTAATATTTCTTTTTTTACATCTTCAGGCGTTAATTCAGAATCAATTTCGCCTGTTTCTTTATTAATACGCTCGTCTCCCCATTTAATAATATCAACCACATAACGTTCTAACCTACGTAAGGCTTTATCATAAAATAAGTCTATAAGTTCTTTATATGTATCGTTTTTGATAAAACCACCATCTCTACTTGTTGTTTCTTTTAGATCAACATAATCTCCACTTACTTCAATACGCCCGATTAAATCACGCGTACCTAAAAATCTATTATATCCTTGTTGTTTGCGTCTATCTATTCCAAGAGAGTCATCCCCCTCTTCTCCAAATGGATATATCCTAAATCCATTTTTATAAATAAAAACAGATCCATACTTGACCGGTTCTATTTGCATTTGCTTTGTAAAATTATATTTCGCAGCCCGATTAAGTTGGAATAGGTGAATATTAATATCAGAAAGCAAAGTATATGTATTGCGTTCTCTGACCCAATATATCTCTCTACCTCGATCTACTAATGTGGTTTTTATAATACCACCATTTTCAATTATTTCCACTCTAATTTGAGTGGTTTTTAAACCTAATTTTTCAAAGATAAAATTTTTAATAACACCGTTTACTTTCTTATTCTCCGAGATTACCCTTTGATCTTGCAACTTTTCATCTTCAGCTATAATCTCTATTTGGAAACCCCCATCTTCATTTGCTTGATTGGGATTAATTAATTTCTCTAACGAATTCTTGAGCGATAATATACGTTCCCGGTCCCATTGATCTCTTAGTTGTGATATCTCCAGAATAGTCCCTGTTACAAAATCCTGAAATGGCGGGGTAACCAATGTTTGATGCAAAACACGAACATTCATAAATTCTTTTTTTGCATCCTCTTCAAAATCTGTCCAGTTTATTGATAGATTTTCGTATTTTCCAGTTTCTTTTTTTGTAATCAACTCCAAATGAGCTCCCAAACGATCACAAGAAAATCGTCCCACACCTTTAGCTCCAGCAAAGGTTCTTTTATTTTTTAATTTATCTCTATAATCTTTATCTTCTGAACCATCTTTTTTTGCCGAATATCCGACAAATAACCATTTATTATGCAAGTCATCTAAATTCATTCCTCTACCGTCATCCCAAATCAATATTTTAGAAGTTTGAGGATTATATTGATTCTCAAAAATGACTTTGACGTTTTTTGCATTAGCATCAAATGAATTTTTGACTAACTCAAAAACAGCAACAAATTCATCGGTAATTAATTCTTTACCAATCAAATTTTTTAATGCCGAACTTATCTTGAATTGGACCTCTTCCATTATATCATCTGTTTTAATATAGTACCAGCCAATTCAGCAAAAAGTGGAGGTATTGCATTCCCGATTTGTGTATAACGAGGCACTTCGACTTTTCGCATTTTTCCTCCTGTCGTATATTTTCTTTTTATCTCATACCAATCAGGAAAAGATTGTATTCTTGCACATTCTCGCACGGTCATAATTCGTGGTTCGCAATAATGCAGGCAATCTTCAGGATGTCCCGTAATTGTAGGAGAAAGGGAATCTCCGTCCAAAATAGTTATCCCTCGCTGCTTTATTCCCCACTGTTCTCTTGTTTTCCAATCAATACGTTTTCCTCTTATTGGATAATTTGCCAACAAATTCTGATAACATTCAAATTTTTGTTTCGTATGTTTAGCAAAACTATGACTATCTGGGATCTGATGTTTTTGCGGATAAACTCCTCGAAGGAACTTTTGGTATTCTGATAGAACTGTCCCATATTTACCAGACATAAAACCCTCTCGATCCGGAGTAGGCACACATCCATTTGCTTGCAGCAAATCAGAAATAGCCTCTTTCAAAGATACATTTTCGCATAAACCTTTCTTTTTCAGAAAAGAAAATTTCTCTGCATCCAATAATTCTTCAAATTTCTCCGGATTTCCTACATTCGCATGAACTCCTACCAATATAAATCTCGTTCGTCGTTGGGGAATTCCATATTTTGAAAAATCAATAATATGAGGTTTGACATTGTAGTTAAGTTTAATCAACTCATCGATTACCCTTTTAGAGTATGGGGTTGCATCCTCTTTATTTTTTTTATCAAATGCATAAGTAAACCCTTTTACGTTCTCAAATAAAATCAGTTTTGGTTGTACTAATTTGATAAATTCAATATAAGAAAATACCAAGTTATTCCTTATATCATCTTCTACTCTTTTCCCTGCCATTGAAAATCCTTGGCAAGGAGGCCCTCCAGCAACTAAATCAATCGTTCCTCGCAATGTTTTTAGTTGATTCTCATATTTTTCAAGAACCTCGTTTATATCATGGGGAGTTTGAGGCAACCACTCAGGCCAATTAAAATGCTGATTATTATCTATTAAATTATATTTTAATGTATCAAAAGCAAATGTGTTTTTCTCAATTGCAAAAACTCCATTCCAACCAGCTTGATATAGACCAAGCGACAGACCTCCGCAGCCAGCAAATAAATCTATCACAGTATATTTTTTCTCTGATACCATATCTAATCGTGAGTTCAACTTATGACAATATTTGTCTAATGTTTACTATACATTCAACTTTAAATATAGCAACAAATATACAGAATATTACAAACAATGCCCATTTTCAAAGATTAATTGTGTCCAATAGATTTATTAACTATAAACACAACAAAACTTGTAAAGCTAAAGTTTCATAATTTGGTCTTTTCAATCAAAATTAATACTTGTCTTTAAATGATAAACGGACAGAGCCCCCACTCTCCAATTACCGTCCACACAATATCCGTTATAAAAGAACGTGTTTCTCTAATACGCGACTATTTTATTAAAAAAAAGTAATGACAATCACAATCTGTTTGCCCCAAAAAACCATCAAATCCACATCCATTGTTTATGGATATTAGAATATTTAAATATATATAATTTTTGAAAAACAATCAAACCAAAGGTTTGATTCGTAAAAATGGAGCGTCCGCTAAAACACTGTTCCAAAGCGATAAAGAGACAAAAGGTCAACGCCTCTTTCGCGGCAGGCGACCAAAGCTCCACCATGCCCTCAGGCTACCATTAATCCTTGACACCGTACACGAAGTAGCTGTAGGTCTTGCTGCTTACATGTAATAATTGCTGAAATTTACAAACCACGCGTAGCTACTGGTGCTGCTAAGCTCCGTAGCCGACCAGTAATTGTCAGCAGAGAAAGCCGTCAAACCGGACTGCTGATACCGATACGAAGTTGTTAAGGAAAAGAACCGCTGCTGACGCCGGTGTCGTTCTTATCACCATTCGAGACATTATTGTGCCACCCAAAAGCCAGATCATCATCAACTCATACCGCTTTGGCAAACGCCAATCCGAATAACCTTCTGCAGTAAGATTAGCACAATAACTTACGGCGTCATGTCTCATAAATTTCGGCTTGTCAACATGCTCGTCAATCTCCACACTGTTCGATTTCGTCCAAAGCAAATTCGTGACTTCTGGCTAATTTTTCGATATGAACACCTCTTCCATAGAATCATTCTGCCCCACAACTTGCCGATTGTAGTCCTGCATATTCGCAGATGTTTTAATTATTCTTATTGATAAGATTCACCACAACCTTCGTCATCACGTCCTTTTCTTCCGTGCGGCTCTCGGCAATCATCAGCGTCAGGGCGACCAGTGTATTGTTATCCAAAAGGCGCGAACCGTCAGCACGGTAAAGAATCCGATTGTTTTCCAAGAACCAAAGGAACAGGAAAGCGGCGATACGCTTGTTACCGTCGCTGAACTAATGGTTCTTAACCGTCAGATAGAGCAGATAGCTGCCTTCTCCTCGACACTCGGATAGAGGTCCCGCCCGCCGAAAGTCTGGTAAATTGCGCCCATCGTGCTTTTGAACGACTCGTCCTTCTCGTGGGCGAACAGCTCGCTGCCACCGAACCTGTCGCGTAACACCTGCAACACCTCCATCGCATTCTCATAGGTCGCATGAAACGGTTCCTCTGCCGTGGTCGCCGCAACCTCCAACTGCTGATAATCGTAGCGGTCGAGCGTATCGAGACCGTAAGTATAGTCCGTAATCACGCGCAGCAACCCGACCGCCTCGGATTTCGTCACCTCCTTTGCAGACAGAACTTTGGAGAGCAGACGAACGGTTTGCTTTAGCTCCTCCAGCTGCTCGATCTTCGCTTGGCTGTTGACAGCATAACCCTTTATAAGGTACTCTTTCAGCACCTTGTTCGCCCAAATGCGGAACTGCGTGGCATTTTTGGAGTTGACGCAATACCCCACCGATAAAATCATATCGAGATTATATGTATCAATTCGTCGTTTCACCGTGCGCTTCCCCTCCTGACGAACCATTTCCATTTTGGAAACAGTTGCCTCTTTAAAAAGTTCTCCTTCCTCAAATATATTAGATAAATGTTTTGAAATCGCCGGTACATTGACATCAAATAATTCTGCCATTGCCTTTTGCGTCATCCAGAATGTCTCATCTTTAAAAACAACATTAACACATATATTAGTACCCTCCACTTGATACAAAACAATTTCATGTTCTTGAATCATGTACATCTATCCTTTCTATTCTTTTCAAGCTTATCTAATATCACTAATTCAGATCAACTGTAATAATTACGTTTTTCTCAATTGGGGAATTCAATTTCCCTAATTGACGCAGTTTAGGCAAATTTTGCCTAATCAGTTCACAATTTACATTTTCCTTCATTATTCTCAAAAAACTCTATAATCTGCTTCACCAATACCGGATAATAATTATTCGCATCCACACCTACATCATATCTTCTAATTCCGTCTGCTTTATTCTGCAAATTATATTCTTCATGGGCATGTATGTGTCCATGTAATTGAATACTCCCACTATTCTTTTTCGGCCATGACAGCATCGGATAATACATCAATGCAAAATAGAGGCCATTCAATGATACTGTCTTAAAATCACATATTTCCTCAAACAATTCCAAATCATCTTTCTTGTCATGATTTCCTTTAATCAGAATCTTCTTTCCGTTCAACCTGCTAATCAATTCATTTGCCCTATCCATCGGTAGATGATGACTAATATCTCCAAGAATATACACCGTATCATTTTTATGTACTACTGCATTATAATTTTGAATCAAAATCTGATTCATCTCTTGTATATTTTCAAAAGGACGATTC
>ENA-OPBM01001293-OPBM01001293.1-human-gut-metagenome-genome-assembly--contig:-NODE-1293-length-15253-cov-7.581721_pt1 | contig 15253 bp, 10 predicted proteins | sample MGYA00241069_ERZ501454 | MGnify/ENA primary metagenome ERZ501454 (study PRJEB25962, sample SAMEA2042625) | human gut metagenome | biome: human gut; feature: human-associated habitat; material: faeces... | reverse complement strand
TTTATGTTTTTATGAATACCTGAAGACATTCTCGTATAAAATTAAGAATTTTCAAGCGGAAGGGTGTGTATGTTAGACGTTATAATATTCCACCAATAATTTCCGTCATTCAAAGCACAATCTTGTGAAGTCTGTAGACTTTTGTTATAATGATGTTAGATGATACTAACTATACGTTAGAGAAGACTAACTTCTAGAAGCGAAAGGAACTATATATGTATTTAGAAATAAAAGATATGAAAAAAAGCTTCGGATCAGGCGAAAGCTATAATCAAGTACTAAAAGGAATCACAACCAACATCGAACAAGGGCAGATGTGTGTTATCCAAGGAAACAGTGGTTCAGGAAAATCTACAATGCTAAACTGCATCGGCGGATTAGATACTATGGATTCTGGTTCAGTCAAAGTCGATGGCAATGAAATATCAGGATTAAATGCAGATGAGCTCTCCGAATACCGCAGAGCTAATCTAGGGTTTATCTTCCAGTTTTATAATCTGGTACCAAATCTTACAGTCAAAGAAAATATAGAGATCTGTCAATTTTTAACGGAAGATCCATTGGATATGGAAGAACTGCTAGATACGCTCGGACTAACAGAACATCAAGATAAATTTCCTGCACAATTATCCGGTGGACAGCAGCAGCGATGTGCAATTGCAAGGGCGTTGATCAAGAATCCAAAGCTGCTTCTTTGCGACGAACCGACAGGAGCTCTTGATTCGAAAACATCCAAAGATATCTTGATCTTATTAGAGAAGATCAATCAGAAATATGGCACAACCATGCTGATCGTAACGCATAATAATGCAATCCGCAATATGGTACATAAGGTTATTATCATCAAAGATGGTCAGATCAGTGAAGATTACGAAAATGAAACAAGATTACCAGCAAAATCACTGGAGGATCTTTAGATGGAAAAAGTATTGAGAAAAAGAGCATGGAGAGATTTAAAAGAAAATAAATTCCGCTATTTTGCACTTGCTTTTTTGATTATTATCAGTATGTATTTGGTCATCAGTCTGGTAGGTGCAGCGGATACGATTGTTGATGGAACTACAAAGCAGGCAAAGAAACATAAGCTGGAAGATGGACAGTTTCAGGTATTTGTGCCACTAACGACAAAACAAAAAGAAAACTTTACAAAGAAAGGGCTTACAGTAGAAGAGACATTTTATCTTGATTTTAGACAAAAAGATGGAAGTAAGTTAAGAATCTTTAAGAATCGTAAAAAAGTCAATAAAATTAATCTGGATGAAGGTCGATTAGCAAAAAACAAAAGTGAAGTTGTTGTAGAAAAACGATATGCACAAGAACACAACTTAAAAACAGGATCAAAGATCACGATTGACGGCAACTTCTATAAAATAACAGGAATCGGATCAGTTCCAGACTACGATGCATGTTATGAAAAGTTATCAGACAGTACTGTAGACAGCAAACAGTTTGGACTTGCATTTGTGACAGAAGATGCTTATGAAAATCTAAAAGACAATGAAAATAGTATTCAGTCTGAGGAATATATCTATGCATACCGATTAAATGGTGCAATGACTCAGAAACAGTTGAAAAATAAATTAAAGAAGATCACATTTAACCCGGATGATGTCGATGATCCATATTTTAAAGATTACTGGGAAGAAACTGCAGGAAAGAAAGATGACATCAAAGACGGAATCAAAAAACTTACAGATGCAAGTACCCAGATGTCAGACGGATTAAACAAACTAAGTGAAAACAACGAAACATTGCAAAAAGGTGCCAATCAGATTTTTCAGGCATACTTAAAAACAGCAGAAAGCCAGTTGACCTCCTTTGGTGTAACATCATTGACAGAAAATAATTATGCGAATATTCTAAAAAGTTTGATCGCAAAGTCAAGTGATGGGTTGACAAGATTATCCTTAGAATCAGCAAAAGAACAGCTGGATGCCTTAAAAACATATAGAGATGGAATCAAGGCTTATACAAATGGTGTTAAAAAAGCATCAGATGGAAGTAGTAAGTTAAAAGAAGGAACTGATCAATTGGAAGAAGGAACAAAAGAACTGATGAAAGCATTTGATATGGAAACATCGAATCTGACTCAGTTTTTAAAGGCAGATGACAACATAAGAATTGGAGCAGCGGCAGGTGATCAGGTCATTAGTAAACTTGCTGGAATGGTAGCAGGTGTCATCATTATGATCTTATTTACCTATGTAATATCTGTTTTTGTCATTCATGAAATTGAGAAAGAAAATAGTATTATTGGAACATTGTATGCGCTTGGAGTGATAAAGAAGCAGCTTCTAAAATATTATTTAACAGTTCCTGTGATCGTAACATTTCTGGCTGGATTAGCAGGAACGATCATTGGATATAGTCCGATAGGAATTCCAACACAGATGCAGGATTGTTATGATTATTTTTCTATACCAGATTTGAGTCCAGAACTTTTAATCTATCTATTGGTGTATGGAATTGTTATGCCGCCACTTGTTGCAGTGATCGTAAACTATTTTGTTATAAGAAAGAAACTGTCAAGGCCAGCACTTTCTATGATAAGAAATGAGCAAAAGAAGAGTCATATTTCAAAAGTCAAATTAGGCAATATGCCATTTCTTACAAAATTCAGGATCAGGCAGTCACTGCGTGAGGCAAGAGCCGGATTTACGGTAGTATTTGGAATGTTTATTGCACTGTTGGTTATGATGATCGGTCTGGACTGTTATGTGATGTGTGATCATATCAGCAAAGAAAATAAGAAAGACACAAAATTTGAATATATGTATACATATAAATATCCGGATAAAAAAGTACCAAAAGGCGGGGATGCATGTTTTGTAAAAGGATTGCATAAAGAAGTATGGGGATATGATCTTGAAATTTCCCTGATCGGTATAGAAAATGATAATCCATATTTCAGCCAGGATAAAGATCTTCCGAAAGCAAAGAACAAAGTTGTTATTTCATCTGCAATGGCACAGAAATATGATCTAAAAAAAGGTGACTCGATCATACTGTCTGATGAGGAAGATGAAATGGATTACGCATTTCAGGTAGCAGATATCAAACAATATTCTTCTGGGTTATATGCATTTATGGATATCGACAGCATGAGAGATCTCTTTCAGACATCATCAGATTATTACAATATGGTTGTATCAAAGAAGAAACTGTCGATTGACTCTGGAAAACTATATGCAACGACAAGTAAAAAAGCAATTGAGGAGAGTTCAGATGTATTTATCAATATGATGATTCCGATGATGGGAATGATCGTTGGACTTTCTGTTATCATCTTTGCAATTGTCATGTATTTAATGATCAAGGTAATGATTGATCGTTCTGCACAAAATATTGCGTTGATGAAAGTATTTGGGTATCGGAAGAAAGAGATTAAGAAGCTTTATCTAGATGAGAATTTCTATATGATCGCAATTGGAGCACTGATCAGTGTTCCGTTATCCAAGAAATTAATGGATGCAATGTATCCAGTTATGGTTTCCAATATAGCTTGTGGTATGAATTTAAGTTTCACATGGCAGATGTATGCATTGATCTATGCAGGAATTATCATTACATACCTGGTAATTAACAAGTTATTAGTACGAAAGATTTACAAAGTCGGACTTTCTGATGCGTTAAAGAATCGTGAGTAAGATTAAAAGAAACAATCAGTCTTTGCCATATAAAATAAACTATTGTATAATGATACAAAAAGACCAAAGAAGGAAGAAACGATGACATTACAACAGCTAAGATATGTCGTAACGATTGCGGAGATCGGAACGATCAGCAAGGCAGCAGAAGAACTCTTTGTATCACAGCCAAGTCTTACCAAAGCTTTAAAAGAACTGGAAAAAGAGATGCAGATCACGATCTTCGACCGCACGAACAAGGGAATTCATGTATCCAGAGAAGGAGAGATCTTCCTTGGATATGCAAGACAGGTATTGGAGCAGGCGGCATTGATCGAAGAGAAATATAAACATAAAAGTGGTGGGAAACAGGAATTTTGCATTTCAACACAGCATTATTCGTTTGCAGTCAATGCGTTTGTAGACTTGATCAAAGAATATGGAAGCGAGAATTATGATTTCAGTTTGCGAGAGACACAGACTTATGAAATCATCGATGATGTAGCCAGAATGAAAAGTGAGATCGGAATTTTATATCTCAATGAATTCAATGCATCGGTCCTTGAGAAGATCATGAAAGCAAATGATCTCAAATTCACGGAACTATTTGTTGCAAGACCACATATTTTTATCTGCGATAAGAATCCGCTGGCACAGAAAGATCAGGTCACGATGGAGGATCTCAAAGATTATCCATATCTGTCTTTTGAACAGGGAGAACATAATTCATTTTATTATTCCGAAGAGATGTTCAGTACCGAAGTGCGTTCAAAGAATATTCGAGTCAGAGACAGGGCAACGCTGTTTAATTTACTGATTGGATTAAATGGATACACGATCAGCAGCGGTGTGATCGACAAAGAATTAAATGGAGAGAATATTATCGCAGTTCCGCTTGCAGAAGAAGGCGAGATGCATATTGGCTATGTGACACATAAGAAGACGAAACCTAGCAGATTAGGGGCGATTTATTTGGAAGCGTTGAAGAGGCATGCACAATAATTTTATATATGTTTAAAGAAAGGTCATAACTGTATCATGGTAGAGATACAGGTTGTGACCTTTTGTGATTTTATGGTATAATTTTCACATAAAAAACGAAAATGAAGAAGAGGAAGTAAGATGATTACGGGTGAATTAAAAAACAAAGTAGATAAGATATGGGAGATTTTCTGGACAGGTGGAATTACAAATCCACTGGAAGTTATCGAACAGTTTAACTACTTACTATTTATCAAGCAGTTAGATGAAGTAGAAACGAGAAAGGAAAGAGATGCAAATATTTTAGGAATTCCATACGAAGGAATTTTTCCAGCAGATTGTCAGCAGTATCGTTGGAGTAAATTTAAGAATTTGGGAGATGCGAATGAGATTTATGATCTGATGATGAATGGAGTATTTCCGTTTATTAAAAATCTACATCCAGATGGAGAATCTGCTTATAGTAAATATATGGGAGATGCGATCTTTAAGATTCCAACGCCAGCATTACTTACCAAAGTAATTGATGGGATTGATGGATTGAATCTGGAAGGAGACAGTAAAGGAGATTTATACGAATATCTGTTATCCAAACTGGAAAGTGCAGGAAAGAACGGACAATTTCGAACCCCAAGACATATCATTCAGATGATGGTAGAATTGGTAAAACCAGTATCATCTGATATCATCTGCGACCCGGCAATGGGATCAGCAGGGTTCTTAATGGCAGCACAGCAGTATTTGCGTAAAAACCACAAAGATTTATTCTTAAATGCGGAACAAAGAGAGCATTTTAATCATGAGATGTTCTATGGGTTCGATATGGACCGAACGATGCTTCGAATCGGAGCAATGAATATGCTGCTTCATGGAGTCGATGATCCGAATATTGAATACAAAGACAGCTTGTCAGAGATGAATACAGATAAAGAAAAGTATTCATTAATTCTTGCCAATCCACCATTTAAAGGAAGTTTAGACTATGATGGAGTATCAGCAGATCTTTTAAAAGTTGCAAAAACAAAGAAAACAGAATTATTATTCCTTGTTTTATTCCTTCGTATCATGAAAATTGGAGGAAGGGCAGCAGTTATTGTACCAGATGGAGTATTGTTCGGAAGCAGTCGTGCACATAAAGCGATTCGAAAAGAATTAATTGAAAATCATAAATTAGACGCAGTGATTTCCATGCCATCAGGAGTGTTCAAACCATATGCAGGAGTATCCACAGCTATCTTACTCTTCACAAAAACAGGAGCAGGTGGTACCGATAAAGTTTGGTTTTATGATATGAAAGCTGATGGAAGAACCTTAGATGATAAACGTCAGGAAATTGAAGAGAATGATATTCCTGATATTATTGAGAGATATCAGAATCTAGAAAAGGAAGAAGAAAGAAAACGAACAGAACAGTCTTTTTTTGTGCCGAAAGAAGAGATTGTCGAGAATGATTATGATCTTTCTATTAATAAATATAAAGAGATCGAGTATATTCCGGTAGAGTATCCACCAACAGAGGAAATATTGAAAGATATTGAGGAATTAGAGGTGGAAATTCATAAGAATCTGGTGGAATTAAGGAAAATGTTGGAAGAAAATGATGATTAGCAGATAGAAAAATTTGAATTTGTATTTTGAACTATATTAAACAATATAATAATGCATTGACAAGTGGGCGAGATGATGATATTCTATAAATAGAAAAGATGCTACCGATAGACGGTTAGCCTGATATTATAAGTCGAAATAGTCGCTCATTTACAGGTTGGGGCGGCTATTTTTTTGTCTTGGAATCACGTTGTCCATGTGAATAACCAAGACTATAAAAAGTCGTACAAAGACAAATAATGCCGATGAGGTTATCAATAGTCAACATAAGTCAAATCCTCCTAAGTAAATTTCCAAAATAATTGGATTTCTATGTAAACCGGACTATAACTTCCGGATAGGAGGCTAACCGCCTACCGTTATGGTAACATCTATAGTTATTATACTGGATAAAAATATAGATATCAATAACAAAATTAAATTTAAAAGTGAAATTATAAGCGAATTTGAGGAAATGATAGATGGGAAAAGTAAAATTAGGAGATATAGCTGTATTAATAAATGGTGATAGAGGGAAAAATTATCCATCACAAAAAGAAATTATAACGAGTGGTGGAATCCCGTTTGTTAATGCGGGACATTTAAATGGTCGAGCGATAGAGTTTGAAGCAATGAATTATATAACGCCTGAAAAATATGAGAAATTAAATTCCGGAAAATTTCAACAAAATGATATTTTATATTGTCTAAGGGGTTCTTTGGGAAAGAAAGCACTTATTAATGACAACATATATGGGGCTATTGCTTCATCACTTGTTATTATTAGACCGAATTTAGAAAAAGTACGACCACAATATTTGATGTTAGCTTTGGAAACACCTCTAATTAAAGAGCAGTTATTTAAATTTAATAATGGAAGTTCACAACCTAACTTATCAGCGAAAAGTGTTAAAGAATATAAATTGGAATTACCTGATTTATTTATTCAAGATAGTATAATTAGTAAGTTGGAAAAGGTTAGAAATTTAATAGAAGATGAAAAACAGGAAAAATTGTTATTAGATAATTTAATCCAAGCCCGATTTGTAGAACTCTTTGGTGACGCTGTATACAATGATAAAAAATGGGAAACAGATACAGTAAAAAATTTATGCAAAGAGATATATGGAGGTGGAACACCTTCTAAAGCTCATCCCGAATATTATAAAGATGGCGATATACCATGGGTATCAGCTAAAGACATGAAGACAGATGTATTGAAAGATAGTCAGATTAAAATTAATCAATTAGGTGTAGATAATAGTACTGCACGTTTGGTTCCTGTGAATTCAGTAATTATGGTTATTAGAAGTGGAATTTTAAAACATACATTGCCAGTTGCAGTGAATAAAGTTCCTATAACAGTTAATCAAGATTTAAAAGTATTTATACCAGGAGAAAGAATTTTGACGAGGTTTTTAGCTGTTCAATTTAAGATGCAAGAAAAAGATATTTTGTCTGGTGTTAGGGCTGTAACAGCTGATAACATAGAGTTTAATTCTTTGAAACAAAGAAGAATGATTGTTCCGCCAATAGATCTGCAACAGAAGTATCTAATGTTTCTTGAACGAATAGACAAATCGGGCTTGGATTAAATTATCTAATAAATTTAATTCTTTTTTTGCTTTTTCCCTTATTTCGATAATTTTATTCAATTGCTGTACTATTTTTTTCTGTTCTACTATATTTCTTAATGGTATTTTCATTTTTTTCATTGCAGTTTGAGTAAGTTTTTTTCTTGTTGCACCATTAATCATCCCATCAACCTTATAAAACATAAGCGAATAACATAAATAATCAACATCTATTTCCTCTTTAGGCTTTAGTACATGTGCATGATTATTTACCCAACATTTTCCTGAAACTCTGTATGCTATAGGTTTCTCTTTTGATCCAAAATTACCACCATCTTCAGCTAATAATACTAGCTCATCATCAAAAATGTAATCATTCACATAATCTTGTATTCCGTTTGCACCATAATATGGATATTTACCTTCTTTTCTATCTGATGCCGTTATGGGAATCCTCATTGAATCCAAAATTTCACAACATTCTTCAACACGTGTATATTTCAATTTTTCCATTCTTCGTTCCTTGCAAAATTCAAATTTTAAGGAATGAATCTTCAATTTATCTGGTTATGCCATATATTTCTGATGGGATGCCTTTACATTATTCTGATTTACCATTGCATATTGCATCGTTGTATCAATCTGTGAATGTCCAAGAATCTTTTGCACTTGTTCAATTGGCATTCCTTTGTCAATCGCTCTCGTTGCCATTGTTCTTCGGAATTTATGCGGATGGATTCGTTCCAATCCAAGCTCTCTTCCTAATTGTCTTAATCGAATCTCTACCCCACTGATCTTTAAGCGATCATATGGTGCATCTAAAGTAACGAATAATGCTGGGTTCTTATCTTTCCTACTTTCTATATATTCCATTAAATGTACTTTTGCTTTCGCATCAAAATAAACTCTTCTTTCTTTATCTCCTTTTCCGTATACAACACATTCTCGTTCTTCAAAATTAATATCTCCTATGTTCAAATTTACCAATTCACCCACACGTATACCTGTTGAATATAACAGATCAATCATTGCAAGGTCTCGAATCTGTGTACAATGATCCCTTAATTGTTCGATTCCTTCATCTGTGATCACACTTTTTACCACTGTTTTTGTCTTAATCTTATGAATCCTTCTCATTGGACTTTTTAAAATGTAATCTTCTTCCTCCAACCATGTAAAAAAGCTCGATATATTCCGTCGTATATTATCAATTGTAACATTCGAGCAGTTATTCCTTTTTTGATAATCTGCAAGATATGACCTCATTTCATCTGTCGTTATCTTGCGGATTTCTTTTTCCGTTTGTGAAAGCATATGTTCTGCTGTTACCTTATAATATTGAATGGTACGTTCCGAACATCCTTCTACTCTTTTTGCATCCAAGAACATTTCCAGAAATTCTTCATTCGATATCTGTTGTTTCTCTAGTTCATTTTCTGAAAATGTCCTTAGAATTACTTCCTGTAATTTTTTCATCTGTGGCACTGTTAAATACTCTGCCATCTCATTTAGTATTGTTACAATTTTCTCTTCCATGTTGGTACACTCCTATATACCAACATCCTTCAACCATTTTCGCTCCTAAATCTATGAAATAAAATATTGACATTCCTGATAATATGTTTCAGCTTCTTTTTGCATTAATTCTAATAATTGATCCACTTTATGATGTTCTCTATATTCTTTTAGTCCTTCTAAATACTTACTGCGATCATCATCTAAGATAATAAATGGTTTTAACTCATCATATTTCAAGCTTTCCCGAAACAATATCATTCTTCCTGTTCGTCCATTTCCATCCTGAAATGGATGAATTGATTCATATCTTGCATGAAATTCAGCAAGTGTTTTCATAGTTTTTTCTTGTTTATGATACCAATCCAAAAGTTGCCTCATCTCTGCTTCTACATCCTTTGGCAATGCTGTTTTATACATTCCGATCATATTGGGACGTTTCTTATAATCTCCGATTGCATATCCATTCGCTCGATCTTCAAAAACTCCTGATTTCAACTCATAATGCATGCGTTTTATTAGATTCTCTGTTAATTCTTCTTCCAATGTATCTAACATATGATTAAACATTAAGAAATGTCCATTCATTTCCTCTACATCTTTGGCTCGATAATAGTCATCGTTGACTGGTAATGTTCCATTATCAAATAGTGATGCTGTTTGTTCTGGTGTCAATGTACTTCCTTCAATCTTATTTGAATTGTACGCCATTGCTCTTTGCGTATAAGCATAAACTCCTGTTCTGTCAAATCGTTTTCGTTCTATTTTAAAACGTTCAATTAACCATCGTTTAAATTCTGACATTTTAATATCGCCTCTTTTCTATCCGAAATATTCTTGCATTAATGAATCATATAGTAATTGTGTTTTTTCTAATGATTTCTGAACTTCAAACTTCGATTTGTTGATTTGGTGGACGAAGGCTGCGAATTGGTTTTGAAGGTTTATGTCTGCAACAATAACATCTATTGTATTAAGTTTTTTTACTGCTAATCCCGGTTGTGCAGCTCCTGTATGATATCTATATAGATCCATCAATTTTAACATGTAATAAACCCACATTGTATTATCATTTTTTAATGTAGAAACTAAAACCGCATGTTCTGTTGCATGAAATTTTCCTGTTGCATATTGTACATTACCGCATAATGCTCCTTGTCTACCTATAATAGGATAACATCCTTCATAACTTAAATTTTCTACGTATCCCCTTATCCCATTTCCACCATAGCATGGTATTTCATATTTATCTTTTAAATAATCATGAATATCTTCTGCTTTAGTTGTTATTCCTGCCTTTAAAAAATATCTTTCTTCTATTTTTTCAATCGGCAATAGCTTACTGTTTGTTATTGGATCACCAAACATCTCGACAAATCGAAGTTTGTCATCCACAAATTTCTATATTGCACCACCCACAATACAAAGAGTATAATAAAACCAAGACCAAATACCAAAGAATCAGGAAAAATAAGGGGGAGGGAAACCACATGCAGACGAATTTTGACTTTCTAGTACAGACAGATCGTTTCAAAGACTTTGCGATGCAGGCAGCAGAAGCGGAACGAAGCATCGCCATATCTCCGTCAACAGCAGCAATCTTGTCAAGACGAGCCTTAGAACTCGCAGTGCGATGGGTATATGTCCACGATGATGCCCTGACCATGCCATATCGTGATAATATTTCCAGCCTGATTCACGAATATTCTTTCCGCAAGCTGATTCAGCCTAAATTATTTGATATGCTAAAATATACGATTAAGCTTGGAAATGTCGCAGTACATACAAATACTAACGTAAAACACGATGCAGCGGTACTTTCGTTACGCTGTGTTTTCCAGTTCTGTAAATGGATTGATTACTGTTATGGCGAAAACTATATAAATCGCCATTATGATATGAGTCTGCTGCCAGATGCCGGAAAAGAGAAAAAAACACAGGAAGAATTAGAAAATCTTCAAAAAGAACTAAGCGGAAAAGACCAGAAATTAGAAGAAGCGATCAAGGAAAATGAAAAGCTAAGAGAAGAGATGACCAAACTTCGTAAGGAAAATGAAACTGGACGAAGTTATGAAGTGGATAAAGATACAGAAGCAGAGACAAGAAGAAAATACATTGACCTTGATCTTGCGGAAGCTGGATGGACGATTGGCAAGGACTGTCTTACAGAAGTGCCAGTTACAGGTATGCCAAACAGTACAGGAAAAGGTTATGCCGATTATGTTTTATACAGCAATAATGGAAAACCACTGGCAGTCATCGAAGCAAAACGAAGCAGTGTAGATCCGATGAAAGGAAGTCATCAGGCCAAATTATATGCGGATTGTCTGGAAAATCAATACCAGCAAAGACCAATCATTTTTATAACAAATGGTTTTGAAATGCAGATCATTGATGATGCACAGGATGATCCACAGCGAGTTGTTTCAGGTATTTTCACAAAAGAAGATCTGCAGCGAATGGTGGATCAAAGAACAAGCAAAAAGCCTTTGATTCATTTAGAGATTCAAGATAAAATTACAAACCGGCCATATCAGAAAGAGGCCGTGACGGTATTATGTGAATCTATCATGAATCATCATAGAAAGCTGTTGCTAGTACAGGCAACAGGATCAGGAAAGACAAGGGTTAGTATCAGTCTGGTAGACGTACTTCGCAGACATAATTATGTAAAGAATATTTTATTCTTAGCAGATCGTAAAGCTTTAGTTTCTCAGGCAAAGAAGAGTTACAGTAATCTCCTTCCAGACTTGACAGTATGCAATTTACTTGAAAATAAAGAAGATCCAGAAAGCAGCAGAATGATATTTTCAACATATCCAACGATGCTAAATGCAATCGATGAAACAAAGAAAAAGGATGGAAAAAAATTATTTACACCAGCGCATTTTGATCTGATCATTGTAGATGAAAGTCATCGAAGTATTTATAAGAAATATCAGGAAATCTTTCACTATTTCGATGCGGTTTTACTTGGAATGACAGCAACACCGAAAGATGAGATTGATAAAAACACCTATACGATCTTTGATCTGGAGCGAGGGGTTCCAACGTATGCGTATGAGCTTGATGAAGCAGTAAAAGAAGGATATCTGGTTGACTATCGAACAAGAGAATATAAGACAAAGATCATGGAAGAAGGAATCCACTATGATCAGTTATCTGAAGAAGAAAAAGAAGCATTTGACGATGAATTCGATGATGATGAGAATGTAGAGAAAGATATTCCGAATACAGCTGTAAATCGATGGCTGTTTAATAAAGACACGATTGATCTTGTGTTAATCAATCTGATGAGAGAAGGATTAAAGGTAGAAGGCGGAGATAAATTGGGAAAGACAATTATTTTTGCAAGAAATAGTAAACATGCGAAGGCAATTGTCAAGCGTTTTCAGAAGCTTTTTCCAGAGAAAGGCAGTCATTTTATCAAACAGATTGATTGCAGCATCAAAGAGTCCGAACATTTGATTGAACAATTCGAAGAAAAGGACAAGATGCCTCAGATTGCAGTATCTGTAGATATGCTGGACACAGGAATTGACGTTCCAGAGATTTTGAATCTTGTATTTTTTAAGAAAGTCAGAAGTTATGCAAAATTCTGTCAGATGATCGGAAGAGGAACAAGACTTTGCAAAGATTTACTAGGTCCTGGAATGGATAAAGGAAAATTCCTGATTTTTGATTATTGTAATAACTTCGAATATTTCAGAGTCAATCCACATGGAAAAGACAGTGGTTTTATAGAAACATTGTCCGAGAAGATCTTTTTATGTAAAGCAAGGATTGCAAGAGAATTACAAGATACAGACTATCAAAAAGCCGAAGATTTCAGAGAATATCGAAATACATTAGTGAAAGAATTAATACAAGCGATAAGTGATCTGAATAACGAAAGTTTCATTGTAAAACATCATTTGAAATATGTTCTTCGATATCGAGAACAGAAATCATGGGATATTCTTGAGACAGAAGCAATGGCTGACCTGAAGAAACATATCGCACCAATTATAGAGGCTGAGAAGGAAAATGAATTGGCACGAAGATTTGATTATCTGATGTATAGTATTGAACTTGCAATGTTGGAACGAAAGAATCTTTCGAAAAATATTGGAGCAGTTGTTGGTATTGCAGAGAAACTATCTTTAATGCAGGATTCTGTGCCACAGATCAAAGAGCAAAAATATATTTTGGATAAGGTACAGACAAATGAATTCTGGGAAAAAGCATTTATTCTGGAAATGGATGTAGTCAGGGAAGCACTTAGAGATCTGATTCAGTTTTTACCAAAGAAGACACAGAGAATCGTTTATACAGATTTTGCAGATCAAGTAATAGAATATCAGGAAAATACACCAATTGAGATGGGGAATCGATTAGAAAATTATCGCAAAAAGGTAGAATTCTATTTAAAAGAGCATCAAGATAACATGGCAGTGCGTAAATTACGAAATAACCAGCCGCTACAAAAAAGTGATATGCAGGAACTGGAGAAAATTCTTTGGCAGGAACTAGGATCAAAAGAAGATTATACAAAAGAATATGGGGATACACCAGTTGGAATTCTTGTAAGAAAAATCACAGGAATGGATCAACAGGCAGCAAATGAGGCATTTAATGAATTCTTAAATGAGGAGAAACTAAATGCTGATCAGATTCGTTTTGTGCGATTGATCGTTGATTATATCTCTGTAAATGGAATGATCGAAGACCGAAGAGTTATGATGGATGAGCCATTTCGAAGTGTCGGAAGTATTGGACAGATTTTTGAAAATGATATGGATATTGCAATGAAGATCATGACAGTGATTGATCAAATCAAGCAGAATGCGGAAGTTACAGTATAAAGGAGGAATCAACGAAAATAGTATCAAAGCCTATGGTTTTGCATTTGAAGGAAAAAATGTCCTGATCTTAGATTAACATGATTATAACAAAGAAAGGTATAAAATAATGGAACAACAGCAGTCAGAAAAGAAACATAAACGAAGAGTCAGATACAAAGGGACTCATCCAAGAAGATTCGAAGAGAAATACAAAGAATTAAACCCAGAAAAATACGGAGATACGATTCAAAAAGTTATTAGTAAAGGAAGTACACCGGCAGGAATGCACATTTCCATCTGTGTAAAAGAAATTCTTGAATTTTTTGACATCCAGCCGGGACAAAAAGGATTGGATGCAACCTTAGGATATGGCGGACATACAAGAAAGATGTTAGAAAAGTTACAGGGTAAAGGTCATATCTACGCATTAGATGTAGATCCGATCGAATCTGTAAAGACAGAGAAACGTCTGCATGATGCAGGGTTTGGAGAAGATATCTTAACGATCAAGCATATTAATTTTGCTAATATTGATCAGGTAGCCGAAGAAGTTGGACCATTCGATTTCATTTTAGCCGATCTTGGCGTATCCTCCATGCAGATTGATAATCCGGAAAGAGGATTTTCTTATAAATTTGAAGGACCATTAGATTTAAGACTGAATCCAGAAAAAGGAATTTCAGCGGCAGAGCGTTTAGAAGATATCACGAAGGCTGAATTTGAAGGAATGCTCATTGAAAATGCAGATGAGCTGTATGCAAAACAGATTGCAAAAGAAACCGTTGCAACGATGAAACGGGGAAAGAAGATCAAGACAACAACGGATCTTAAAGATGTCATTGAAAGAGCATTAAACTTTTTGCCGGAAAAAGAGCGAAAAGAAGCAGTTAAAAAATCCTGCCAGAGAACATTTCAGGCTTTGCGTATTGATGTAAACAGCGAGTTTGAAGTATTAGAAGAATTATTGGAGAAACTTCCAGACGCATTGGCACCAGGTGGAAAGGTTGCGATCCTTACATTCCACTCTGGAGAAGATCGACTTGTAAAACATGCGTTTAAGTATGGGAAGAAAGTAGGAATCTACAGTGATGTAGCCAAAGATGTTATTCGTCCATCAAAAGAGGAATGTGCCCAGAACGGAAGAGCA
>ENA-OPBM01001288-OPBM01001288.1-human-gut-metagenome-genome-assembly--contig:-NODE-1288-length-15307-cov-5.583333_pt1 | contig 15307 bp, 12 predicted proteins | sample MGYA00241069_ERZ501454 | MGnify/ENA primary metagenome ERZ501454 (study PRJEB25962, sample SAMEA2042625) | human gut metagenome | biome: human gut; feature: human-associated habitat; material: faeces... | reverse complement strand
GAGCCGCCGCCATTATACCTTTTTTCAACATTGCGTTATACTTTATCGTTTGTATTTTCAAAAATCTTCGCCTCCCCGTTCTCCACGGCGCGGTTGTACAGCTCCTCCTCGTGGCTGCGGATGATCTCGCCCTGCCGCTGGTTGAAGAGGATGCGGCGGATCGTACTCCGCAGGCGTTCGAGGGGAATAGGCTCGCCCTCGCGCCGCACGGCGTCGATCTGGAAATAATAGTACGAATGGCTGTCTCGCATCGCCTGCACGGCGTTCGACGACAGCACCGAATCGTAATTCTGCGACCTGAGGGTCGGCAGGAAACTCAGAAACTCCGGAAAATCGACCCACTGTTCCCGGAAATCGGTCACCGTGAAGTCGTTTTTCTCGCAGATATCCCGGAAATCCTGCTGCTGGGCGGCGGATTTGGCCCCCATCAGCTCCTTCAGCTTGGTCCTCAGCCGGAACGATGCAGGCAAACGCACGATGCGTCCCTTCACGATATCGCGGTCGAGTCGGAATTCCGGCTGGTGCATGGCATAATAATCGGCCACGAGCGAATCGCTGACGACCGTATCCACCCTATCCATATAATAACGGTCGAGCCGGTACGTCAGCAGGGAATTACGGTAATCCTCCACCATTGCATCGATATTGACGCCCGTTTCGGCCAGCACACGCTCCGCCTCCTGCAGCTTGACCTGCCGGCGGACCCAAGTCTCTACATAATTCTCCACCATCGCCAGACTGTCCTCTCCGGACATACCCGCCGGAACGGCCGCCGTCACATCCTCTTCGGTCAGCACGGTCTTCCCGACCTGTGCCACGACATCGGACGACAGCAATCCGCGGCCCCGGCATCCTGCCAGAAGCATGCCAGCCGCCATCACCAACGGTAATATCCCTTTTCCAACCATCTTCCGCGACTTAAAAACACCAACGGCCGCAACCGTTTTCTATTCAACGTAACCGCAGGCCGAATATTATTCCGGCTCCGTCCTATTACCGGCAGTTTCCGGCTCCGTTCCGGCCTCTTCCCGCACCTGCAACCGGCGCACAATGGCGACGGCCCCCACGACGAGCAGCACGACACACGCCCCATAAACTGCATAGTAGAGCGCACCGCCTCCGAGCATGTCCCGCACGGCCATATCGGCACGCTCGGGACCCAACACTTCGAGCATGAGGTACGATATGCCGTTGTTCAGGGCATGCAGGATGATGACCGTAAGCAGCGACTTCGTTCGGAAATAGATATATCCCAATATGATACCGACAAGAAAGGCATTGATGGCCTGCTGGGGAATCATGTGGAACACGCCGAAGAGCAGTGCCGAAAGCAGGATGGCTTTCGCAGCGCCGTCGCGTTCATTGATGGAACCCTGTATGAGGCCCCGGAAAAGCATCTCCTCCATGACCGGTGCCAGGACGACCGTCATCAGAATGGACCAGCCGCCCGTACCTATATATTGGTTGAGCTGTTCGAGATATTTGTCCGGAAAAAGTTCGAGCAGCGGTTCAATAACCACACCGGTAACGAAAATGAGCACGATTCCCCACAGAATGAGGGGAGCGCTTATCCTTCCCGCATGCATGTTCAGCACATTGGTCGGTGCCTGACGCGTCCGCCGCTGTACAAGAATGAAAGTTATCGCAAGCCCCATCTGCAGGAAGTAGGTCAAAGCATTCACCAGCCCCGTATTCCACTCGGTCAGCCACGTCAGCGCCCCGCCTACGAGACCCGCCGCGAGCGACGACACCAGAATGATGCCTATCATGGCCAGAATGTCGATGCCGTTGGGATAGATACGACGCTTCATCTCCTTCGCCTGCGCCCGGTACGCGGCCCGGCAACGGCGTTCGTCGCTGCACCCGGCCCCGTCTGTTCCGGCACCATCGGAGAACATACCGGCACCATGCTCCCTTCTCTCCTTTCCTTCGTCCGTCTCGTTCATCTGCTGCATATTTTCCGCCCTGCGGGCATTCTCCATAACGACGATTACGAAAGCCCCATTCTGCAGAGGCTTTCGTAATCAGTCTGTCAAAACCGGCCGGAGGACGCTATTTGTACTCCCCGGCAAGGGTAGCCACCATCACGGCCTTGATGGTGTGCATGCGGTTCTCGGCCTCGTCGAACACGATGGAAGCCGGACTCTCGAAGACTTCGTCCGTCACTTCCATGGCCGTCAGACCGTACTTTTCGTTGATTTCGCGCCCTATCCTCGTATTGAGGTCGTGGAACGACGGCAGGCAGTGCAGGAACTTCACGTTCGGGTTGCCCGTAGCCTTCATCACCTCCGAGGTCACCTGATAGGGCTTGAGCAGCTTGATGCGCTCGGCCCATACATCGTCCGGCTCGCCCATGGACACCCATACGTCCGTATAGAGGAAGTCGCAATCCTTCACGGCCTCTTTCACATCTTCGGTAATGGTAATCTTGGCACCAGTCTGGGCGGCTACCTCACGGCACTTGGCGACGAGTTCATCCGACGGAGCGCAGCTCTTGGGGCATGCGGCACGGAAATCGATACCCATCTTGGCGCAGCCGACCATCAGCGAGTTGCCCATGTTGTTACGCGCATCGCCCAGGTAGCAGAACTTCATCTCCTTGAAAGGCTTGTCGGAGTGCTCCTTCATGGTGAGCAAGTCGGCAAGTATCTGCGTGGGGTGGAACTCGGTCGTCAGCCCGTTCCAAACCACGACGCCGGCGTATTTAGCGAGGTCTTCCACGATATCCTGACCGTATCCGCGGTATTCGATACCGTCGTACATACGGCCGAGCACACGGGCCGTATCTGCGATGCTCTCCTTCTTGCCCATCTGGGAACCCGTCGGGCCGAGGTAGGTCACCTGCGCCCCCTGGTCGTATGCTCCCACCTCGAAGGCGCAGCGCGTACGCGTGGAATCCTTTTCAAAAAGGAGGACGATGTTCTTGCCTTTGAGCATCTGTTTCTCCCGGCCCGCCTTCTTGTCCGCTTTCAGGCGTGCGGCAAGCTCTACGAGCCCGTTTATCTCTTCGGGAGTGAAATCGAGCAATTTCAGAAAATTTCTTCCTTTGATATCCATTGCAGTATCTTTTTTTGAGTGTTTTTAAAACGCCCTCAAAGATACGCATTTTATGATAAGAAGCAGAATTTCTCCGGGAAATTGCTTATTTTTGTCTGGCCTAATATCAATATCGAAATGGGAAAAATCGTCGCTCTGGCCAACCAGAAAGGAGGGGTGGGCAAAACCACCACCGCTATCAATCTGGCGGCCAACCTCGCCGTAATGGGCAAGAAAGTGCTGCTGGTGGATGCCGACCCGCAGGCCAACGCGACCTCGGGCCTCGGATTCGACATCAACAACCGCGGCATTTACGAATGTATCACGGGAGAGTGCGGCGCGGCCGACGTCATTATCGGAAGTCCGGACGTGAAGCATCTCTCCGTCCTTCCCTCCAGCATCGACCTCGTGGGAGCGGACGCCGAACTGCCCGGCCTCGAAGACGGTCACCTGCGAATGAAAAAGAGCCTCGACGCGGTCAAGGCGGAGTATGACTTCATCTTCATCGACTGTTCCCCGTCGTTGGGCTACACCACGGTGAACGCCCTCGTGGCAGCCGACAGCGTGCTGATTCCGGTGCAGTGCGAATACTTTGCGCTCGAAGGGCTGGGCAAACTACTGAGCACCATCAAGATGACCAAATCGCGGCTCAATCCTGGGCTGGAGATAGAGGGATTCGTCATGACGATGTATTCGCGCTCACGGCTCGCCAATCAGGTGACGCTGGAGGTCAGGGAGCATTTCAAACACCTCGCCTACGATACAATAATACAGCGCAACATCCGTCTTAGTGAAGCGCCCAGCCACGGCAAGCCGGTCATCCTGCACGATGCGGCCTCGACGGGAAGCGCAGCCTACATGAATCTGGCCAAGGAGTTCATGCAACGCAACAGGAAACAATAATTATCAGAATAAACGGGACGGGGCGGAATGTTCCGCCCGGAAAAGGATTTAATATGAAGAACAAAGGATTGGGACGCGGTCTGGACGCCATTTTCGAAAGCGAAGGGACCAAGTTCGGCGACAGCGCCGGAAAGATGGAGGAGATATCCGTATCGCTGATAATGCCCAACCCGAAACAGCCGCGTACCGCCTTCGACGAAGACGCTCTGGAGGAGCTGGCCGACTCGATAAAGACGCTCGGTCTGATACAGCCCATCACGGTCAGGAAAGAAAGCGACACCCGCTATATAATAATCAGCGGGGAACGCCGCTGGCGAGCCTCCAAGCTGGCCGGCCTTGAAACGGTACCGGTATTTATCCGCGAAGCGGACGACCGCACGCTCCATGAAATGGCCCTCGTGGAGAACATACAGCGGCAAGACCTGAACGCCATGGAGATAGCCATCAGCCTCAACCGTCTCATGGAGGAGTGCGGCGTGACGCAGGACACCGTGGCCGCCCGTGTCGGGAAAAAACGCTCGACGGTGGCCAATTACCTCCGTCTGCTGTCGCTGCCGCCCGAGGTACAGGCCGCACTGAAAAACGACCTGATAAGCATGGGCCACGCCAAGGCTATCGCCGCCATGCCCGAACAGGCACGTATTCCGGCCCTGAAAAAGGTAGTGCGCAAAGGGCTCTCGGTACGCCAGACCGAAGAGCTCGCCAAAAAGCTCGCCGAAGGCAAACCGGAACGCGAGGTGTTGGCGGACGATGAACTGCCGGACAACTATACCCGGCTGGTGGAGTGCTGCGCCCGCATCTTCGGCGACGACATCAAGATAAAGAAAAACCGTAGCGGAGGCGGCAAGATAACAATAGGGTTCTCCTCGGACGAGGACATCGCCTATTTCCTCGATAAGCTGGAAGGGAGATAAAGGAATGGCCGCATTTCCGCACAAGTACAGAACAATCCTGCTGTCGGCGCTTCTCTGTTTGCTGCCGGCAGCGGTATTCGGCGCCGGACAGCAGCCCGGTGAAGACGGTCCGCCATTGCAGGACGAGTCGGCCCTGCCCGACTCGGAAGTGCCGGCACTCAAGCACGACATCACCGAACCGTTCATCAAGCCGGGCGAGGAGGCGGTCCTGGACAACCGGCTGCCTGCCCAGGACCAGATGGACGTCATCGACGGCGAAGACCTGAGGCCCGGACAGGAACCCACGTTCAACGAACAGATGCCGGGATATGAGTCCGAAGCGGCCCGTATGCTCGACGACCCCACGCCCCCCTCCTACAACAGCAAAGCCCCGGAGGACAGCCAACAGACTGAGGAGCCCCTTTCGCGACGGGAACGGCGCAAACTGAGGAAAGAGGCTAAAAACACGCCGCTCGCCCTGCCGGAACTGAGTAAGGACGCATACCGGATTTCGGGCGGCAAAAAAAGCGCGACCTATGCGGATACCGAAATCGTCATATCCGCCGATTCGCTGCTGACGGTGGTCCGGGAATCCGCCGACTCGCTGGCTACAGGCATACTGCCGCCGGGCAGTGCCGATTCGCTTACGGTGTCGGTCACCGACACCCTGACAATGACCGACAGCCTGGCTTCGCTCACGGCACGTCAGCGCCGTGAGATGGAACGCCTGCAAAGAAGGGCCGATACCACGCTCTACCGCCACAGTCCTCTTTTCCGGGATACCCTCAAGATAGCCCCCCTGACGGCCATTTCGCTGGTAGCGCCGGGGTTCGGACAGCTTTACAACGGCGATTACTGGAAAATACCGGTACTGTACGCCACGACGGGGACGGCGCTCTTCTTCGGCATCAAGCAACACCAGCAATACAAACAATACAAGAACGAGTACGACTACCTGATGAGCCGCAGCGACTTCAGCGACAACCGCCTGCTCCTCGACCCCGTACAGACGAAAATGATACAGCACAACACCTGGCGACAGGTACTCATCGGTACGGCGGTAGCCTCCTATATCTACTTCCTCGGCGACGCCATCGTCAACTATCCCGCGGCACAGCAGAACCCCGTCAAAACCGCCACTACCCTCTCCATGATATGTCCGGGAGCGGGACAGGTCTACAACGGCAGTTTCTGGAAGGTTCCACTCGTGGTGGGCGGTTTCGCCTCCTTCATTTATGTAATAGACTGGAACAACCGAGGATACCAACGGTACGATACGGCCATCCGGCTCGAAACCGACGACGACCCCGACTCCCACAGCAGCGAATTCTGGAATCCGAGTTCTAATTCGTTGAGCATGACGGTGGAACAGATGCGCAGCTACAAGAAACTTTATCGGAGAAACAGAGACCTGGCCATCATCCTAACCGCCGCATTCTACCTGTTGAACGTCATGGATGCCCATGTGGATGCCCACATGAAGGACTTCGACGTGAGCGGCGACCTCGCCTGGCGCCTGCAGCCCACCGTAGAACCGCTCTATGCCATGGGCGGTTACAATTATGCCGTAGGACTGGGGCTGAGCCTGACATTTTAACCCTACGGCGACAGAAGGGAGACGGCTCCGGCTATGTGGGCGCTGCCCTCCCGATTTTAAGACAACCAACAGAAACAGAAGACAATGAACACCCTTACGGTCATCGCATTGCTTGCAGCCTCCATTCATCCTTTCGGGAAACAGCCTTCCGAACCGCTGCGTGCCGACAGCATCTCCATCTACTATTCCGATGAAACGCAACCGGAAAAGTGCGACGAAGGAATGACAATCGAGGAGTTCCTCAGCGAAAGCACGGCACCCCGTTTTCCCGATGCCTATTCACAACCCTACGACTCGCTGGTGGTCGCCTTGAAAGAGCGGAGGGCGCGTGCGGCGTTCGACGACTTCTTCGACGAATTCATCAACATCGAATCCGTACCGTGCGATGATAGCCGGCAGCTTCCCGACTCGGTTTACGAAGCCCGGCTGCGGATGATTCTCTCACCGATACACATGCCCTATAACGAGGTCGTAAAGCGGTACATCATCACATACACCACCCGCAAAACTTTGATGGAAAATGTCCTCGGACGTTCCCAATACTACTTCCCCATGATAGAGGAGGAGCTCGACCGAGCCGGACTGCCGATAGAACTGCGCATGCTGCCCGTCGTCGAATCGGCCCTCTCCCCTACCGCCATTTCGCGGGCCGGAGCTACCGGCCTATGGCAGTTCATGTACACCACGGGAAAAGTGTACGGACTGGAAGTCAATTCATTCATAGACCAACGGCGCGACCCGGTACTCTCGACCAAAGCGGCCTGCCGCTATCTGAAAGACTTGTACGGAATCTACGAAGACTGGACGCTCGCACTTGCAGCCTACAACTGCGGACCGGGCAATGTGAACAAGGCGATTAAACGTGCCGGAGACCAAGCCGAAGATTTTTGGGACATCTACCCCTATCTGCCTGCCGAAACACGCGGATACGTTCCCTCGTTCATCGCAGCGACCTATGCCTACACTTTCTCCTACCAGCACGACATCGCTCCCGCCCCGACCGCCATGCCGCTGGCGACCGATACCGTCATGATAAGCCGCCCGATGCACTTCGACCAGATAACCTCTACCATCGACCTTCCGAAAGAGGTGCTGCGCTCGCTCAATCCGCAGTATAAGATGGATATCATTCCGGCCGTCGGAAAAAGTTATTCCCTGACACTTCCGCTGGGCGAAGTGGCGCGGTTCCTCGAAAACGAAGAGAGCATCAACGCAAAAGATACCGTCTACATGGCCCAGTATCTCAAACCATCGCGCACAGACCCGTCTCAAAAGGTGTTCTCGCTCGAATCCTTTACCTATCGGGTAAAATCGGGCGATACGCTGAGCAGTATTGCCAAAAGGCACAACGTCAGCGTCGCCCAACTGATGAAATGGAACAATCTGAAAAACGCCCACAAACTTCGAATCGGCCAAAAACTGGAGATATACCGATAACCATGTTCCGACACGGCGATACGATAACGGCTCCGGCTACCGCCCCCGGAGGGGCACTGGCTCTCATACGCATAAGCGGTCCGGACGCACTCGAACTATGCGACAGATGTTTTACGTCGCCCTCCGGAAAACTGCTCCGGCACCAACGAGGAGGAACGGTACATTACGGCAATCTTGCGGACAGTGAAGGGAATTTCATCGACGAAGTCCTCGTCACGGTCTTTCGCGCCCCCGCATCCTACACGGGGGAAAACATGGCGGAGATATCCTGCCACGGTTCCCGCTGGATAATCGCCGAAATCCTGCGCACGTTGAACAGATACGGCGCCCGCACGGCGGAGGCAGGAGAGTTCACCGTACGGGCTTTCCTCGCAGGCAAACTCGACCTCGCCCAGGCCGAAGCCGTCGCCGACATGATAGCCGCCGGAAACCGGGCCTCCCACGCGCTCGCCTCCACCCAACTGCGCGGCCACTACTCCGCCGCCCTCTCCGCCCTGCGCGGCGAACTACTGCAACTGGCCTCACTGCTCGAACTGGAACTCGATTTCTCGGAAGAAGATGTCACATTCGCCGACCGTACCGCCCTGCGGGAACTGCTCGACCGGGCCACGAATGACATAGCGGAACTGGCCGACTCCTTCCTGCTCGGCAATGCCATTCGGGAAGGTATCCCCGTCGCGATAACAGGCAGTCCCAACGTGGGCAAATCGACGTTGCTCAACCGTTTGCTCGGCGAAGAACGCGCCCTGGTATCGGACATAGCCGGTACCACCCGGGACATCATAACCGAAAACATCTCGCTGGATGGAATCGGTTTCCGCTTCATCGATACGGCCGGTATCCGTGAAAGCAACGATGTGCTGGAACGAATGGGTATCGAACGTACCTACAAAGTCCTGTCCGAAGCTCGTATCATCCTGTACATAACAGAACCGAAGGAATTCGGCTCGACAGGCATGAGAGCCGCAATCGACGCCATCGGACTTCACGACGGCCAACGGCTTGCAATCGTCGTAAACAAATGCGACTCCGAAAAGCCGTCCGCCTTTGCCGACCCGCAGGTTCAATCCCTTTATCCGTGGCCCGTATTCGGCATATCCGCCAAATACGGCTACCATATCGACACTGTCAAAAGGTTTCTCACCGGCTGCATCGACACGGAAGGTCTGTACAACGGCGCCTCCATCGTATCCAACACCCGCCATTACGAGGCACTCCGGACGGCGGCAGAAGCACTTGACGACACCCGCCGCGGACTCGACTCCGACCTCCCGACCGACCTGATAGCCGCCGACCTCCGCCGCAGCCTCGACGCTCTCGGCACCATCACCGGCGAAATCACCACCTCCGACCTCCTCGGCGAAATTTTCTCAAAATTTTGCATCGGAAAATGAAAGAATGCAACTGACTGCAACGAATTAGAACCAACTATAATGAAGCCGCTGATTTCCAGCGGCTTTTTTATTTGTCCAAAATCCGACTGATAGCAGTCGGGAGCAGTTGTCCGCCATATTTTTCTACCGTATTTCTACCGCGGAACATTTTCGGGATTTGCCCCGATGTCACGATGACGCAGTAGTTGACGTGTGTTGACAATGGTTTACGTGAGTGGACAAAAAGGGAAATTATCCGAGCTACCAAAAGCTCTTGTTTAACGAAAATATGGAGGACAAATGACATGGAAGTAAAAAGAATCTGTCAGTGGTGCGGCAAGCCTTTTATAGCGCAAAAGACCACCACAAACTATTGCAGTCCGCAATGCTCCAAGAGAGGTTACAAACACCGCATGAAAGAGCGGAGAATGGAACTTCGGCAAATTCAGGAAATGATTGAAGGCCAAATCTCCATAATTCCATCTGGTCTAACAACATTATTTGAACTTGGATGATAATCTTCATTAGGCACATTGCCAATATCCAAAATCTTATTATTTCTTACTAAGAATGGATAAAAGCAAGTAGCAGCATCTGTTCTATCTGATTCTGTACCACTATCTCTCAAATTTCGGGAATCTATTTCTTCTCTTTTCACATCAGCTAAAAACTTTTGTGAATCGTTAGGATATATCACAAAAGCAAATTCATGAGTGTACGATATATTCTTTCCTTGTTGTCCTCTCGGATTATGAACAATACTAATACAATTTTTTTTATTTTCCGGAAACACTCTCGAAATATCCTGTCCTAATAATTCTTGCTCTATTTCATCAATAGCTATAAACTGAACAAAATTATCAGGGATCAGTAACCGTTTCCCACCAACAAGGCGATCATTCATCAAACTTAACCATGAAGCATGTTTAAAAGTATTCTTATAAAGAATTTCCGAAGATTTTGCATTATATGGCGGATCGATATAGATACACTTCACCTGCTCTCTATACTTCTCCTGCAACAGTTCCAATGCCTGAAAGTTCTCGGAGTTGATGAGCAGGCCATCGCACTGCTCATCAATATTGTCGATAGAAGCAAGCAGAGTATTCCTGAACTCTGCCGTAAAGAATTTGGTATCGAGCACGAGGAAAGGATTTTCCTTGAGGAATTCCACCGACAGCGGCACGGTATAGGCCGCCGTGTGTCGCTGGTCGCGTTCAATCCCGTCAATCGCAAACAGACGCACCCACTCCTCGCGCTGTGCATCGTTGGCAGCAATCTCGGCGTAGAGGCTTTCCGGCACACGGTCGAGCGTCATGCAATAGTTGGACTCTATGACAAATTTCTTTTTCAGCCACAGCCGTTTCTGATAGTTCTCCAATGAAGCCAGGAAGGTAATGAGCTTCATGCCCACCATCTTTATGGCTTTGATTACGGTGAGATGCTTCAGGAATTCGCCGGGAGTGCGCGCATTGATATCGTCGATAACCAGTATTTCATTCTTGATGTAGAAATCGAGCTCGCGGGAAAGGAAGCCCCTAAGGTCCTTATGAATGAAATAATCGAACGTGTTGCGGGCCACATAGTCATTCAAATGTTTCTGCAACAGGGTACGGGTGCGGTCGCTTTCGGTCGGACGCGGAGCCAGAACGGAAATAAACTCAGCAGGGATAGCGTTTTTGATTGCATCAAAAGCCGCCTCTACAAGCGCCTTTTGCTTGGTCGCCTTCGGGTACAATTCGTAGGTGAAGTATATGTGCAGCGTATCACCGATAACCTCGATCGGCGTTTCCTTACAAAGAGCAAAACGACGCTCCATATTATTCTGAGCCACATTGTTGTTTTGCTCAGTGGTAGCCTCACGCAGGGTAAACTCGCAGAATTTATCGCCATCGACAGCAAAACGGTAGTTGCGGAAATACTCGGCCGTCTTGATATAATACTGGTCGGCATTGGCCCAATACAGTTTCACCTCCTCGCCCTCGTAAGGTATGGCATATACGTCCTTCTTGTAACGGCGCTGAGAGACAAAGTCTCCACCATCATAATAGCGGCCAAAGAATATAGAAAGGTGTGAATACACCTCATTTTCAAGCTCTTCACTATTACCGCAACGGGCAATACGTTCCTTGAGCTCCTGGACTTTGGGGGCATTGTCGGGATTCATGCCCGCCTCCGTCAGCGTAGAAACCAACTTCGCCAGCTCCTTTTGCAGGGCTTCCGCATCATTGGAGGCATTCTCGCTGATAGCTTCGGCCACCTGCCGGCGCAAGTCATTGTTGAGATAGGATTCTATTTGGTCACGTTTCCTGTTCATGATGCGATAGATACCGAAATCCAGGTCTGCCTGGTCAAGCATCAGCACCTTCTTCATCGTAGCTATGAACTTATCAAATTGCGTTGCCATATTGTTTTTATTCCATTTTATTACTTTGTCGTTTATACTACCTGCCAAGCTATGGTAAACAGATGTTCCTCTTCGGCTGCTTTATCCAACGAACTGTCGATGGCAGCGATGAGAGCATCTCGACGTACTATTATCTCGTCCTCAAGAGAAAACAGTTCTTGACGTTTTTGTCGCTGGTTACGCTGAAGATTAATGATTTCCGTTTGCAACTGCCGACGGCGATGGTCGTCAGTCTCTTTTCGGAATTCCCGCTCACGTTCCTTTATTCGTTTCTTCACGTCACGCAGCTCCTCTTCGAGCGAGAAGGTCTGATCTTCAGCCCATTGTTCAATCTTGGCACTTTCCTCATCGATAAATTGCTTGTCGCGCAAAGCGATGCTTTCATTCAGTGCCTTTCGCTTCAAGGCCATCTCCGTCTGTAAATGAGTATCATCCATAACGGGCAAAAAGTCCTTTGAGACATGGCCGCTAATTGACATCAATTTCTCAACGAAATCATCCGGCATGACACGGCCTTCGCTATCAACGGCTGTGGCAATGATACAGTCTTCATCATCCTTTGGCGAATGGTAGTGCACGATTTTAACAGCAAGAATTCCATATTTGCCAACCTCGTTTTCAATTACAGACATCTTTTCCGGAGAATCGGTATAGTCGAATACGATACCGACAGTGTCCGATGTATCCTGCCGTTTGGCCTTTGCAAGAAGATATTGCGCCAACGGATGCCCTACACGGTAGGTATAGGCATCTGAAATATCTTTACCCATACGGTATGGCCCTGTGGAGAATGGCTGCCCAGCGTCGGCAGGAGTCTGACGCAAGGTGAAGCTATATCGCTTGCTGTCAATTTTGTCTATGCTGCTGCCAAGCATACTTATAGTGAGCTGCCACAACAGTTGATAAAATTGACTCAGAGCTTGTTCATCGGCAGACTTGCGCACTTTGAGTTTATTGACCACGTCGCGATCAAAATTCTCGATGAGTCGAGTACGTGTTTTGTCAAGTACCTCCTCTATCTGCTGGCGCATTTCTTCCTGCAATCGGTCAAAGGCAGCGTCTATTTCCTCCGTGGTGCGACAAGTCTGGTAGATGTCAAGTACACGATGCTCGAAGTCGATGCCATCCATTGTACTCCCCAGTACTTCGTCGCTGCTACCGAATACGCCTTTGAACAAGTTATATTTCTGGTCAAGCAACTCATATACGCGCTGGTCGGCTCGATTGGCTTTATTGATGAAATTGACCACAACCACATCATTCTTCTGCCCATAACGATGACAGCGGCCTATGCGCTGTTCTACTCGTTGTGGATTCCATGGCAAGTCGAAATTTACCAGCAGCGAACAGAATTGTAAATTGATACCTTCGCTTGCCGCTTCGGTTGCTATCATTATCTGCGCCTCTTCCCGAAAATAATCCACAAGAGCCTGTCGTTTATCCGCTGTCAACGAACCAGTTATACGAGACGTACCCGCATAGCGCTCTTTCCATGCTGCATATATCTCTTTTGATTTAGGGTCAGTATTACTCCCATTGAACAGCACTATACGCCCAGCATATCCATTTGCTTCAAGTAGTTGTTTCAGATATTGCTGGGTGCGATTGCTTTCTGTAAAGATAAGCGCTTTCTCAGGCTGCCCATTCTTCCGTTTATCCTCAAAGGCAATCTGTAAGGCTTGAAGCAAACATTCCCCCTTTGTATTCTCGGCAATACCAAGAGCAAGAGAGTGAATCTCTTTCAGATATTTTATCTCTGACCGAATTTCTTCAATCTCATCAGCCGAGTATGTACGCCTTCTCTCTTCTTTGTCCAATTCTTCATCGTTCTCATCGAGCCACTCGTCTTCATATTCCTCAAAATCCTCCATATCGCTGGAAAGCTCGTTCACAAGCACTGCATCGCGAGCTTCGTCAGAGGTATTATCCCCGACTATATTTTCCAAGCGTTCAATAATGGTTTGCAAGGTACCTGCAATGGCAAAAGTTGACGATGATAAAAGCTTGTGCAGAACCAGTGTGATAAGCGACCGCTGGCTGCGAGGCATCCCAAAACATTCGTCCCGTTGCAAATATTCACTGACCATTTTACCCAAGGTCTGTTCGTCCTGACTTGGATAATATTCCTGCACCAAAGCCTTCCGCTCGGTATATTTCACGTATTCCTGGACGTCGCTTCGCAATGTGCGATGGATAATAGGCTGAATGCGCTCACGCAAATCTTTATATGTTGATTCCTTGCGAAGTTCGGTCTTACCATATCGAGCATTAAAGCTCTTAAGCCCCCCAAAATAGCCATCATCTATAATAGAAATAAGACCATACAGCTCTTGGACATTGTTCTGCAATGGTGTAGCCGTAAGTAACAATTTCTTGTAGTTTTTCAGCCCCTCCTTCAAGACAATGGCAGTCTTATTGCTTGATTTGTAAACATTACGGAGTTTATGCGCTTCGTCAAGGACTACCAAATCCCAGTTTACACGTTCAATGTGACGTATCTGTTTCTTTGCGAACTGGTAAGAGCAAATTACAATATGTTCTTTATCATCAAAAGGATTACTATATGTATCGGCAAGGATACGATTAAAATTCTTGGATTCCAGAATGACCGACGGGAGAAAAAACTTTTCCTCCAATTCCATACTCCACTGTTTTCGCAGTGTGGCCGGAGCAATGACAAGTATATGACGATGTCGCTCTGCCCACTGTTGTGAGATAACAAGCGCTGCTTCGATGGTTTTTCCAAGCCCTACTTCGTCAGCTAAAACAGCTCCCATACTCAACGGAGACTTGAAAGCAAAAAGCGCTGCATCCACCTGATGCGGATTCAAATCAACCTGAGCTTCAGCAAGTACACTCGTAAACTTATCTTCATCACTTGATGAGCGACGACGATCAAGTTGCCATGCAAGAAACTTTTGCTGATAGGCAGTAAGGGTTGGGATATTGTTAATTTTTGCCACAGTTTAAAATAACTAGTCCTCCTTGACGAGAGTTCGCATTGGTACATTAAGCACTTGGGCTATCCGGTCTAAAGTCTCAAGATTGGGTTGCAATCTATTGGCACAGTAAGCATTGACCGTACTGAAACTCTTACCAATTTGGGCCGCAAGCTCTTTCTGCGAGACATTCTTCTCAACAAGCACAACTTTAATCCTATTCAGTTTAGCTCCCATTCCTTTCCTGTATTTTGAATTCAAAGATACCATTTATTTTGCACAAACATAGCATCCAATTGCATATAATGCTAATTTATCGCTCAATACAAATAATCTTATATGCCTTTTATGTTTATTTAAAGGGCCTCTCCATCATTGCAAACAAACGATTGGGGTAAATATTTGACATCTTTCTTTGGCTGCAAAAGGTGCGAATAAGCCAAGCTAAAGGCCAGGGAAAATGCAGCCTCACTCGACCCGCAAAATGGCAACTCGCAAGCCTGAAAATATCCATGAGTCTGACCGCGATTTTGCAGGCCCGCTTGGGGAAATAAACCCCGATATACCCTATCCTTGTGAAGAGGGTATATCGGGTCCCGAAAGGGCGGTTTTGCTCTTTCTCCCTCTGTTTTTGAAGGAGGCGATGAAAAATCGCCAAGTATTCAGTTCCACACGATAGTGTCCAGACCGGTGGGGCCGTGCATGTCTTTGACATGCACGGC
>ENA-OPBM01001275-OPBM01001275.1-human-gut-metagenome-genome-assembly--contig:-NODE-1275-length-15448-cov-9.192100_pt1 | contig 15448 bp, 17 predicted proteins | sample MGYA00241069_ERZ501454 | MGnify/ENA primary metagenome ERZ501454 (study PRJEB25962, sample SAMEA2042625) | human gut metagenome | biome: human gut; feature: human-associated habitat; material: faeces... | reverse complement strand
GCGCCACAGACTTCCTGTGCCTGATCGGATGTAGCAGTCTTGCCTGTTCCGATTGCCCAGATTGGCTCATAAGCGATTACCATGTTTGCAACGTCTGCTGCTGCAACGCCTGCAAGATCAGATTTGATCTGAAGTCTGATCCAGTCAAGTGTTACACCCATCTCTCTCTGCTCTAAAGTCTCTCCACAGCAAAGGATTGGAGTAAGTCCTGCCTCGATTGCCTTCTTAACCTTCTTATTTAAGAGAACATCATCCTCTTTGAAGTAGTCACGTCTCTCGGAATGTCCGATTACAACGTACTTAACACCAGCGTCTACCAGCATCTCTGCGGAGATCTCACCTGTGTATGCACCCTTCTCTTCGAAGTACATGTTCTCGGCACCAACCTGTACGTTGGTTCCTTTCACAGCCTCTACAACCGGTACGATATCGATTGCAGGTACACAGTAAACAACATCTACGCTGTCAGATACTACTAATGGCTTTAACTCTTCTACTAACTTTACAGCCTGGCTTGGAGTCATGTTCATTTTCCAGTTGCCGGCTACGATTTTCTTTCTTGCCATGATTTTTATTTCTCCTAATCTGTAAATAATTTAACTGTCTTTTATTTATCGTCTGCTGCTACTACGCCTGGAAGTTCCTTACCCTCTAAGAATTCAAGGGAAGCTCCACCACCGGTAGAAATATGGCTCATCTTATCAGCATAACCCATCTGGTTAACAGCTGCAGCGGAATCTCCACCACCGATGATTGTTGTTGCATCGGTCTCTGCAAGAGCCTTAGCTACTGCAAGTGTACCAGCTGCAAGTGTCGGGTTCTCGAATACACCCATCGGTCCGTTCCATACAACAGTCTTAGCTGTCTTAACAGCATCTGCAAACATCTCTGCGGACTTAGGTCCGATATCGCATCCCTCACGGTCTGCCGGCATAGCTGTGATATCACATACTTCTGTCTCTACAGGTCCGTCGATTGGATCCGGGAAATCCTTGATGGTAACAGCATCTACAGGAAGAAGGATCTTCTTGCCCATCTTCTCAGCCTTAGCCATCATTTCCTTACAGTAATCAAGCTTCTCATCATCGCAGAGAGAAAGTCCGATCTCATATCCCTGAGCCTTGATGAATGTGTAAGCCATACCACCACCGATGATAAGGGTATCACACTTCTCAAGCAGGTTGGAGATAACGTTTAACTTGTCTGCAACTTTTGCACCGCCAAGGATTGCAACAAATGGTCTCTCCGGATTATTTACTGCATTTCCAAGGAAATCGATTTCTTTCTGCATCAGATATCCAACAACTGCTGTATCAACAAACTGAGTCACTCCAACGTTAGAGCAGTGTGCTCTGTGAGCTGTTCCGAATGCATCATTCACAAATACATCGCAAAGAGATGCAAGATCTTTGCTGAATGCCTCACCATTCTTTGTCTCTTCTGCTCTGTAACGTGTATTCTCAAGAAGGATAACGTCTCCGTCCTGCATTGCTTCAACAGCCGCTTTTGCGTTCGGTCCTACAACTTCCGGATCTGCTGCAAATTTTACTTCCTGTCCAAGAAGTTCGGAAAGTCTTACTGCAACCGGTGCAAGAGACAGCTCCGGTTTTGGCTCTCCCTTCGGCTTTCCAAGATGAGAGCAGAGGATTACCTTTCCACCGTCTGCAATCAGCTTTTTGATCGTCGGAAGTGCTGCTACGATACGGTTCTCATCTGTAATTTTTCCATCGATAAGTGGAACATTGAAGTCACATCTTACAAGTACTTTTTTCCCTTTTACGTTAATGTCATCTACAGATTTCTTATTTAATCCCATGGTATTAACCTCCAATTATTTTAGTATCTAAAAAGGGCCCGGTCCTTGTAAGACCGGACCCTGATAGGTCTTTACGCGTTAACGCCTGTCGGCTTATGCTAACTCGCTGAAGTACTTGATGGTACGAACCATCTGAGAGGTGTAGCTGTTCTCGTTATCATACCAGGATACAACCTGTACCTGAGTATTGCCATCTTCCATAGGAGCAACCATGGTCTGAGTTGCATCGAAGATGGAACCGTAGGTGCTGCCTACGATATCGGAAGATACGATCTCATCGGTGTTGTAACCGAAGGACTCGGTAGAAGCAGCCTTCATTGCTGCGTTGATCTCTTCCTTGGTTACAGCGCCCTTAACTACTGCTACCAGAATGGTGGTAGAACCGGTAGGGGTCGGAACACGCTGAGCGGAGCCGATCAGCTTGCCGTTCAGTTCGGGAATTACCAGGCCGATTGCCTTAGCTGCACCGGTAGAGTTGGGAACGATGTTGCAAGCGCCTGCACGGCTTCTTCTCAGATCGCCCTTTCTCTGAGGTCCGTCAAGGATCATCTGGTCACCGGTATAAGCGTGAACAGTGGTCATGATACCGCTCATGATAGGTCTGCAATCGTTCAGAGCCTTAGCCATAGGTGCTAAGCAGTTGGTGGTGCAGGAAGCTGCGGAGATAACGGTATCTTCGGGCTTCAGGGTCTTGTGGTTAACATTGTATACGATGGTAGGAAGGTCGTTACCTGCGGGAGCAGAAATAACAACTTTACGAGCACCGGCAGTGATATGTGCGGAAGCCTTCTCCTTAGAGGTGTAGAATCCGGTACACTCCAGAACTACATCAACCTTTAATTCACCCCAAGGAAGCTTGCTTGCGTCAGCCTCTTTGTAGATGGTGATGGTCTTGCCGTTAACGGTGATGCTGTCCTCGCCAGCCTCAACGGTGCTTGCATACTTGTAAACACCCTGAGAAGAATCATACTTCAACAGATGTGCCAGCATCTTAGGGCTGGTTAAATCGTTGATTGCTACTACTTCATATCCTTCTGCATCGAACATCTGTCTGAATGCAAGACGACCAATACGGCCAAAACCATTAATTGCTACTCTTACTGCCATTTTAGTTTCCTCCTAAAATTTTAATTTTATATCTTTTGGCTTTCCGTTATTCACAGATTGTCAAAATTTTATCAGCAAAGACATTTTACCTAATTCCTGATTATAATTCAAGATGTAAATGAAAAATATTTGTGATTTTGTGGTAAATTTTACAGTTTGTTTAGAAATGCTATGGTTTTTCCCTTCATTTTTGCTATAATAGGTTCGTATTATGATAACCAGAAAGGATGAAAAATATGTCTATCAAAGCAGATTGTCATCTTCACTCTTCTTTTTCGGGAGATTCCCAGGCTCCCATGCCGGAGATGATCGATAAAGGTCTCGCTCTGGGACTGGAGACCATGTGTTTTACCGAGCATAACGATTTTGATTATCCCCGCACCGAGGAAGGACCGGGAACGATCTTTTTACTGAATACGGATTCCTATCTGTACGACGTGCTCCGCTGCCGTGCGAAATATGAAGGGAAAATGCGGATCCTCTTCGGCGTGGAGCTGGGATTGCAGCCTCATCTGACCGACCGCAACGAAGATTTTATTTCCGCCTATGATTTTGATTTCGTCATCGGCTCCACTCATCTCTGCAAAGGAATGGATCCCTATTATCCGGAATATTTCGAGAAATTCTCCTCCGAGGAAGAAGCCATCCGGGCTTATTTTGCAGAGACACTGGAGAATCTGAAATGCCATGACGATTATGATGTATTGGGACATCTGGACTATATCGTCCGTGTGGCTCCCACCAAGGACAAGAACTATTCCTATGACAAATATAAGGATGCCATTGATCCGATCCTGGAGCTTTTAGTGCAGCAGGGAAAAGGTCTGGAACTGAACACCGGAAGCTTCCGCTACGGTCTCAGACAGCCTCATCCCTGTACCGATGTTCTGCGCCGCTATCATGAGCTGGGCGGTGAGATCATCACCGTAGGAACCGATGCTCACAAACCTCAGGATGTGGGATCCTATCTGGATCTTGCCTCCGAGATCCTGCAGCTGTGTGGTTTCAAATATTACACGATCTATGAAAAACGCAGCCCGGAATATCACAAGCTGTAATTTTCTTTATTCCCTATCCTCCAAGCTGAATGTGTTCCTTCATCAGCTCGCGAAGCAACGCATCCGCTGTCCATGAGACATTATACGGTGTCACAATCGCCTTCAGGGCAACCGGTGGTAAGCCGGTTGCCTTATATTCTGCCAGAAATGCATCCACCTGTTGCGAATCCATTCCGGAAAACACCAGCATTTCCATTGCAAAATCAGGACCGTTATATATTTTTCCATTCTTATGAAAACCGCTGATTTCCGCCAGTGTTCCGATCTTCTGTCCATAGTCCCTGCGGTTCACCGCCGTCACATCCACACCTATTTTCTCCGCTGCCACACGCACAGCCCGGTCTTTTTGTGTACTCACGCCAAACAATAATATTTTTGCCATTATATTTCCTCACAGTCCATCACCCGGAAGCCGTTCTTTTCCAGCAATTGTGCAAATACTCCCTGTCCGGGGATGAGTTTACCGGTAAAGTTTCCATCATAAATCTGCTTTTCGCCGCAGCTGGGGCTTCGTGACTGTAAGATTGCCAGATCGATGCCATTCTCTTTGGCGATCCGCAGAGCCTCCTCTGCGCCTTCCCGAAACTGCCTGTCCACATTTACGCCTTTACAGTTTATGACCTCACCGCTCACGATCTCCGACGGATCCCTCGGGGTCGGAAGTCCTCCCAGCACCTCAGGACATACCGGGATCACCTCATGCCCTTCCAGATATTTTGCCACACGCTCGCTGTAATTATTTTTCCCGTTATATTTACAGTTTTCGCCCAGCAGACAGGCACTGACCAGTATTTTCATCGTAATCTCCAGCTTTCCGTTATTATGTCTGTTACAGCAATGGCGCGATCAGGCGCATGATACACTGCCAGCCTCTCACTGCCATATTTTTCCTTCCATCCCGGTATTTATCGGTGACTTCCTCACTATCCTGTAACAGCTTATCAAAATCCGCCTCAATATCCCGGATGGCATCACAGCCGTGCATCCACACACCGTTTTCAAAATGATGATAAAGGCTCCGGTAATCCATATTGATAGTACCGACGGTCGCCGTATCCCCATCACACAGCATCTGCTTCGCATGCAAAAAGCCCGGGGTATATTCATAAACCCGCACACCCTGACGCACCAGTCCGGAATAATAGGATCTGGTCACACCGTAAATGATTTTTTTATCCGGAATACCCGGGGTAAATACCCGTACATCCACGCCACGTTTTGCCGCCAGTCCCAGCTCTCTCGTCATCTCATCACTGATGATCAGATAAGGAGTTGCCACATAGAGGCGTTTCTTCGCCGTCTTGATCAGGTTCAGGTAGACATTCTCACCCACCGGCTCTCCGTCCAGTGGAGAATCCGCATAGGGCTGCACATAGCCGGATGCCTTCTGCACATTTCCATCTTCCGCACCTTCCTGCGATGCCTTCAGATACTTTTCATAATCTGTATCCGCCTGTCCCATAACATTCCACATTTCCAAAAACATCATGGTAAAATTCTGTACCGCTCTGCCGGTCAGCTTCACACCGGTATCCTTCCAGTAGCCGTAAGGATGCGTGATATTAAAATACTCATCTGCCAGATTATATCCACCGGTGAATCCTACTTTTCCGTCGATGACCATGATCTTACGATGGTCGCGGTTATTCATGAAAATATTTAAAAAGGGCACTACATAGTTAAATACCCGGCACTGTACACCGATGGCATTCATGCGGTCTATAAAGCTTTTATCCAAAAAGCCGATACAGCCCACATCGTCGTACAGAATACGGACTTCCACGCCCTCGGCAGCCTTTCTTGCCAATACATCCTTCAGCCGTGCAAAAGCCTCTGCCTCCTCTACGGCATGATATTCCAGGAATATAAAGTGCTTTGCCTTCTCCAGCTCCTTAAGCTGTTCCTCGTATCCCAGATAAGCTTCCGGATAGAATTTCACAGCTGTCGTGTCATACACCGGATAATTACCATACTTCCAGATATAATGGCATTGATTTGCCAGCAGAGGATCTTCCTGCTCCAGCTGCTGCAATATGGTCTCATCCTGCACATTCAGAGGAATCAGTTGTGCATCCACATCCTCAAATTTCCGGATGATTTTATGCATAGCCTCTTTATGCCCGAACAATCCGTAAATACACAGACCGAATACAGGAAATGCCAATATTACAATAATCCAGGGCATCTTAAATGCGGCATTGGTATGTTTCCCATAAATCCTGAGCGCCACTACCAGCGCAAACAGGCTGGTCAGCAGAGAGATCACTGAAGAATACTGATACAGTTTGATCATCAATATCAATATCCAGCCGATCTGTAAGAGCACAGCCAATGCTGCAAACGCAATTCTTCCTATACTGTTTTTCACATTCCCTTTTACTTCAGAACGCATCTGCTTTTTCTTACCCATAATGTCCTCTTTTCTCTTTCGTTCTGCCAGATCATAAGTAATCTCCCCCTTACAGGCTGCCTGCACTGCGCACAGACAGCCATGGGTATATTCTATGGTGCCAGGGTCAAAAGGTCTAAGCCCACATGAGCTTGCTCATATGTGAGCGAAAGACCTTGGGACCCGCCCCGATATGAGCATAAAAGTGGGATGATAATCCCACGATATGCGAATATTGGGGCGGATTGTGGGAGTGCGCAGCACGGAACAATCCGTAGGCATCAAAGTCGGGGACTTTTGCCCCCGACATCATTCTATAGGGGATTGTTTTATGGTATAACATTTTTGCAAAAATCTCAATAGGTCAATGGACTACAACTGTCCTCTTTTGTCTGCCTAACCACAGTTTCTGTCACACAGTACCACCACTGTAGACGGCGTGGTCTGGGCAGGAATGCTTCTCGTGGAAGAGGAATAGATGACCACCAGATTATGGTTCGCGGGACTCGCCTGGAAATACTGGTTGTTCACGGTACGCACATCTACAGTGCCATCCAGATTCAGCTGCAATGTCTGCTCCTCATTGACCAGGGAATTGCTGTAGTAGCTCACATCCACATACCGGTCATTCCGATCCTCCGCTACTACCACTGCGGTATACTGAGGCGGATAGATCAGGGGCATGGGTGCATCATTGCGATACCAGAAGGTTGCCATCATTCCCACCGACAGTGTAGTGAAATCCACCACATACGTATCCGGGTTGATGAAAAAGTTCACCGTGTTGCCGTCCGTATCCTCGATTGTAGCGAACAAAAGGCATCCATCGGCTCTGCGGCCACCCTGTCCTGCCGGTACCAGATCCACAATGGTTCCCTTCATGGAGCCGAAACTGCTTCTTCTCATAGGTCTCTGAAATGAAAAACGATAATCCATAAACACTCCTGCTGTTGCTAAAAGCTTTCTACTATTATATGCACGTCGGTGCCACTGTTGTCATACGCCGTGATAAAAATGCAGGACCACTATTGTAACAATAGTGATCCCGATCTTTTCCGCTATACAAATCTTTGTATCCGTAGGACGCAAAGACCTCCTCTTTGAGCGCTTTCCTACAGAATAATGGTTCCGCCGCCCAGTACATGCTCATCCTGATAAAATACCATGGCCTGTCCCGGTGTTGCGGCACGTACCGGTGCGTCAAAGGTACAGAGCACTTTACCGTCCGGCTGTTTTGTCAGAGTTCCGTATTCTCCCTTATGGTTGTAACGGATCTTCGCCAATACTCTGGTGGGCTCTGTCAGATCTTCCACTGTCATGTAATTCACATGATCGCACAGCACTTTATCCGTAAAGAGTTCCTGATTGGAACCGATGACGACTTCATTGGTCTCGGGACGGATGGCGGTGACAAACACTCTTTCCCCCATAGGAAGTTCCAGTCCTCTGCGCTGTCCCAGTGTATAATGGGTAATGCCCTTATGCCGGCCTAAGATCCTGCCGTCCTCCGTGACAAAATTGCCCGGTCCCGGCACCTTTTCGCCGGCTTCTCTGTCAATAAAGGAAGCATAATCATTGTCCGGCACGAAACAGATCTCCTGACTGTCCGGCTTATGCGCCACCGGAAGTCCCGCCTCCTCTGCCAGGACGCGGATTTCATCCTTGGTATATTCACCCACCGGCATCAGGGTATGTGCCAGCTGCTCCTGGGTCAGATTGTACAACGCATAGGTCTGATCCTTGGCTGCGGTAACGGAATTACGGATGGCAAAACGGCCATTCGGCAGCCTGTCAATCCTCGCATAATGTCCCGTGGCAATATAATCCGCCCCGATCTCCAGGCTTCTCTGCAGCAGGGATTCCCACTTCACATAACGGTTGCAGGCAATACAGGGATTGGGGGTATGGCCTCTTAAATACTCTGCCACAAAATAGTCCATGACATGGCATTTGAATTCCTTCTTAAAGTTCATGACATAATAAGGAATCTCCAGTCTCTGTGCTACTCTTCTGGCATCATCCACCGCCGACAGTCCGCAACAGCCGCCGTTGGCTTCCTTGGCTGCTTCCTCTTCGTCCTGCCAGATCTGCATAGTGACGCCGATCACGTCATAGCCCTGTTCCTTCAATAACATGGCTGCCACGGAGGAATCTACTCCCCCGGACATGCCTACTACTACTTTTTTCTTCATAGATCTTAATAATCTTCCTCTTCTTCGCCCTCACTGATGTCATTCTTGGGCTTCTGCAGTCCTTCGATGGTGATATGGTTCTTCTCTGCATAATCCCACAGTGCTGCATGAATCGCTTCCTCTGCAAGCAGTGAGCAGTGTACCTTTACGGGCGGCAGTCCGTCCAGAGCCTCCATTACAGCCTTGTTCGTTACCTGTAATGCTTCCTGAATGGTCTTACCCTTTACCAGTTCGGTAGCCATGGAGCTGGTAGCTACGGCAGCGCCGCAGCCGAAGGTCTTGAACTTTGCTTCCCGGATGATCCCGTTCTCGTCAATGTCCAGGAACATTCTCATAATATCTCCGCACTTTGCATTGCCCACGGTACCTACGCCGCTGGCATCCTCGATCTCCCCTACATTTCTGGGGTTCTGAAAGTGGTCCATTACTTTTTCACTGTACATGTATCTGTTATCCTCTTCTTTCTCACTTAGTTGTTCTTCTGGCTTTTCAGGAAATCTTCATATAAAGGAGACATATCCCGCAGTCTCTGTACAATTTTCTTCACTTCTTCCGCCACGATGTCCATCTCTTCCTTCGTGCTTTCCTCAGATAAGGTCAGACGCAAGGAGCCGTGTGCTTCCTCATGCTTTAAGCCGATAGCCAGCAGTACATGGGAAGGATCCAGAGATCCGGAAGTACATGCAGAACCGCTGGAAGCGCAAATACCCTTCATATCCAGCATGATCAACATGGATTCTCCTTCGATGAACAGGAAGGAGAAGTTGATATTGTTCGGAAGTCTCTTCGTGCGGTGACCGTTCAGCCAGCAGTGAGGGATCTCGTTCTCCAGACGTCCGATCAGATAATCCCGCAGTTCGATCTCCTTGCGAGTCTTGGTATCCATAATACGCATAGCGCGCTCTACAGCAGCACCCAGTCCCACGATACCAGGAATGTTCTCTGTACCGGCTCTGCGGCTTCTCTCCTGTGCTCCGCCGTGTACAAAGGAACGGATCTTCACACCCTTGCGGATATATAAGAAGCCGATACCCTTGGGCCCGTTTAATTTGTGGCCGCTGGCACTGAGCATGTCGATGTGCATTTCATCCACATTGATGGGAACCTGTGCATACGCCTGTACCGCATCGGTATGGAACAATACACCGTGCTCCTTCGCGATCTCACCGATCTCGGCAATGGGTTCGATGGTACCGATCTCGTTATTTGCAAACATTACACTGATCAGAATCGTGTCAGGGCGAATGGCTGCCTTCAACTCGTCCAGACTGATCAGTCCGTCTCTGTCCACATTCAGATAAGTGATCTCAAAGCCTCGCTTCTCCAGATACTCACAGGTATGAAGAATGGCATGATGCTCGATCTTCGTGGTAATGATATGTTTTCCCTTGGAAGCATAGGCTTCTGCGGTGGCTTTTAATGCCCAGTTGTCGGACTCAGAACCGCCGGCAGTAAAATAGATCTCTTCCGGCTTCGCACCCAGACTGTCTGCGATGGTCTGGCGGGCATAATCCATGGCCTTCTTGCTCTCGGCACCCAGACTGTAGATGGTGCTGGCATTGCCGTAGTATTCACTGAAGTACGGAAGCATCGCATCCACGACCTCCGGTGCCGTTTTGGTAGTTGCTGCATTATCTAAATATATCATATTGCCTCATTTCCGCATATTTTCATGCTTATTTCACTGTTATTCATGATAGCATTCACCGCGCAGTTCTGTCAACAAGGTGGATGGAATATACTTTTGCAAGATCTTTATCTGCAAAGGATCCAACGAAAAGCTATGAAGCATGCCAAACGTCATCCTCTGATCTTCGGTACTCTGATTCTGACGATCACCGGTCTTATCACCCGCATCATCGGTTTTTTCTACCGGATCTACCTGTCCAGGCTCTTCGGAGAAGAAGGAATGGGGATCTATCAGCTGCTCAGTCCCGCACTGTCTCTCTCCTTTTCCCTGACAGCTGCCGGCTACCAGACCGCCATCTCCAAATTCGTTGCCGCCAATACTGCGGGGCGGCGTTCCGATGACCTGAAAACGCTGCTGACCGGGGCAAGCATCACGCTCCCTCTGTCCCTTGGAGTCAATGCTGTCCTGTTTCTCGCCGCAGAACCCATAGGAACCTTCCTGTTAAAAGAAGCCCGTACCATATCCATGCTGCGGATTCTGTCCTTCTCTATTCCTTTTGCCGCGCTGCATGCCTGCATCAACGGCTATTTCTATGGAAAAAAGAAAGCTTCCGTTCCTGCCCTCACGCAGCTTCTGGAGCAGCTGGCCAGAGTCGGCTGTGTCTTTCTCGTCACCGGAGCCGATCTGTCTGAGGGGCGCACCCCCTCCATCAATGCGGCCGTCTTAGGTCTGACCGTCGGCGAGCTTCTGTCCATGCTGATCGCTCTGATCTACCTGTACATACACCTGTATCCGGATGCCTCTGTTCTTTCCCTGCAAAATATCTGTCCTTCTTCCGCGGTCTACCGGGATCTGTTGGGCATGGCACTGCCCCTGACCGCCAATCGTATCGTTTTGAATATTTTGCAGAGCATCGAAGCTGTCTCCATTCCCCAGAAGCTTCTGCTCTACGGTTATGATACCACCACAGCCTTAAGTGTATACGGCGTACTCACCGGTATGGCCATGCCCATGATCTTTTTTCCCAATGCTCTCACCGGTTCCGTGGCGGTCCTTCTCCTCCCCACCATCTCCGAAAATCATGCAAAAGGTGACCGGGAAGCCGTATGGAACGACACTCTGCGTACCGTAAAATACTGCAGTCTCATGGGCTTTCTTTGTCTGTGCGGTTTTCTTTTTCTGGGGGATTGGATGGGAACCGAATTGTTCCACAGTGAACTGGCCGGGCATTTCATCGTGACGCTGGGATTCATCTGTCCTTTTTTGTATCTGGATACCACGCTCTCCAGCATTTTGCAGGGTCTTGGCATGGCGGGACGGATCTTTTTCTCCAACGTGGTCTGCCTTTTAATCCGGCTGTTGTTCGTATTTTTTGCCATTCCCGTGATCGGTATGCAGGGATATCTGTGGGGGATTCTGGTCAGCCAGCTGGTACTTGCCGGAATCTATTTTTTCTGTCTGTACCGTTTCTTCCGCCAAAACACAGTTTTCTGAATTTATCGCATAAAAATACCTCCCTGTCCAACTTATGCCGGGCAGACGGAGGTGTGCTATTCCGTAAATACAGAAGTCCTGTTCTGATTTTAATTGTGATTCTTATCGTTGAGAACACTCTTCAGCTCATCCATGAAGGTATTCACATCCTTGAATTCTCGGTAGACCGAAGCAAATCTCACATAAGCGACCGCATCCAGATCCTTTAACTTATTCATCACAAGCTCACCGATGGTGCCGCTGGGGATCTCCCGTTCTTCCCTGTTGAAAATCTCGTTCTCCACCTCATCCACCAAAGTCGTGATCTGCTGTGCGCTGACCGGACGTTTATGACAGGCTCTGAGCACCCCTGCCTCGATCTTGGCACGGTCATAGGCCTCTCTGTTATTATCCTTTTTAATAATGATCAGCGGAATCGTCTCGATCTTCTCGTAAGTGGTGAATCGCTTGCCGCATTCATCACATACACGACGGCGGCGAATGGAGTTGTTATCTTCCGCCGGTCTCGAATCGATAACTCTGGTATTTTCATGGCTACAGAACGGACATTTCATAGGCATCCTCCTTATAAAAACCACGTGTTATTTATGTTAAGATTATAGAAGATTCAGCAGTTAATGTCAACTAAAATTATGTCCGGTCCAATCTGTCTGATGTCCTTATACGGGATGACGATATTCGGCTCACAGCGCAGAAATGAAAGCCACTGGTTGCATCCCGGCACCATGATCTTACAGATGCATCCGCTGCACTCATCGAACTCCAGATCACATACATGCCCCAGCTTTTTACAGTCTCTGACATTGATTACATCTTTGCATTTTAACTCGGAAAAAAGCATACTCTGCTCCTCCCGTTTTCTTTCTATTTATTATATGATACCGCTCCGCTTCCCGTTCGGGAAAAACTGGAAAATCTTTCTTGCCGGTATAGTCACTGACTCTCCTGTGAATACTGTAGTTATCAAAAATCAGCAACGATTCAGAAAACTTGGGAGGTCTCCATGGTACAGGGAAAAGTAGAAATCTGCGGTGTCAATACAGCAAAACTGCCTTTGCTAAAGGCAGCGGACAAGGAAGCTCTCTTCGCAAAGATCCGGGAGGGAGATACCGCCGCCAGAGAGACCTACATCGAAGGCAACCTGCGTCTGGTCCTGAGCGTGATCAAACGCTTTTCCGGCAGTGCGGAAAATGTGGACGATCTGTTCCAGATCGGCTGTATCGGTCTGATCAAGGCCATCGACAATTTTGATTCCACGCTTGGTGTAAAATTTTCCACCTACGCGGTTCCAATGATTATCGGTGAGATACGCAGATTTTTACGGGATAACAATAGCATCCGTGTTTCACGGTCTCTGAAGGACACCGCCTACAAGGCAATCTACGCCCGCGATACCCTGACCAGGAAAAATCTGAAGGAGCCTACCGTGGAAGAGATCGCCGCGGAGGTGGGTATCTCCAAGGAAGACATCGTCTATGCCTTAGATGCCATGCAGAACCCCATGAGTCTCTACGAACCGGTCTATACCGACGGCGGCGACACCCTCTACGTCATGGACCAGATCAGTGATAAAAAAAATAAGGAAGAGACGTGGGTGGAACATCTCTCCCTCAGTGAGGCCATGAAACGTGTGAACGACAGAGAGCGTCATATCATCTCTCTGCGCTTTTTCGAAGGAAAGACCCAGACCGAGGTCGCCGACATGATCGGCATCTCCCAGGCCCAGGTCTCCCGTCTGGAAAAAAATGCATTGAAAGCCATGCGGAGTTATCTCACCACGTAGACCTTGATCCTCGTATTCTCTGTAACGTATGATACACCAGCCAAAACGTCCAGTATCCGATGATTCCTCCCAGCACGTTGGTCAGGATATCATCGATCTGAAAATAACCTCTGCCGGTAATGAGCTGGAAAGTCTCCACTCCCAGGCTGGTCACAAAAGCCGCAAAGATGTTCCTGAAAAATCCCCTAAGCCAGGGAAATGCCCAGGGGCACGCAAAGCCATACGGGATGAAAAGCAGTACATTTTCCACCACGAAGGCGTTATTTCTCGTATTGATCCCCCAGGTGGAGAAAAGCTCCAGATCCATAGCGCGGTTCCTGCTGCCATCCTCTCTGGAGAAAAAAGTGATCACCAGTATGATCATGAGGTACAAAGAAAACACCATGAGACCTGCCATCGGAAAGGCTTCTTTTCCCTTCCGCTCCCTCCTGGCATTCATTGCATTCAGGATCAGTCCCATGACAGCACCGGCCATCACACCATAGGGCAGATATTGCATGGCGCCGTTCAGATCCCTTATTATATATTTCCAAATCATTCTTTCTTCATCCTATATCTGTCTCTTAAAATTCCCGTTTTACATCTGGTAAGTGTCCCAGCGGGAAGGCGCCTCGTCCCATAGCTTTTTGTTCTCAAATAATCTGTCGTTCATCCAGCCGACCGCATCCACCACTCCGTCCTCGTCAAAGGAGAACATGGCCCTCTGCTTCTTCTCCTCCGGTGTCTTAAAATAATTAAAGGGCTCCGGCCAGACCGTCACGAGAAGCTTTTTGCCGCCCTCCGGGTCCTCGGGATCTGTGGTCTGTTCCAGGCGATAGCGCATCCCCTGATGGCAGCCGGTAAATTCCGTCTTTTTCAAATATTCCATGGATAATATATCATCACGTTGTATCATGCTTTTGTCCTTCCAACGTCCTGTTCTTTTCCTGTAAAGCAAGCCCATGGCCTGCTCTTTTTATAGTATCATGTATCCGTCCCGAATGCAAAGTCAAATATGCAGGCTGATCTCCTTTTTCAGCTGCCGCATGATCTTTTTCTCCAGTCGGGAAATATAGGATTGTGAGATTCCCAACAGATTGGCCACTTCCTTCTGGGTCATCTCCTGTCCGTCCACTGTCCCCAGTCCGAACCGAAGTCTGACGATGGTCTTCTCCCGCTTGGACAATTTGCTCACGGCATTCATGAGAAGCTTCCGCTCCACCTCATTCTCTATACCGCGATAGATCACATCCTCATCCGTCCCCAGAATATCCGACAACAGCAGCTCGTTGCCGTCCCAGTCTACATTCAACGGCTCGTCAATGGAGACTTCCATTTTCGTCTTGTTATTCCGGCGCAGATACATCAGTATCTCATTTTCAATGCACCGGGAAGCATAGGTTGCCAGCTTGATATTTTTCTCCGGATTGAAGGTGTTGATGGACTTGATCAGCCCGATGGTGCCGATGGAGATCAGATCCTCCACCCCCACACCGGTGTTGTCAAATTTTTTGGCTATGTAGACCACCAGACGCAGGTTATGTTCGATCAGGATGGCTTTCGCCTCATCCTCGTATTCCGTCCCCAGATCACCGATCACCTGATTCTCCTGCTCACTGGGCAGGGGCGGCGGCAGTACCTCCGCGCCACCGATATAGTGGACATCTCCTTTCCGGTGCAGCAGATAAGGCTCCCTGCGCATCATTTTAAACTGCATTTTTCCCGGTATTGCTATCTTTAAGACCATATTTACTCCTATCTGCCACATTGTGCCTTGCCGGATCGTCCGGCTCTTTTATTTTTTCCTTCTTCCTTCGTGCTTTGTTCGTCTCCTGCAACAGCGCAGGAGGTAACAGCATCGGGATCTCTTCTCCTACGATCTCCTCCTCACTCACTGCCAGGTATACATTTCTGTATTCTCGTTCCACACCCTGCTGTATGAGGTGGAGGAGTAAGAGAAGGGTTTACCCCTTCCGTCATCGCTGACGCGATGCCACCCG